>SXGQ01599845.1_pt1 | contig 19118 bp, 9 predicted proteins | sample 3178371 | NCBI WGS metagenome assembly SXGQ01 (sample SAMN11356859, study PRJNA531348) | freshwater metagenome | isolation source: freshwater sample F1-20 | place: China: Fuxian Lake, Yuxi | collected 2017-12-25 | reverse complement strand
GCGCGAGCACGGCACGCTCGAACACCTCCTCGTGATGCCCGTCACGGCCTTCGAGATCGCGCTGGCGAAGGTCTGGGCCAACGGTCTGGTGATCCTCACCGCCGCCACCTTCTGCCTCCTCGCGGTCGTCCGCGGCGTGCTCGCGGTCCCGACCGCGGGCTCGATCCCGCTGTTCGTCGGCGGGGTGGCGATCTACCTGTTCTTCGCCACGGCGCTGGGGATCTTCCTCGGCACGGTGTCGCGGACGATGGCCCAGTTCGGTCTGCTCGTGATCCTCACCGTGTTCACGCTGCAGATGCTCTCCGGCGGCAACACCCCGGTGGAGAGCCAGCCGGAGTGGCTCCAGCGCCTGACCCTCGTGCTCCCCTCGCGGCACTTCGTCTCGTTCGCGCAGGCGATCCTCTTCCGCGGCGCGGGGTTCGACCTGGTGTGGCGCGAGTTCGCGGCCGTGGCGGCGATCGGCGCGGCGTTTCTCCTCTACGCCGTGTCGCGGTTCCGCGCCTCGATCGCAGTCGGGCGATAGCCCTGCCCGCAGCCCGGTCCCTTTGCCGGGCCGCCCCCCCGCGCCGTTGTCGGCAGATATCCGCCGGGCTACGCTGCTGCCGGGGCGCGAGATCCCGGAGGGGACGGTCACCCGAGGCCCGATCCCCTCCCGCGGCACGGCCCCCTTCCCCCCGGGGACATTCCCATGCCACTGCCGCGATCCGCTGCCGCTCCCTCCCGCCGCGTCGGCGATGCCCGTGTTCCAGCGACGTTCACGCTGGTCGCCATCGCGGCGCTCGCCACGGGAGGAAGCGCCCCGGCCGCCGCGCCCACGCGCGACCTGGTCGCCTTCTCGACGAGAACCCTCGACCGCACGTTCGTCGCCGAGGGGGGGGCGATCGGTGATCTCGACGGCGACGGCCACGCCGATCTCGTCGCGGGGCCGTGGTGGTACCGGGGCCCCGACTTCGCCGAGCGGCACGAGTTCATGCCGGCCAAACCGTTCGATCCGGCCGGCTATTCCAACAATTTCTTCGCCTGGGTGCGCGACGTCAGCGGGGACGGGCGCAACGACATCGTCCTCTATGGATTCCCTGGCCAGGATGCGTCGTGGTTCGAGAATCCGGGTGCCGGCGCCCCGGCAGGCCATTGGAAGAAGCACGTCGCGATCGCCGAGCTCGACAACGAATCGCCGACGTTCGCCGACGTCACCGGCGACGGGGTGCCCGAGATCGTCGGCTCCGTCGGCGGCTTCTTCGGCTATGCCACCCCGGGGGCCGACCCGCGCGGGCCCTGGGCATTCCACCGCATCTCCCCCCAGGCCGCGGGCGGAAAATTCACCCACGGCCTCGGCGTTGGCGACGTCGACGGCGACGGCCGCGCCGACATCCTCGAGAAGAACGGCTGGTGGCGGCAGCCCGAGTCGCTCGCCGGCGATCCGCTCTGGCAGCGGAACGAGGTCGCCTTCTCCGGTCCGGGCGGCGCCCAGATGCTCGTCAGTGACGTCGATGGCGACGGTCTCAACGACGTGATCACGAGCCTCGCGGCCCACGGCTACGGACTCTCCTGGTACCGCCAGCGGAAGGCCGCCGACGGCAGCCGGTCGTTCGAGCACCGGCCGATCACCACCGACAAGCCCTCCGACAGCCCCTACCGTGTCGCCTTCTCGCAGATCCACGCCCTGGCGCTGGCCGACATCGACGGCGACGGCCTCGACGACGTCGTCACCGGTAAACGCTGGTGGGCCCACGGGGCGAAGGGGGATCCGGAGCCCGACGCGCCCGCCGTCGTGTGGTGGTTCCGGGCCACGCGCGCGGCCGATGGTGCCGGGTTCGTTCCCCATCTGATCCACGACGACTCGGGGGTCGGGGTCCAGGTCACCGTCGGCGATGCCAACGGCGACGGACTCCCGGACGTGCTCGTGTCGAACAAGAAGGGCACCTTCATCCACACCCAGGCGCGGCAGCCGGTCAGCCCCGCCGACTGGGAGGCGGCCCAGCCGCGTCGTCGCCGCTCAATGGCCGACGGCCTGCCCCCCGACGAGGCGGCCGCGGCGATGAGCCTGCCGCCGGGATTCCAGGTGACGCTGCTGGCGGCCGAGCCGGACGTGCGTCAGCCGATCGCGATGTGCTTCGACGACCGCGGCCGGCTCTGGGTGGCCGAGGCCTACTCCTATCCCAAGCGCGTGCCCAAGGAGGAGGCGCGCGACCGGATCCTGATCTTCGAAGACACCGACGGCGACTCGCGGCTCGACTCGCGGAAGGTGTTTGCGGAGGGGTTGAATCTCGTCAGCGGCCTGCAGGTGGGCTTCGGCGGAGTGTGGGTGGGGGCGGCGCCGGAGTTTCTCTTCATCCCCGACCGCGACGGCGACGACCGGCCCGACGGCGCGCCCGAGGTGCTCCTCGACGGCTGGGGCTACGAAGACACCCATGAGACACTCAACGCCTTCATCTGGGGCCCCGATGGCTGGCTCTACGGCTGCCACGGCGTGTTCACCCATTCGAACGTCGGCAAGCCCGGGGCCGGCGACGAGGCGCGGAAGCGGATCAACGCCGGCATCTGGCGCTACCATCCCACCAGGCACCTCTTCGAGGTCTTCTCCGAGGGGACGAGCAACCCCTGGGGAGTCGACTTCAACGACCTCGGCCACGCCTTCCAGACGGCGTGCGTGATCCCGCATCTCTACCACGTGATTCCCGGCGCGCGGTACCAGCGCCAGGCGGGCCAGCACTTCAATCCCCACACCTACGACGACATCAAGACGATCGCGCGCCACCGCCACTGGACCGGCGGGCAGTGGAACAACGCCGATCGGGAGAAGTCCGACGCGATCGGCGGGGGCCACGCCCATTGCGGGGCGATGGTCTACCTCGGCGGCGCCTGGCCGGAGCGCTACCGCGGCGCGCTGCTCATGAACAACATCCACGGCGCCCGGCTCAACCACGATCGACTCGAGCCTGCCGGCAGCGGATACGTCGGCGACGGCGCTCCCGATTTCCTCTTCGCCAACGACACCTGGTCGCAGTTCATCTCGCTCCAGACCGGGCCCGACGGGCAGATGGTGCTCATCGACTGGTACGACGCCAACCAGTGCCACCACAACGACTTCGCCAAGCACGACCGGGAGAACGGCCGGATCTACAAGGTGAGCTACGGCGCGCCGCAGGCGGTGCAGGTCGACCTCGGCAAAGCCTCCGACGCCGAGCTCGTCGCCCATCTCGCCCACGACAACGACTGGTTCGTGCGCCACGCCCGCCGGATCCTCCAGGAGCGTGCCGCCGCCGGCCGGCTCGCCCCCGACACGGGTGACCGGCTCCACGCCGCCCTCGCCGCGGCACCGACCGCGGCCAAGCGACTGCGGGTGGTGTGGGCGCTGTCGGTCACCGGTCTGCTCGACGCCGCCGGCCTCGAGAAGCTGCTCGACGATCCCGACCCGGCCGTCCGCGGCTGGTCGGTCCGCCTGGCGAGCCAGCGCGACGACCTGCCGCTCGACGTGCTCGTCTCCAACGGCACACGTCTGGCGCTCCACGATCCCTCGCCGGCGGTGCGCCTCGAACTCTGCTCGGCCCTGCTCCGGCTCCCGCCGGCGGCACGGTGGCCGGTGGTCGAGGCTCTCGCCGCCCACGGCGAGGATGCCGACGACCACAACCTGCCGCTGATGATCTGGTACGCCACCGAGCCCCTCGTGGTGCTCGACCCCGCGCGGGCACTCGCGCTGGCCGCCAGTGCCAGGATCCCGACGGTGTCGCGGTTCATCGTCCGCCGAGCCGCCGGCGAGGAATCATGCTACGAGGCCCTCGTCGCCGGTCTCTCCCGTGCCCCCTCGGCCACGCGCCGGTGGATGCTCGACGAGATCGTGGCGGCGCTCGCCGCCCGCGGGCGGATGCCGATGCCCGAGGCCTGGACCCCCGGCTACGACGCCCTCCGCGCCGACGCCGATCCCGACGTGCGCCGGCTGGCCGACCTCGTCGCGGTGCGCTTCGGCGACGAGCGCGTGCTGCCGGGGCTGCGCACGCTGCTGGCCGACCGGAAGGGGGCCGCGGAACGGCGCCTCGAAGCGCTCGAGGCCCTCGTGGCGGCGCGCGATGCCGCGACGGCCCCGGTGCTCCACGGCCTCCTCGATGATCCCGCGCTCACCACCCGGGCGGTGGCGGCGCTGGCGGCGGTGCCCGACGACCGCACCCCCGCCGCGCTCCTCACGGCCTATCCCGCCCTTTCAGCCGACGCCAAACCGGCCGCCATCGCCACGCTCGTCTCGCGGGCGCCGTGGACGATCGCGCTCCTCGACGCCATCGATTCCGGCCGGGTGCCGCGTGCCGACCTCTCCGCCTTCACGGTGCAGCGGCTGGCCGGCTCGGCCGATCCCGCCGTGCTCGCCAAGCTCAATGGCGTGTGGGGAACGATCCGCGCGACGTCCGCCGACCGACAGGCGGAGTTCGCCACCTGGCGGAAGGCCCTCGGCCCGAAGGCGATGGAGCAGGCCGATCTGTCCCACGGCCGCGAGGTCTACGCGAAGACCTGCGGCACCTGCCACGCCCTCCACGGCGTCGGCGCGAAGATCGGTCCGGAACTCACCGGCTCCAACCGTGCCGATCTCGAGTATCTGCTGGCGAACCTCCTCGACCCGAGCGCCATCGTCGGCCGCGACTACCAGATGACCACCGTCGTCACCACCGACGGCCGCTCGATCGCCGGGATCGTCGTCCGCGAGTCCCCCGACGCGATCACGCTGCAGACCCCGACCGAGCAGGTGACGGTGCCGGTGGCCGACATCGACAGCCGTGTGCTCTCACCGCTGTCGCTGATGCCGGAAAACCAGCTCACGCAGCTCCCCAAGGCGTCGGCCGTGGCGCTGGTCGCTTACCTCCGCAATCCCGCCCAGGTGCCCCTGCCCGGCGAGGGCCCACCCCCTTTCACGGCGGAGGGGAGGATTCCCGGCGCGATCGAGGGGGAAGCCCTCGTCGTCCGGTCGAGGACGGCGGGCGAGACGCGCCGCCAGCCGATGGAGTCGTTCACCGGGGGACGCTGGAGCGGCAACTCGCAGATCTGGTGGACGGGCGCCAAACCGGGAGGCAGGCTCGTCCTCGAGGTGCCGATCACGGTCTCGGGCCGCCACGAGATCCGTGCCGTCTGCACGAAGGCCCACGACTACGGGATCGTGACCCTGAAGTGGAACGACGCCCCGGCGGCAGCGCCGCTCGACCTCCACCACAAGGCGACGGTCGTCCACACGCCCGAGGTGCCGATCGCCGTCGTCGACCTCACCCCCGGCACCGCCACCCTCACCGTGGAGATCGTCGGCGAGAATCCCGCGGCGACCAAGGCCTGGATGTTCGGCCTGGATTACCTGCGCGCGGTGCCGGTGAAGACCCCCTGACCGGGCCCGCGGTGCGATCCCGCCGCGCGGAGCGTTGGACTGGGCGAGAGACTCGAAGACCCCAAGGAGCGGAGCGATGCACTGGAGGAGATGGATCGCGGCCGCCGGGGCCTGGACTGGGCTCCTCGTCGGCCTGCTGCCCGCTGTCGCGCAGGATCCGGCACGGGGGCCGGAGACCGCCACGCCCCTGTGGTACGGCGAGATGGAGGCAGGCGAACGGCAGTTCCGGTTCGTCGTCGAGTCGTCGCCGGCTCCCGACGGGGCGGTCCTCCACCGGCTGCGGAGCATCGACGAGGGGGACCGGCGCTTCGACCTCGCCGACGTGGTCGACGACGGCGCGCGTCTCGCCTTCGAACTGAAGCAGTCGGCCGCCCTCTATTCCGGGACCATCGAGGGGGAGAAGGCGACCGGTATCTGGAAACAACGGGGAGCGGAGCTGACCCTCGTCTTCCGCCGCGCCGGCACCGACCCACTCCCGCCCCCCCCCGACGAGATCTGGTCGGGATCGCTCAACGCCGTGGTTCAGAAACTGAAGCTCCGCTTCCGCGTCACCACCGGCGCGGGGGGCGAACGCCGGATGTGGATGGACAGCGTCACGCAGGAGGTGGGGGGATTCCGCGGCACCCTCACCCGGGACGGCGCTCGCACGACGATCAAAGTGCCCGCGGTGCGCGGCGAATTCACCGGTGATCTCTCCGCCGACGGCGCCACGCTCACCGGCACCTGGAAGCAGGCGGGGGTGTCGCTGCCGCTGGTGCTCACCAAGGGCGCTGCCGACGCGCCGCCGGCGACGAAGCGCCGTCCGCAGACCCCGCAGGGGCCGTTTCCCTACACCAGCGAGACGGTGATGGTGGCCAACGACACCGACGGCATCCATCTCACCGGCACCCTGACCGTGCCCCCCGGCGACGGCCCCTTTCCCGCGGTCGTGCTCGTCTCGGGATCGGGGCCGCAGGACCGCGACGAAACCCTCTTCGACCACAAGCCGTTCGCCGTCCTCGCCGACCGGCTCACGCGCGCCGGCATCGCCGTGCTCCGCTACGACGACCGTGGGGTCGGCGGCTCGGCGGGCGACGCCGACAACGCCACCACGGCCGACCTCGCCCGCGACGCGCTCGCGGCCGCCCGGCACCTCGCGGCCGACGACCGGTTCGATCCGGCGCGGATCGGCGTCGTCGGCCACAGCGAGGGGGCGGCGATCGCCGCGATGGTGGCGCTCGAGCGCCGCGAGACCGCCTGCATCGTCCTCTTGGCCGGCGCCGGCGTGGATGGCGAACAGGTGCTGCTCTCGCAGGGTGGCCTCGTCCTCCGCGCCGAGGGGCTCGCCACACCGGAGCGCCTCGAGCGGCAGCGGACGATGCAGTCGATCCTCATGGAGGCGGTCAAGACCTCGCCCCCGAGCGCCGACCCGGCGTCGCTCATCCCCATCGTGGCCAACCGGCTCGAGGCAGCCCTCGGTACCGATGCGCTCGACGGTCAGGACATCGACCAACTCGCGGCCAGCGGCGTGATCCGCCTCTCGTCGCGCTGGTTCCGCCACTTCCTCGTCCACGATCCCGCAGCGGACCTCGCCAAGGTCGGCTGCCCGGTGCTCGCGCTGTTCGGCAGCAAGGACGTGCAGGTCGATCCGGATCTCAACCGGCCCCCGGTCGAGAAGGCGATCCGCGCGGCCGGCAACCCCGACTCCGCCGTGGAGACGTTGCCCGGCCTCAACCACCTCTTCCAGACCTGCACCACCGGCGCCGTCAGCGAGTACGACGCCATCGAGGAGACGCTCGCGCCGGCGCTCCTCGGGCGGGTGACCGGGTGGCTCCGTGACCGCCTCGATCCTCCGGAGACCGCCCCATGACACCGACTGCCCCCGCGCGCCGGCTCGGTTTTCCCGTCGGCCGGATCGCCCGGCTCGCGTGCGGCGCGATGCTGCTCTCCACCGTCGCGATCCCGGCGCTCGGCGCCGACGCCCCGCGCTGGAACATTCTCTTCGTCTTCGCCGACGACTGGGGGCGCTACGCCGGCTGCTACGGCGGCCTCGACGGCCGCCCGACGATCAACGACGTCGTGAAGACCCCGGCTGTCGACCGCCTCGCGCGCGAGGGGGTGGTGTTCCGCAACGCCTTCGTCAGCGCTCCCTCCTGCACCCCCTGCCGCAGCGCCCTCCTCTCCGGGCGGCACTTCTTCCAGTGCGGCCGCGGCGCGATCCTCCAGGGGGCGATCTGGGACGGCTCGATCCCCACCTACCCCGGTCTCGTCGAACAGGCCGGCTACCGCCTCGGCAAGAGCTACAAGGTGTGGAGCCCGGGCACGCCCGCCGACGCCCCGTTCGGTGGGCAGGCCCATGCCTACGAGAAGGCGGGCCGCCGGCCCAACGACATTTCGGAGGAGGCGACGAAGCTCGTCGCGGCCGGCGTTGATCCCACCGCCGCCCGCGCGGAGGTGCTCGGCGAGATGCGCGACAACTTCCGGGTGTTCCTCGCCGACGGCGCGGCCGACACCCCCTGGCACTTCTTCTGCGGCCCCACCACCACACACCGGAAGTGGGTGAAGGGCTCGGGCCGAAGGCTCTGGGGCATCGATCCCGAATCGCTGACGGGCAAGCTCCCGCCCTTCCTCCCCGACGTGCCCGAGGTGCGTGAAGACGTCGCCGACTACCTCGGCGAGGTCCAGGCGGTCGACGCGATCATCGGCGTGCTCGTCGCCGAACTCGAGGCCCGCGGGATGCTCGACCGCACGCTCGTCGTCGTCAGTGGCGACCACGGCATGCCGGGGGTGCCGCGCGGCAAGTGCAACGTCTACGACCACGGCAGCGCCGTGCCGCTGGTGGCCCGCGTGCCGGGGGGCAGGGGCGGCCGCGTGGTCGACGACTTCGTCACGCTCCCCGATCTCTGCCCGACGTTCCTCGACATCGCCGGCGTGCCCCACCCGCCCGGACTGTCGGCACGGAGCCTGCTCCCACAGCTCACCGCGGCCGGCGGCGGCCAGATCGATCCGGCGCGGGATGCGGTGATCATCGGTCGCGAGCGGCACGTGGCGGCGGCGCGGGACGACCACTCCCCCTATCCGGTGCGGGCGCTGCGCACGCGCGACTGGCTCCTGGTGAGGAATTTCCATCCCGAGCGCCCGCCGATGGGGATGCCGCCGCAGGGCGCCGTCGATCCGGCGGAGGTCGCCGCCGAGACCTACACCGTCTACGCCGACATGGACGGCAGCCCGACGAAGGCCTGGCTCGTGGCCCATGCCGCCGACCCGGCCTGGCGCACGGTCCACGATCTCGCGTTCGCGAAGCGCCCCGCCACCGAACTCTACGATCTCCGCGTTGACCCCTGGCAGGTGACCAACCTCGCCGGCCGGCCGGAGCATGCGGCAACCGAAGCGGCCCTGACGAAACGGCTCCTCGATGCGCTCGCCGCCGCCGGCGACCCGCGGGTCGACGAGGAGCCGATCTTCGAGCGCTCACCGTTCACCGATCCGAACCCCGCCGCAGCGCAGAAGCAGGCGCGGCGCCAGGCCCGCGCGGCGAAGCCCGACGCGGCCAAGCGCCTCTTCGAGGCCGAGCCGCTCACCGCCGAAGGGGCGTTCACCCCGGGCATCGAGGGCCCCGCCTGCGACCGGACGGGGGCGCTGTTCGCCGTCAACCTCGCGCGCGAGGGCACGATCGGCCGGGTGTCCCCCACGGGGAGCGCCGCCGTGTTCCTCTCGCTTCCCGGCACGAGCGTCGGCAACGGCATCCGCTTCGGCGCCGACGGCACGATGTTCATCGCCGACTACGTCAACCACAACGTCTTCGCCGTCGCCCCGGGCACGCGGGAACCGCGGCTCCTCGCCCACGATGACCGGATGAACCAGCCCAACGACCTGGCGATCGCCGCCGACGGCACCCTCTACGCCAGCGATCCCGATTGGAAGGCGGGCACCGGCCAGCTCTGGCGGATCGACCGCGACGGCCAGACGACGCGCCTCGCCGCTGGGATGGGCACCACCAACGGCATCGACGTCAGCCCCGACGGTACCACGCTCTACGTCAACGAGAGCGTGCAGCGGAACGTCTGGGCCTTCCCGATCCTTCCCGACCGCACCCTCGGCGAGAAGCGCCTCGTGAAGCGCTTCCCCGACCATGGATTCGACGGGATGCGCTGCGACATCGAGGGCAACCTCCACGTCACGCGCTACGGCAAGGGCACGGTCGCGGTCCTCCAGCCCGACGGCACCGTCGTCCGTGAGATCGACGTCCTCGGAAAGAAGCCGAGCAACATCTGCTTCGGCGGCCCCGACGGCCGCACCGTCTACGTCACCGAGGTGGAACACACGCGGGTCGTGCGCTACCGGACCGACGTGCCCGGCCTGTCGAGCATCCGCTGGGCCGACCAGGCCGCGCCGGCGGAAGGGAGCGCCCGGTGACCGTCACGACCAGCACCCTCCGGCCAGCCCCCGCCCCCTCCGACCCGGCCATGCTCCCGACGCCGGCGCTGGTCATCGACGGCGCCGTGGCCCGGCGCAACATCGACCGGCTCGCCGCCTATTGCCGCGCCCACGGCATCGCGCTCCGGCCGCACACGAAAACCCACAAGAGCCGGTTCGTCGGCAACCTGCAGCTGGCCGCCGGCGCGCTCGGCCTGACCGTCGCCAAGGTCGGGGAAGCGGAGGTGATGGCGAAAGCGGGTGAGCCGGTCGATCTCCTCATGGCCTATCCGGCGGTCGATGCGGCGCGCACGGCACGGCTCGCGCGCCTCGCCGGCGACGGCCCGGTCTCGGTCGGCCTCGACACGGCCCCCGCTGCCGAGGCCCTGTCGGCCGCGGCCGCGGCCGCCGGCACCACCATCGGCGTGCTCGTCGACCTCGACGTCGGATTCGGGCGGACCGGCGTCGGGTCGCCGTCGATGGCGGTGGACCTGGCCATGCTCGTCGACCGGCTGCCGGGGCTGCGCCTCGACGGCATCATGTGCTATCCGGGGCAGGTGAAGATGCCGCCGGCGGACCAGGGACCGGTGCTCGCAGCGATCGCTGCCCTGCTCGCCGACGCCATCGACCGCTTCGACCGGGCGGGCCTCGCGCGGCGAATCGTCTCGGGTGGCTCGACCCCCACTGCCTACCAGTCGCACCTGATCCCGCAGTGCACGGAGGTGCGTCCGGGAACGAGCGTCTATGCCGACATGAACATCGTCCGCGGCGGCTTCGGGACCCTCGCCGACTGTGCGGCCCGCGTGGTCTGCACGGTGGTCAGCGACGCAGTGCCGGGGCAGGTCGTCCTCGACGCCGGGAGCAAGACGCTGACGAGCGACCTCTGCGGCCCGGCGCCGCAGTCGGGCCACGGCCATGTCGTCGAGTATCCGGAAGCAGTGATCCACCGGCTCACCGAGGAGCATGGTCAGGTGGACGTGGCGCGCTGTGCCACCAGGCCGCGTGTCGGTGAACGGGTGACGGTGATCCCCAACCACGTCTGCCCCTGCGTCAACCTCCAGGACGTCGTCTGGTGGCACGAGGGGGACACGCTGACGGCACTGCCCGTCGACGCCCGGGGCCGGCTGTCGTGAGGAACCGCGGCCCGCGACTGCCGCCTCCGCTCGGGATCTGACGACGGACGACCGCCGTCCGACCGCCCGGTCAGGGTGCGATCGCCGGCACTTCCAGCTTATGAAGGTCGACTCCGATCGCGTAGGCCGTCGTCCCTTCCTCGCCCCGGACGAGGCGGATCTTGTTCACAGCGTTGCCGAACGAGGCCTTCGTCCAGGTGGCGCCGCCGTCGGTCGTCTGGAAGCCGTGGGGCATCGCTCCGACCCACCCGTTCGCTTCGTCGATGAAGGCGACACCGAAGGCGCGCACGGAGTGGTCGTCCACCAGAGGGATCTCCGTCCAGGTCCGGCCACCGTCAGTCGTCTTCGCGACACAACGCCGCGATGCCGCTGGATCGGGATCGTAGGACTGCACGGTGCAGTAGCCGACCGAGTCGCTCGGGAAGGAGAACTTCCAGGTGGTCTCGAACGGGCGACTCGAACGGTACACCTCGTGCCAACTCGCACCGCCATCTGCGGTGGCGAGAATCAGGGCCCGCGACCGCGACACATCGGCATCCGTCGCGGCGGCGACGAACCCGCGCGAGTCATCGAGGAACTTGACGTCGAAGGCCATCGCTGCCTCGGGTGGCAGCGTTCCCCGCTTCCAGGTTGCCCCCAGGTCGTCCGACCAGACGAGGGCCGCCGGGCCGCCGACGCGTCCCACGCCGACGATCCGGGGGCGCCGGTCGGACACTCCGGCGTTGATGAACGGTACCGGGATGATGTCGAACGCACAGACTCCGGCGACGGGCGCCCCTTCGATGCTCGTCGCCGGCACCCAGGTCATCCCTCCGTCGACGGTCCGGTAGATCGGCACCTCGTCGCTGACGCCAGGGAAGTATCCCGGCCCGATGTTTCCCAGCACCCCCATCCGTTCGTCGACAAACGCCAGGCAGCGGACGAACGTCCCCGGCTTTTCCCAGACCTTCGTCCAACTCTCCCCGCCGTCATTCGTGCGATACACCTTGCCGGCACCGTTGCCGTACCACCCCGTCGCGGCCGTCGTGAAGTAGACGTCGTCCTGCTTGCCGGGATAGGGTTCCGTCGGCAGCTTCCGCCACCGCAAGCGCGCTGGATGTCGGTGGTCGGAAGGCGCGGCACCCTGCGATGGCTCCGTGCCGCCCCGTTCGACGGCTTCCATCCAGGCGATCAGTTTTCCGGGCAGGCTCGCGTCCCATTCCCCCTCTCCCATCGCCGCCACGCTCGCCTCGAGCGTGGCGTGGGTGGTGAACGCATGGTCGGCACGCGGCATCACCATCACGCTCCCGGCCCCCGGCGAGCGCCGATTGACGATGGCCGCGATCATGTCGTGATCCTCGCGCGCCGTCACCCAGTCGTATTCGCCCCAGATCGCCAACACCGCACCGCGTGACTCACCCCACGCCCGCGCCAGGTTGAGATCCTGCAGTTGATGAAAAAACGTCATGTGTCGCGTCGACTGGTGGGTTTCGTCGAGAAGGATCCCCTGGGTCGGTTGCCGCAACTCAGGCCACCGCTCCCACACGTCACCGAGCGTCTTCTTCTCGACGAGCACCATGGCGCTGGTGCGGGCCTCGGCCTGGACCGCGTCGGTCACCCTGTCCTCCGTGGCACCCGGCTGCAGCCGGGTCTGCCTGCGGACGTTTTCCAACTGGTATTCGAACCATGTCCGAACGAGCGTGCCGTAGACCATCGTCCCCCGGACCGGGGCGACGGTGGTGAGGTACGGCGCCATCACGCCCCCCATCGAGTGGCCGAAGATGAAGACGCGCTCGGGATCGACGCCGGGAAGCTCCGCGAGTTGACGGAGCGCGGCCTTGTACCCTTCGAGTTCGGCCTCGAAGTCGATCTCGCTGCAGGGCGGGCCCTCGCTGTCGCCGAGCCCGGGTTTGTCGACGCGCATCGTCACGAAGCCGGCTTCCGCCAGAGCATGGATGATCCGCGTATCGACCGCGTCCGGACTCGCCGGCCGGTCGATCGACTGACAGGGGATTCCCTGCACGCAGAGCACCGCAGGTGACCGGCCGGCGGTGGCACGCGGTGATTCGAGCGGCTCGGTGACGATCGTCCGTAAGCGGTAGCCAGCCGGTACCGTGACGCTGTCGTAGCGGACCCGGCTGCCGGGGACCTGCTCCTCTCCCGCTGGGCCAAGGGTGACGGCCACAGTCTTCGGGGGTTCTTCGCCCCGATGCACCTCGAGGAGAACGCGCCCGCCCGCCTTCGTCTTCCGCAGCGCGGCGACGAGCGCCGTGGGGGTCGGGGTCACCCGGCCGTCGATCCTCGTGATCGTGAACCCGGCCTCGAGGCCCGCCGCGGCCGCTGGCGAACCGGGCAGCACCTCGACGATCCGCAGCCCGCCGGCGGCAACCGGCTCGAACCGCACTCCCAGCGGACCGGCACGGCGTTCCAGCGGCTCCTGCGCCCCGGCGCCCGATCCGATGGCACCCCCGAGAGCCATGGCGACAAGGAGGAAACCCGTGCAGCGGCGACTCAAAAACATGATGGACACTCCACGGCGGTGTCGAAAACCGAAGCACGTTCGACCGCGGCGAGCGTAGCCTACCGTTGACGATCGTGTCAAAAAGACAACACTAGACGCGTTGCGTGTGGCAGCCCCATGGCGACCCGGAGGGCGGCATGAGCGTGATCGAGATCAAGACCGAGCGGCCTCTGATCGACGCCGTGCTCGCCCCCTACCGCGACCTGATCGGCCGGGACTTTCCCGGCTACCGGAACCACGTCCTCCGGGTCACGACCTACGCGATGCACTTCCTGGATCGCGACCCCGCGGTGGAGCCGGTCGTGGAGACGGCGCTCGCCTACCACGACATCGGTCTCTGGTCAGCCGGGGCGCTCGCCTACCTCGAACCGTCGGAAGCGCTCGTGGTGGCCGACAACGAGCGGCACGGCTGGGGATTCGACCCCGACCTGCTCCGCGGGATCATCCACTGGCACCACAAGGTGTTCGCCTACCACGGGCCACACGCCCGGATCATCGAGGCCTGCCGCAGGGCAGACTGGATCGACGCTTCGCAGGGCTGGGTGCGGAAGGGTATGCCACGGGTGGCGATCCGCGCCGTCGAGGAGGCGTTTCCCAATCTCGGCTTCCACGCGTCGCTCGTCCGGCTCGCGAAGGACCTGGGCGGGTCGACGCTCCGCGGCGGGATCGCGGTCACCCGCGGGATCGTGAAGTGGTGACGACACACGGGCCAGTCGAATCGGCGCCTGCTACAGCGCCGTTTCCAGCCCCTCGGCGGCGAGGGCCTGGCCAATCCGGTCGGCGAGCCGCGCCCGGGCGGCGTGCTGGTCCGGCGTCGCCGGCTGCCGCGACGGGCCCATGCGGAACCCGCGCACCGTCGCTCCGACACGGAACCCCTCCGGAAACTCCGCCCCGCCGAACAGCAGGTCGAAGATCCGGGTGATCCGCCGCTGGAGGTCGTTGGCCCGGGCGATGTCCCCCGCCTGCGCCGCGTCGAACGCCGCGCGGGTCAGCTCCGGCACGATCCCGCTGGTGGCATGCGTGCCCCCGTCGCAGCCGGCGAGGATCATCGGCACCAGCGCCCCCTCCCAGCCGGTGAGCACCGAGAAGTCCGGGCGCACGGCACGCGCCGCGGCGAGCAGCCGGATCATCTGCGCGACGTCGCCGCTCGAATCCTTGATGCCGATCACCCGGGGAAACTCCGTCGCCAGGCGCACCACCGTGGCGGTGTCGATCGGCGAGGCGAGCATCGGGATGTTGTAGAGCGTGACGTCGATCGGGCTCTCGCGCGCGATCGCGGCGAAGTACGCATACACGCTGTCGGTCGGCAGCCGGTAGTAGAACGGCGCCACGATCGCCACCGCCCGGGCGCCACAGTCGAGGCAGTGCTCGCAGGCGGCGAGCGTCTCCTTCACGTTGGCCTCCGCCGCCCCCGCCACGACCGGCACCCGGCCCGCCGCCGCCTTGCAGGTGATCTCGACGATCCGCCGCCGTTCCTCGACCGTGAAGCGGAGGAACTCGCCGGTCGAGCCGTTGGGATAGAGGCCGTGGACGCCGCTACGCACCAGCCAATCGACGTACCGGGCGAGTTCCGCCTCGTCGATCCGCCCCTGCGCGTCGAGGGGCACCATGTGGGGCGTGAGGATGCCGGTGATCCGAGCGGTCACGGAAGCGTCTCCGGAGGGTGAGGCGGGAGGAGTGCCCCCGCGGGGCAAGAGTCTACCCGGCCCCGACACGCGCACGGACATGCCGTTGACAGCCTCGGATGACGGCGTTCGATTGATCGGCCGGCAGCAACGTCCGCTCGGGTTCCCGGAGACTTGCTCGTGTCATCCCCCCTCTCGCGCCGGCGTCTCCTTGCCCTCGGGCCCGCCGTCGCCCTGCCGTTCGGCCTCGGTGCCGCCGCCGACGCCCCGATCGGGATCATCGACACCCACACCCATTTCTACGACCCCGCGCGCCCCGAGGGGGTGCCGTGGCCCGCCAAGACCGATGCACTGCTGCACCGCACCGTGCTCCCGCCCGAGTGGGAGGCGCTCGTCGCACCGCACGGCGTGATCGGCACGGTGGTCGTCGAGGCCAGCCCATGGGTGGAGGACAACCAGTGGCTCCTCGATCTCGCCGACCGCCATGCCCCGCTGCCCGGCATGCGCGGGATCGTCGGTGTGGTGGGCAACCTGCCGCTGGGCGATCGCGCCTGCCGCGGACTGATCGACCGCTTCACCGGCCACCGTTCGTTCCGCGGCATCCGCGTCAACGGCGACGCGCTCCTCGCCGGCCTCGGGGATGCGACCTTCTCCGCCGACCTGGCCCACCTCGCCGCCACCGGCCTCACGCTCGATGTGAACCACGGTCAGTCGCTGGCGGCCGTTGCCGCCACGGCTCGGCGGCTTCCCGATCTGCGGATCGTGGTCGACCATCTCGGCGGCCCACGGATCACGGTCGAGGGACCGACGGCCGGGTGGTCCGAGGCGATCGACCGAGTGGGCGCGGCCGGGCCGAACGTGTTCATGAAGGTGTCGGCCCTCCAGGAGGCGGCGGCCCACGCCCGCGGCTCGCGTCCGGGCCCGACGGATACCGCGTTCTACGCGCCATGGCTCGAGGCGGTGTGGAAGGGATTCGGCGGGGAGAGGCTGCTCTACGGGTCGAACTGGCCGGTCTCGAACCTCGGTGGCACCTATGCCGACGTGCTCCGGATCGTTCGGCCGTTCATCGCGGCCCGGGGACCAGCGGCCGAACAAGCCTTCTTCGCGGCCAACGCCCTCCGCGCCTACCAGGCTGTGGATAAACAGCCTGCTGCACCTCATGGATGAGGTGCCGGGAGCGCAGCTCCCGTGAAAAGCGCAGCGTTTCGGGCGGCCAAAGGCCAAGGATGGACTTTGGCCACCGCCTGCTACCGGCTGCCGGCCTCCTGACCCACACGACGTCCATCGGCCTGCTGGCAGCGGCGTCGGTGACCAGGGTGAGGAAGCGGGGTGGTACTCCATCGAACAGCGGCACGGAACACTAGAATCGGCCCCGTGACGTCCGCGGTCTGATGACCACGCGGCCCCCACGCACCGATCTGGAGCGCTGTTCCAGACCGCCGCTCGACCGCGACTGCAAGCCCTGCTCACCCACCGCCAACGATTCGGGAGCATTCCATGAAGGCGAGCCATCCGTGGACAGGGTCCATCCAGGGCGTCTGTCCACCCCCAACGTCGCGCTGGTCGCGGGACTTCCGCTCCCGCCGCCCGATCGATGAGGCTCCACAGGCTGTGTGGCCACGGGCTGTCGGCCTGCTCCCGCGCTGCGGAGCGGCTGTCGCCCTCACGTCGTCCCTCGTCGCCATCCTCCTCGCACCCGGCGCTGCCGCCGCCGAGCCGGCACGCGACATCGTGATCTACGGGGGCACAAGCGGCGGGATCGTCGCCGCGATCCAGGCCCGGAAGATGGGGAAGACCGTCGTCGTCATCGAGCCGACTCGGCACCTCGGCGGCCTCACCTCCGGCGGCCTCGGCGCCACCGACATCGGCAACAAGGGGGCGATCGGCGGACTCGCGCGCGAGTTCTACCGGCGCATCGGCCGTCACTACGCCCGTCCCGAGGCGTGGCGGCAGGAACGGATGGAGCAGTACCAGAGCCGCCGCAAGGTTCCCGGCGAGGAGGAGATGTGGACGTTCGAACCCCACGTCGCGGAGCGCGTCTACCGCGCTTGGATCGCCGAGACGGGCGTCGAGGTGGTCGAAGGTGAGCGGCTCGACCGGGCCGGCGGCGGCGTGCGCCTCGACGGCCACCGGATCGTGGCCCTCCGCACCGTCTCCGGGCGGGAGTTTCCCGGAAAGGTGTTCATCGACGCCGGGTACGAGGGCGATCTCATGGCCGCGGCCGGAGTGGCCTACCACGTCGGCCGTGAGGCCAACGCCGTCTACGGCGAGACCCTCAACGGCATCCAGGTCGCGCGGGCGACGAAGCACCAGTTCACCCACGACGTCGATCCGTTCATCGTGCCGGGGAATCCGCAGAGCGGCCTCGTGCCCCTCGTCGATCCGGGTCCGGCCGGTACCGACGGCGCCGGCGACGCACGCGTGCAGGCCTCCTGCTTCCGGATGTGCACCACCGACGCCCCCGACAACCGCCGCCCCTGGCCGAAACCCACGGGCTACGACGAGAAAACCTACGAGTTGCTCTTCAGGAACTTCGAGGCCGGCGACCGGAGGATCCCCTGGAACCCGGTCTTCATGCCCAACCGCAAGACCGACACCAACAACAACTTCGCCATCAGCACCGATTTCCTCGGCGCCAACCACGACTATCCCACCGCCGACGACGCCACCCGCGCCCGGATCGTCGCCGCGCACCGCACCTACCAGCAGGGGTTGATGTGGTCGCTCGCCAACCACCCGCGCGTGCCTGCGGAGGTGCGCGAGCATTTCCAGCGCCTCGGCCTCGCCAAGGACGAGTTCACCGACAACGACAATTGGCCCCACCAGATCTACGTCCGTGAAGCCAGGCGGATGGTGTCGGAGTTGGTCATGAACCAGAACCACTGCCAGCAGCGGATCAAGCCTGAGGATCCGGTCGGTCTCGGGGCCTACAACATGGATTCCCACAACGTCCGCCGGTACGTGACGACCGACGGGAAGGTGCGCAACGAAGGCGACATCCAGGTCGGCGTCTCCCCCTACCGGATCGCCTACCGGAGCATCCGGCCGCGGAGGGAGGAGTGCGAGAATCTCCTCGTGCCGGTCTGCCTCGCCGCCTCGCACATCGCCTACGGCTCGATCCGGATGGAGCCGGTGTTCATGGTCCTCGGGCAATCGGCGGCCACCGCGGCGGTGCTGGCGATCGATGCCGGCAGTGCCGTGCAGGACGTGCCATATCCCCTCCTCGCCGAGCGCCTCCGGGCCGACGGCCAGGTGCTCGAATGGACCGGCGCGCAGCGGACGCCCCAGCTGGAGGCGACGGCAATGAAGGGGATCGTGGTCGACAATCCCGCCGCGATCCTCACCGGCGACTGGTCGACGAGCCATTCGATCGGCGGCTTCGTCGGCGACGACTATCTCCACGACGGCGGCGCGGGGAAGGGCACGAAGACCGCCCGCTTCACACCGACGCTGCCCCGAGCGGGCCGCTACGACCTGATCCTCCACTCCACCCCGGGCTCCAATCGCTGCCGGGCGGTGCCGGTGCGGATCGAGTCCCCGACGGAGAAGACCACCGTCACCGTCGATCAACGCGCCAAGCCGCCCGAGGGTGGCTACGTCCTCGGCCGGTTCACGCTGCCGGGGGGCAATGGCACGAGCGTGATCATCGACACGGCCGGCACCACCGACCATGTGATCGTCGATGCGGTGCAGTTCATCCCGGTGGCTGCCGACTGACCCGGCGCGATGGCACCCGGCGGCGGCTCAGCGGTCGGCGTCCTGCGCCGGCAACTCCCCGTCAGAGCGGGCGCCAACCCGGGCTGGATCAGCGCTCGGCGTCCTGCGCCGGCAGTTCCCCGTCTGATCGGGCGCCAACCCGGGCTGGATCAGCGCTCGGCGTCCTGCGCCGGCAGTTCCCCGTCTGATCGGGCGCCAAGCTGACGGAGGACGTCGGGGGAGGTGCTCCGCGCGACGAACCGCGTCGCTCCGTCGGCCATCGACACCTGGATTCCACCCGGGTGGTAGGCGCCGAACCCGCCGACAAAGGTCGGATCGGGGGCCGGTTTCTCGGCAGCGGCGTCAGACCGCTGGATCTCCTCGATCCGCGAGCTGTTGCGGAGCGTGGC
>SXGQ01044008.1_pt1 | contig 19120 bp, 20 predicted proteins | sample 3178371 | NCBI WGS metagenome assembly SXGQ01 (sample SAMN11356859, study PRJNA531348) | freshwater metagenome | isolation source: freshwater sample F1-20 | place: China: Fuxian Lake, Yuxi | collected 2017-12-25 | reverse complement strand
CTCTGCCAATATGGACGACAGCTCGATTATTTTTAATAAGGGTGACCAAGAATTCCCGCAGAAGATAGAAGAGGCTTGGTACTACAAGTCGCCGTTCAGGAGTCGGAAAAAAGTCCACCACTACTACTTTGTTCATAATCCGTGCGACGTAACCTCTGTTTTTGTGGACATCCCATCCGGAAGAAACAAGAGAACTATGGTCTATTATCACCAGAGGGCGGATCTAAAGTACGAAGCTGTGTATTTTCCGTATGACGTTAAGAAAATGAATGCTGAGGTACAGAGAATAGAATACGGAGAAGAATAATCAAAATATTAAATATTTTTCTGAGGGTAGTGGATATAGTCCGTATATTTGTATGAACCAACCAACAAAGACCATGAAAAAATTAGCTCTAATCATCCTCTTAATTCCAGCCTTAGCTTTAGCTCAAGACGATTCCGAATTGAAGGCTATTCAGATCTTAAACGACTACAGAGCTTCTAAAGGTCTTCCCGCATTGATTATCAATAAAGGACTTTGTAAAGCTGCCCAATACCAAGTAAAGTACGAAACCTTGGTTGACAGCGTAACACACTTTCAATATGTAGATCTTCCAAACTTTGAAGAAATTTTAAAGGCAGGAGACAGGATTAGAAAATTTGCTGAGATTGAACCTCCAATGGGTGGAACCGAAATTACTATGGGAAGTAAATTTAGAGGATCCCCCGGATTTTATGCTAAAGAAGAATTCAACCATAATTTAGAAAAATACATTATCGATTCTTATAAATCTAGTAAATTTCACAACCTTGCGATAATGAATCCAGAGGCTCACCAGGTAGGAATTTCCATTTATAAGGAGGAATTAAAGGAGGGAAATCAGATTAAATTTAAGTTATTCTGTGTTATTACCTTCGGTTCTTAATCTCATAAAAAAAGGTCTTTACTGGACCTTTTTTATTTATAATAATTTTCTATTTAAAATTCTGGACACTGGAAAGGATTGGATCCAACCCCAGGTCTTCCTGGGCTTCTTTTTCCCATCTTTTTAATTTTAAATGTAAATCCTCCGCTCGAGGATTTCTTAGGAAATGCAACAACTGGATTATAATTAACTTTAACTTCTCTCGTAGGGTTAATTATAACTTCTTTGTCCTTTTGCTCAATTTTTGTTGCATTAATGATGAAGTTTACATATTTAAATTGGCTATAGTCAGCAGGACCTGCTAGGGGAGCTTCTTCTGCTGTAGTGTATTTACCGTTTGGTTTTCCCCCTTCACCCAGTTCTGCAATAACCAGAGTTTTTCTATTATCCTCTGGACTTTTCCCTTTAGCAAAAGTTCCATTATCTGGAATAAAGTTTCCCTTTTCATCGTAGTATCCGAACTTCAGAGGAGCAGGCGTATTTGGCCCACTTGTTCCGTCCCCGTTAGACCCTTTGGATTCGATAGAAATTTTGGATTGCAGATATTTTTTCTTTTCATCCGAAAGATTATTTGCTATTGCAGCTTCTTTGAATAACTCTACTATGGTAAGTGCTCTTCCATAGGATAGTTCTCCCCAGGAAATTTTTTCTGCTCTACCTCCGTTATCGTTAGTGTTTCTATATCTGCTAGCGGAAGACTGGATTTTGATAGATTTAATTTCGTTGACTTCTCCTGTAGAATACATCTTAATGAAGTCATTGATAGTTTTTCTGATTTCTTCTAAAACTGCTGGGTCGTTAAAAGCATCTGGATTAACCTTTCCTCCCACCGAATCCACTCCGGAACCCCATCTGTTATCTTTAAATAATTTATTTTCTTCGCCAGACTCAAGACCAACTATTTCAAAGTCTGTACTCTTTCCCTGTGTTCCTGGTGTTGAAATCTCAACAAAAGAAGGGGTAATGGAGATGTAGGGGCTTGGCTTTATTCCCTCCTTATCTTTGATCAAATTATTAAGCTGTTTCTCTTTATCGAATCCACTGCTCTTCATCTTATCTAGAAGAGTTGTATACACTTGATTTTTCTGAGATTCTTCTAGCTTTTCCCATAGATAAGGGGCTGCTAAACCTCCGTAATAGGTAGCATTTCCCGGGAATTTCTTACCTGCGTTCTCTTTTTTGGATTTCCACTTATTTAGCCAGGCTTCGTATGGATCTTTTTGATCTACAAAGGGCTTGAGGCTTGAGGTTTCTTTCCCTAGCTCTTTTTGCTTTTCGAGAAGTCTTTTGACGTAATCTTTCACAAAGTCCATAGTTGGTTCAAAATCTCCCTTTGCTTCGTTGATTTGAACATCTACCATGTCTAGGTATAATTTGAATGACTCTAAGACGAATTTATTGTTCATTGTGATTTTTAATTTGTCCTATATATCTTCTTTTAAAACCATTCCTTTTTACCTCTCTAAGGGAAACAAATCCCCCCTCCCCTTCTATAACTAATGTAAAAATAATATCAAAAACGTTTATGGCTAAACAAAAATCAGAATTTTCATTTTTAGACTTGGATAAAGAGCTTTCCAAGATCTCCGGGTTCGAAACAGGATCCATTTTGGCAGAAAACACCTTCAGCGAGGTCGACGACTGGATCCCAACCGGAAACTACCTACTAAATGCCCAACTATCGGGTTCTCTCTTCGGAGGAATCCCAAACACCAGATCTTTGGGTCTGATGGGAGATCCCGGAACAGGCAAATCCTTCGTCTGCTTGAACGTAGCTAGAGAAGCACAGAAAAAAGGGTATGATGTCGTCTACTGTGATACCGAGGGTGCTATTGATAAGTCTTCCGCTATCAAGTTTGGTATTGATCCAAATAAGGTTAGATATCAGCCGATTAAGACCGTTAGCGAATTCCAAACTTTCGTGAGTAATCTTATCTCTCTTGTTAGGAAAGCAAAAGAAGCTGGAGCAAGTCCAAAGATTCTTTTGATCGTGGATTCTTTGGGTATGCTAAGCACCGATAAGGAATTAAATGATGCAATGAAGGGACACAACGCCGCAGATATGGGAGCAAAGGCGAAAGAACTTAGAAAGTTATTCCGTGTCATCACTCTTGACCTAACTGCAGCTAGGATTCCTTTGATCTGTACAAACCACGTTTATGCTGGTGGTGGATTCTTCCCAACCAAAGAATCTTCTGGAGGAGACGGTCCAATCTTCGCTATGTCGGTTATTTCCTTCCTATCTAAAGCGCAGCTGAAAGAAGGAAACAGCACAACTAAAACCGGTATTATTGTTACTTCAAATCTTAAGAAGAGCAGATTTACAATTCCGGAGCCTGTTAAATTCCACATCTCATTTGCAAACGGTATGAACCCATATGTGGGTCTTCAGGACTTTGTTACTTGGGAGGCTTGCGGGATCGAAAGAGGTAAGTTAGAAGAGATTAAAAATAAAGACGGGGTTAAAGAGTTAGTCTTTACTCCAAATGCTTCATCTACCAGATGGGCAATTAGGCACTTAGGTAAAACCGTAACATCATCTCAGCTGTTCACCCCTGAAATTTTCACTCAGGAAGTTTTACAGCAGCTAGATGAAAAAGTCATCAAGCCTCACTTTATTCTTCCTGCAATGGGAAGCAATGAGGACATTACAAGAGCTTTAGAAGCAGAAATGGGCGAAGACTTAGAAGACGGCGATGGACAAGAATAAGATCAAGTTTAAATACCTAATGAATCTCTGGCGAACTATGCCAGACTACCCAACAAAAGAAGACGTTATCTATGAACTGAACGTCTACCTAATGAAGGACGGTAGACCCAATGGAAGTTTTTCACTTCAGACCTTGAAAGCACCTTTTGGTCCAAATTGGGAGGAGACTAAATTTAAACAGATTGTTGACGAAATGATCGAAACCGGAGAATTTGAAGTTGACACTAAAAAAGTTTCTCCAAAGGTGTGGTACAAAATCAAAAATAACCCCTATTATACCTAATGGAATTATCCTATTCAGAAAATATCATCCTCAGAAACATTCTAAGCAATCCAATTTATTTGGAGAATGCTAGACCCGAATTTTTCAAAAATAACTCTTTTGGAGAGATTCATAAACTAGCTAAGAAGTTCTGGGACAAGTACAACGAGATTCCCTCGAGAGAGCAGATGAAAGAATCTGCAAAGCTAGAAGGTGTAACCGATAAAGTAGATCTGCCAGAGATTGATGCAATTTATAATATCGAACTTACATCCTACCAAGAAGACTGGCTAACAGAAACTACCGAGTGTTTCATCGAGTATAAAAACCTAACTAAATCTGCAGTTGATGCAGTTCAGTATATTCAAAAAACCCCAGTCACAGCCGAGAATATCAAAGAGGTGATCAACACCTTTAAGAACATTGTCGTAGAGAGAAATAATTTAGATTTCTCCTTTGACGAAGGACTCGATTTCTTTAACCCAGAAAGCCATAAACAGTTAAGTCACAACACGTTCAAGTCGGGATTCCCGTTCATTGACACTGTACTGGGTGGAGGATTTTCAGCAAAGTCTCTGTACGTCTTCATGGGAATGCCCAAAGTCGGAAAGTCACTGTGGCTGGGTAATTTGGCTATTCAAGCATCTAAGATGGGAAACAACGTGGCAATTATCACCCTCGAGATGAACGACAGAAAGTATGCCAAAAGGATTGGTGCCAACATGCTAAGTATTCCAATCGGAGACTATAGCAGCGTAGCTAACGACACTCAGACTATGAAGAAGAAGATTTCTAACGTCCAGTTCGACAATCTTCAAGTTCCTGGTAAGATCTGGATTAAAGAATTTCCAACTTCTCAAGCTTCAGTTTTAGACATCGAAAGGTACTTAAAGAAAGTTGAAGAACACCACGGGATTAAATTTAAAGTTGTGGTCATCGATTATATTAACATTTTGAAGAACTGGAGAAATCCAAACTCTGAAAACACCTACATGAAGATCAAGCAGATTGCAGAAGATCTAAGAGGTGTTGCAATGGCAAATGAGTGGGCAGTCTTAACTGCTACACAGACCAAGCAAGGGGATTTTGATTCAACAGACTTATCAATAACTTCAGCCGCAGAATCATCTGGACTAGTTGCAACCGTAGACGGACTCTTTGGAATTATTCAGGATCCTATCATGTATGCAAACAGAGAATATAAACTGAAATTGATAGCTAACCGTGACGACGGGTACAAGAACTCACACAAGAAGTTTAACGTCGATTACAATTACATGAGAATAGTAGAAAACAGCGATCCAATCCATGTGGAATAACAAGAAAGAAGATTCAGAAAAAGCTGAAGAAAACTCGGCGGATCCAAAGAAGGTGCAGCTCGGAGATAAGATCTTTGGTGCCCACAACAATTCATCTACCTCTAACGACTTTAGAGAAAGCTTTGACATGGATGCTGGACACAAACTCCTAGAAGACAGCTATGACGAAGAAGAGTACCTGCATAGAAAGAAGTTGGAAGAAACCGTTTATGAAGCATTTCAATCTTCTAGATGGTATCCTCTTTCTTACAAGAAGAAAATTCCAAAGGATCTAGTCCCTCATCTTTTCCAGGATGTTCTGGAGAAATTGGAAGGAACAGAATTTTCATTTTCTGAAAAATTTGTAGTTATTTGTGACTTTGTTACCATCCCCTATTTGAAGGCATATGAGTTGATACCAGTAAAATACAAAGAGGTAATCATCAATGAGTTGGAAACAAAGTTTAGCGTTTTGTCCAAGAGAAGAATTAAAAGACTATTTTAAATTATGCCAAAATTGGGAACAAAAAGAAATTTAAATCCCGAAGCAAAGAGAGTTTGGTTTATTACCGACACTCACTTTGGAGTTAGAAATTCATCTAACGAGTGGATTGAAATCATGAGAGATTATTTCTTCGACTGGTTTATACCACTAGTCAAGGAGAACTACCGACCAGGAGATGTTCTGGTTCATTTGGGAGACTGGTATGATTCTAGACAGAGCGTTAACCTTAAAGTTCTAAATCTTGGGGTTGATGTTGCCGAAGAACTATCTAATGTGTTTAAAGACGGAGTTTATGTTATCATAGGAAATCATGATGTGTGGGGGAAAAGTACTAATGATATCAATTCTTTAAAGTCCTTAAAATGGATTCCCGGGGTTGAGATCTTTCAAGAGCCAGAAACTCTAGTTCTCGGGGATAAAAAATTCTTGATGATGCCTTGGAGAAAGGACCATGCAACGGAAGAAGAATTCCTAGATTCTGCTGGACCTCATAACTACCTATGCTGTCATGCAGACATCAGAGGCCTAAAATTTAACAGATATGTAACTATCGAAGAAGGAGCAGATTCTAAGAAGTTTAAGAAGTTTAAGACCGTTTATTCTGGTCACATCCACTATGCCCAAGTTGTAAATAATATTCACATGCTTGGAAGTCCTTATGAGCTGACCAGATCTGATATGGGAAACCCAAAGTCAGTTACGATGTTGGACCTCCAGTCTGGAGAGGAAACTAAATTCATCAACAACTTCTCTCCAAAATTTAAGAAGTTCTTGTTTGATCAAATTCTAGAAATGACAATCGAACAGTTGGAGCCCGAGTTTAGAAACAACTTCGTCGACATTATGATCGACCCGAAGATGGCTCTAAAGGCACCACTAAATATTCTAACAGATAGTATTTCCACCCAGAGAAAATTGGGATTCCATCCCTACGATCCAAACCAAGCGAACTCTCTTTCATCTCAGATCTATGATACAGATGGAAGACAATTCAGCGTAATGGACTTTGTAAAGGAATACGTAAAAGGAATGGAGTATGACGAGACGACCAAAGATAAACTGGTTGGAAGTCTAGAAAAGCTCTATAAAATGATAGTAGAAAAGGATCAAGAAAATAGATTATGAGAATTAAGAAGATCGAATGGAGAAACTTCTCTTCCTATGGGAACAGAAAACAGGAAATTGAATTTGAAGACGAATCTTGCCTTTATCAAGTCGTCGGAGAAAATGGTGCAGGAAAATCTTCTATCTCGCAAGTTATTACCTTCGGTCTTTATGGAAAACTAGAAGGTAAGAAACTCAAGGACATTCCGAATAGAATCAACGGAAATGCTTGGGTGAAGATATCTCTGGATTCAAACGGATCGGAAATCGTAGTAGAAAGAGGTTTAGAACCAAATTTATTTAAACTCTACATTAATGGAGTTGAGTATGACCAGGCAGGAGTTAGATCTGTTCAGGATTACCTGTCGGAAGACATTCTAGGAATCCCCTACTATGTGTTTAACAACACGATCTCCCTTTCTATTAATGATTTCAAATCTTTTATCAAAATGTCCTCACAGGACAAAAGAAGCATTATAGACAAGATATTTGGATTTCATGTTCTGAACCAAATGAGGGACCTTCTTAAGGAAGAGAATAGAAAGATTAGGGAGTCTATGGAAAACTTAGGAGGAAGACTTTCTTCTGTCGAGTCCACAATTCAAAGCTCTTTAAACGAGATGGAGAATCTTGCCAATCAAATTGAAGAGGAATCTTCTTCAAAGAAAGAGGAACTTCAGAAGTCTCTAGAAACTTTTGAAGGATTACAAGTTCTCCATAATCAGAAGACGGATGAGTTTCGAGAGATTGAAAATGAACTCAATTCGGAAATCACCAACACTCAAAGACTTGTTATTGAATCTAGAACTAAACTTCAAGAGGTTCAAAAGAAGATCAAACTCTACGAACTGGATCAGTGTCCAACGTGTCAGACGTCTCTAGATTCTGAATTCCACCACTGCATTAAAGATGGTCTGATTGCAGATCAATCTTCTGTCTCTCGACAGCTGGAGGAGTCAAACACCCTAATGTCAGATCTAAAACAGAAGGAGAGGGACTTATCTGCAACCAAGAGAGACATCATGGACAAGGGTAAGAAAATTGAAATGAAGATAGGTGAAATTAGAAGGGACCTCAAGTCTCTAAACGAGTCTTCTAACGATAAACAGCTTCAGTCCTTACAAAGGATCGTGGATAACCTACAAGGGGAAAGAGAAAAGATGGAGACAGAGTCTTTTAAAAATCAAGAAAAGAACAACTGGCTTAGAACTCTGGACGAAATTCTAGGGGAGAAAGGTGTTAAGCAGATGGCGATCAGAACTATTCTTCCCTCCCTTAATTCGGAGATTCTAGAACTTCTTGGAAAGATGCACTTGGACTACCAGGTAATCTTTGACGAGGAATTTAATGCTACAATCTACCATATGGGGGTTGAAATTCCGACTCAAACTTTAAGTACTGGGGAGATGAAAAAGGTCGACTTTGTAGTTCTAATAGCTATCATGAAGTTGATGAAAATGAAGTTCAGCAGCATCAACCTCCTCTTCTTAGACGAGCTATTTAGTTCGGTGGATCCTGATGGGGTTCATTCTATTCTAAGAATTCTAAGATCTGTGTGTAAAGAACTTGGTCTAAACATCTTTGTTATCAACCACGCTCCGATGCCACACGAGATCTTCGACTGGAAATTAGAGGTTGCTAAAGCAAACAATTTCTCTTCCATTTCAATAGACAAATTCTAACTTCTTTCCTTCCAGATATATAGTGGAAATAAGTCTGGAACATTGAAGCCACTATATAGCAGAAATCAAAATTTACAAGTAACTAAGTCTGATCTGAAGAAGAAAGGGCTTACTGCTGTTCAAGCTACAATGGTTGAACCCAACACCCAAGGTAAGGGTCTGCTCGGAATTGGATATTTAAAACCACTTCCGATTGTTGCCACCGAGTATGTTCCCGAAACTAACTCTAAAGGAAATCCAGTCTACGCTCAGACTTCAGTTCAGACCTACTCAATTTTCTTCGCCCAATATGAGAATACTTATATTCCGGCGGGGGATGAAAAACTCTATTCTTTTGTTGTAGTTAGAACTCTAGGACCAATTACTGCTTCGGACTGTGCAACCCAACTTGGGATGAAACAGAATAACGTCTACGGTCTTACTCAAACCGAATATGAGAACAACTCATTCCAGCATCCGGTCTATACAACAATGGAGAATACTCCCCTGTATTTCAGATACGCAGAAGTTCCTGTTATAATTCAAATTACACCAGGAAGACTTGATAACGTTCCGGTTGGTGCTCCAAATTTTCCACTTACCCCTTCTGGGGTTCAAACCCAAAGGGGCATGCTTCCTATGCCTCCTTACCCAAATTTCTCCACCTACTTTGGACAGACAGGAGGAACTGCAATCTCATTGGGGGGAACAGTTGGATTCTTGGATCTCTCGGTTAGAAACCCAACTACTGTGCAGCCAACAGCTTGGCTCTGGAACTTCGGTGGAACCGGAGCATGTGCAGGTGCAACCGGGGCAACAGCTCAAAATCCACTAGTTTCTTTTGGAGCAACCGGGTCTTATACAGTTACTCTGACTGCGACCAATACAAATGGAACATCTAGCATCACGAAAACAAACTTTGTAATAGTATCATAACATGGCAGGATTTTTAGAAAAATATAACGTAGATGAAGTATTCTTAAGGGGAATAATTGTTGGCCTACTGAGAAATTTAAACGAGAGAGTTACTTACACTCAGATCAACCAACAACAGCAGGTTCTCCAGGTTTACATCCCATTCTTTTATTCAATGTCTGGGGACGAGACTTTCCTACAGGACTTTTACCTTGATTATTTAGACTGCGATGGACAGTCCCCATTTGCAGAAGGAAACTATGACGTCATCCCTAGAGGAATTGTTACTCTAACTGGGGTTAATATTGAAACCGCATCTTTAACCAGTGGATTTGTTAGGGCAACTTATAACGTGGAGGATGTCCAGGGACAAATGAAGGCATACTCTGCATACACATCTTCGATTCCCCTCTCGATGACTTTTGATGTTAAATTGAGAGCAGACAGCCTTCTAGACACTTTTAAAATATTTCAGGCTGTAATCCAAGTTTTCTATAAGGTTTTCAGTTTCAGTGTGGAATTTGGAGGGATGAGAGTTCCGGTCCAAGTTGGGTTCCCTGAGCAGTATCAAAACGATAAGCAGCTGGAATTTAGCTATCAAAACACCCAAAAATGGATAGAAACCACATTTAGTGTTGCAGTTGAAACTTATTACCCTCAGAAAGATTTCGAGACGGAGAGATTTAGAGGAAATCTGATGCAGGCTGGGATTAGATTGAAAATCTCAACTGACGAGCAGACAAACTTACCGGGAAATTCTAGTTTGTTTTAATCCGGGATTTTTCTCGGAGGGTTGAATATATACAAAAATACTGAACTGTATTATGGCTAATAACTTTCCAAATAACCCAATACTAGAACCAGGACTCGAAGTCAGAATCATCGATGGATCCAGCAGTCAGACTTCGGATACCCTTTATTTTATTGGAACCGAGAACAACTACGTCAAGAAATCCGGAAGGACCGAGACTAGAAACTATTCGACGTTTGGAAACTTCTGGACTAAGCAGATCTCAGTCGAAAATAATTTTAGAGACATCTTGGACGGAGGAACTTCTGAACCCGGAACAGCTCAGTTCTTTGGGCCGGTCATCGGGGGAGAATTCCCAACTCAGACAAGACTACTAAATCAATTATAAAAAATGGCTTATAGAATACAAATTAGAAGAGACACATCGTCCAACTGGACCTCAAATAACCCCATTCTTCTGCAGGGAGAATTTGGTTATGAGTTAAATACTGGATATGCAAAGATCGGAGACGGTCAGACCCCCTGGATTAGTCTAGAATATTTTGGCGGGACTGGACCAACTGGATCGACTGGAGTAACCGGATCAACCGGATTTGGTGTTCCTACGGGTGGATCATCTGGACAGTTCTTGGTTAAGTCTTCGGACACAGATTACGACACTGCTTGGACCGCTTCTCTGGTATCTGATGTTCCCCCTGGATCTTCTGGAGCGACGGGATCGACTGGTGAAATAGCTCTGGATACAAACTGGCTCTATGTCTGCGTTGGAACTGATACCTGGAAGAGAACTCTTCTCACTGGGTGGTAAAATAATTTATTAAAAAATACTAAAAAAAGCTCAGGAGTCTGAGCTTTTTTGTTGAAACTATTTTATCTCTAACTTATATGAATAGGGATAAAAAAGTATTATGTCAGACCAGATAAAAATTTCACAAGAAGAATTAAATTCTCTATTAGATCTTAGAGAAAGAATCCGAACAAACGTAGAGTCCATCGGGAGACTCAACATCAAAAGACACTTTACCCAGTTGGAGATAGATCAGATCATCGGAGATTTGGATCAAGCTTACTCGGTTTCTGAAGACCTGAGCATGGAGGAAAACAGGGTGGTTCAAGAGATTACCGCTAAATATGGTGAAGGGGATTTAGATTTTGGTACCGGGATCTATACCCCTAAGAAGGGTTAATTTGAGACTTATTTTTTTTAAATGAAACCCATATACTATCTAATTCATAGTGTTAGTTTCGGGGACACCTTATCTGCTACTCCAACCCTGAGATACCTCTCACTATCTCACGGACAGAAGATAAACGTTGTAACTCGCAAAAAACATATTTTTAAAAACAATCCTTATGTTAACGAGTGCCTGTCCTTTGAAGACTTCGAGGTAATAGACCAATCCGAAATTCTAAAGTATGAGTCCTTTACTTTTGCTGGAAGAAAAGACAATAATGGGATAGAGAAGAAATTTTCCCATATTGATCTTAGACAACTTCATGCGATGGATCTTGGGTTTCAGTTAATGCCTCATCAGATGGAATATGATTATTTTCCAGATGAAGTTGATCTAAAATGGGATCTTCCAGAAAAATATGTGGTCTGTCATATAACTCAGAACTGGTCTAATAGAACTTGGGATACTGAAAAATGGCAAGATCTAATTAACTGGTTATCTGACAATCAAATTTTTACTATTTTGATAGGTCAAGATCATTCCGAAAAGGTTCATGACTCGATTAGCGTTGAACCGATAGTCAAAGCCTGTCCAAAGTTAGAAAATCTATACGGAATAGATCTCTGCAATAGGATAGAACTAGAAGAAATGTATCAGATTATCAAAGGAGGTTCAGTTCTAGTAACGATGGATACCGGGCCCCTTCATATTGCAGGGTGTACAGATACTCATATCTTACAGCTGGGAAGTGCAACTCATCCTTTGTTAAGAATTCCATATAGAAATAACACCCAAAATTATAAATATGATTTTGTTGGAGGGACTTGTAATATATTTTGTAATAGTGATCTAAAATATAACGTCGAAGAATGGGGACACATAAATTCTGTTGCACCTCTTACTGAGTGTTCAGAGAATAAACCAACTTTTGAGTGTCATCCCCCGGTAGGGAAGGTGATCAATAAGCTAAGAGAAATTTTGGACTTCCAAGAAAAAAATAGATATTTAGAATTCTTTGAATTTCTTCCGGACAGCGAAGAGGACAGGATCAACTTCAACTTTAAGAAGACCAGTGACGACGAAGTGAAAATAGTGATTAAAGATGTTAAGACCGGTCTTACAAGAGATAAATTTGTTTCTAAATGTGAAAGACTTTTTGATGGAAACTATTGGTGGGCTCCTATGCCAGGGAGAATTAAAAACTTGGGACCTGTTGATCTTTATTTTTATTTCAATGGGGAATTTTATGGAAAAAAACGTCTAAGTTATACTGGAGGAAAGGAGCTAAAAATAAGAGACAAGAATTTTTATCTGGACTATTTGGAGGGGAATGAATATCCAACATTTTGGGAAATTTTCGTTCATGGAGAATATGATAAAGAATCTGATTGTTTGGTGAACGAAGGAGATGTAGTGTTAGATATAGGAGCAAATTATGGATTTTTTACGCTAGATTCAATATCCAAGGGAGCTTCAAAGGTGTATTCGATTGAGCCATATCCTTTAGCATTTAAACATTTAAAGACTCTTTCTTCTATTTTTCCAAACATTCATCCCGAAAACAAAGCTGTTTCAGATAGAGACGGGAAAGTTCTTATGAGCTTTGACCCGGATGCTTCGGCAAATAATTGTGTAATCGATCACTCCGAAATATTTGGGAGATCTTCTGAGGGAACTGAAGTAATTTCTATAGATATTAACACCCTTTTCTCATCCATCCCCGAAAAAATAAATTTTCTAAAAATAGACTGCGAAGGATCTGAATTTGAAATCTTTAAGTCAATTACTCCAGAAAATTTGTCTTCCGTGGACAAGATAGTAGCAGAAACCCACGGGGAAGAGATAGATAAATTTGTTTACAATTCCTTAATTAATAACAATTTCAAAGTTTATAGATACGATAATATCTTGTTTGCTGTTAATAAAAATAAATGATAAAATTTGGAATTTATACAACTTTTTACAACTGCGAAAGATTTGTCGATAGAATTTTTTCCTCAATTGAAGAAATTAACTATGAAAACTTTGAGTGGCACATAACTGACGATTTTTCTTCAGATAGAACCAAAGATTTAGTTTTGGAGAGACTAGATAAAAGTCCTCTAAAAGAAAAAATAAAGTACTTTAATCAGGAAGAGAAAAAAGAAATGTACTGGAATCCCCAAAGATTTTTCGATTCCAGTTTTCAGTGGATAATTTTGATTGATTCGGACGATGACTTTGATAGAAATTTCCTAAAGGTTTATAATCACTTCTTGGAAGGGAGAGAAGACCTTGCCCTAGTTTCTTCTGATTTTTTTAAAATCTATGAAAAAGATGGGTCCCTCCATTCAATTTCTTATATTCTAAATGACGATTCAATACCAAAGAAACTAGACAGATATCATCCTTCTTGTGACTATTTGAACAACATCAGTTATTCCTGTTTTGGTCACCTTAGAGGATTTAGAAATATAATTGACGAGTTTAAATTAACAGACTCCTTAGCTTGCGCAGAAGACAGTTATCATGTTTTTTGGTCTAATTCATACGGAAAATATCTTCATATTCCGAGACCTCTATACACTTGGTATCTGAGGGATGATTCCGAGTCACATGGTAAGTTTGTTCCCCCAAATTTCAATGCAAATTTTGAAATTGCTCTAGATAAACTCAAAGGGTCGGATGGAGGAGTGGATAAAACTTTCAATGAAATTCACATAGAGACTTCAACTCTCGAATCATATCAAATGGGAGAGATGAAAGGAAAATCTGTTTCTCTTTGGACCAGATCCCTTTCTCAGGGAAATAAAGAACTCCTCAAAAATCTTTATCTTGATTCAGATTTAAGGTTCAATGAATTGAATTCAGAAATTCATGTTTTTTCTCTTAATTTTATAAATGAGGAAAAACTTGATTTAATACTTCCTAAAATTAGAGGGAAAAAAGTTCTTTTCTACTATCAAAATCAAAAATTTCACGAGACCAACGAGGAAAAAGATTACGAGCTACAAAAGCAACTTAAGAAGTATACCCCGGTTATTGGAAAATACTTTGGATATAGTTGGTGGACTTATATAAGGCATTTTATAATAAAAGGGTAGAAATGGAAAAAATAACTTACGTAACATTAGCTAATAAACAGTACGAACCTTATTTAGAACAACTTATAAGGTCACATCAAATGTTTAGTAGAATTAATCTAATTGTATATACGATTAATTTTAGAATCCTAGAATCTCCTCATAAAAACATAGAGTTTATAAAATATGATGATGAGAACATATTAGAGTTTGAAACTACGGGTAAAAATAAATACATAAAAGATGAATTTGAAAAACATAAATATACCACACTATTAAAGCCTAAGATATTAAAAAATTTTCTTGATTCATATGATTATTATTTCTTTATCGATTGTGACATCTTATTGACAAAAAATTCGGATATTTTATTTTATAACATGATAACCGAATATGGTTTTTCTAAGTTTCCAATTAGTGTTAAATATTTTTATCAATATAGCACTAGTCACAACCCAGTAGAAAAAATTTTTAATGAATCTGGAGAACTCAATCCAAAATCATTAGGATATTATCCGTTAATTGAATTATACAATATCGAGTTCAATATAATTGATTATTTAACAACTTATTGCGTTTATTACAATAAAGAATGTTTTGATTTTTTAAATGAGGTGGACCAAATATGTTTTGATGAAAATGTTATCAGGGATTATAAAAAATTTTTACCTCTGGGGGATGAAACAGTTTTTAATTACCTCTATTCAAAATATAATGTAAGATCCTTTATATCCAGTTATTTGTGTTACGATATTGGACCATTCTTAGATATTTCCAAGTCAATAAATAATTTAGAGAAGGGTATAGATTTCATTTCTTTTATCCACACTAAAAGGTATATCTCTGATAATCCGTATGGCAAGGATTTTAGTAACATTAACATCAACGAATACAATCAAATTTTTGATTGCTTATTATCAACTAGCTATAGGATTTCAAACATTCAAATTTCTTCTTATAATAAAAATGAAGGTTGGGGTGTACTATTTTTTAATGTTAACGGAGATTACGATGACACATTTAAGGTTGAAATTGTATCTCTATTTAGGCCAAATAGGCAGTCCACACACATAATGCATTTAATAAAAAATGTTAATTATTATGTTTCTTTTAAGCACGACGTTTGGATCAAAGATCAATATTTAATTATACAAAATTCCAACATAATTAATGATACTATAAAAATAAGTTAATTATTAGAAAATGGGGAATCAAAAATTTCACGAGGCCAACGAGGAAAAAGATTACGAGCTACAAAAGCAACTTAAGAAGTATACCCCGGTTATTGGAAAATACTTTGGATATAGCTGGCGGACTTATATAAGAAATTTTATAATAAAAGGGTAGAAAATGAAAAAGATAATTCTTAATCTTTCTGAATGCTACGCAATGGGGGATACCCTTTGTTCTACCCCTACCCTAAGAAAACTACACGAGAGCTACGAGAGAAGAATTGTTGTGTCTACTCATTTTCCTGAAATTTTCGATTCAAACCCACATGTTGAAAAAGTGTATCATTCAGACACGATTAATTTAAACTATGTAAAGGATCAATTTATAGTCCACACTACTTTTGATATATTAGGGAATAAAACAGAGAGAGGAGTTGAATACAAGCACTCTAGAATAGACATTAGACAATATCATGCAGTGAGTTTAGGATTTATGTTAGCTGAAGAGGAGATGGAGTGTGAATTTTACCCGAAGGAATACGATCCAATTGTAGATCTTCCGGAAAGATATGTTTTAATTCACCCTGTTCAAACGTGGCCTAACAGAACTTGGTCTGCCTCCAATTGGATGTCTCTCACAAAAAAATTAAACGATAGAGGAATTTCTGTTGTTTCCATAGGAAAAGACAGTTCAGAGAAAGGATTTTTTAACATCAATAAACCAACTTTTAATTTCGAAATAAAAGACGGACTAAATCTAATGAATAAAACTTCCCTCTCTCAAGCTTGGCATCTTATAAATAATTCTCTTTGTTTTGTAACAATGGACTCTGGTCTCCTACATCTTGCAGGAACCACGGATGCAGAAATTTTGATGTTAGGCAGTGCAATAAATCCGGAATTTAGAAAACCATATAGAAGAAAGTCACAAGACTACAAGCTGTTGTATGTTTTGGGTGGATGTGATTTGCACTGCTGTTCTAATATGAAGCACGGGGTTAAAGAATGGGGGGATATTCAAGGGGTTCCTCCCCTTATTGGATGTCTAGAGGGAAAAAAAACTTTCGAGTGTCACCCTAGTGTAGATAAAGTTTTAAATTCAATAATAAAAAAAATTGAATGAATCATATTTGTATATTAACTTCATACACAAACCATATTAGATGGGAAAACTACGGGAAATGTGACTATGGAGACTTTTCTTCCCTAAATCATCACGAATATGCAAATAAACATGGATATTCTTATGTCAAAAAAATAGTGGACGATAGGGACTATTCAGACTGGCATCCTACCTGGATAAAAATAGATGTTATAAGAACATACCTTAAAATTTTTGAGTATGTCGTTTGGATAGATTCCGACGCAGTGTTTGTTAATCCCGAGATTAAAATAGAAGATCTAATTGAGGATAAAATAGATCTAGTGATCCCGAAGATGGAAATGGATAGACTGAGTGGAAATGTTTGGACCAATACAACAACAGGATTCATGATCTGGAAGAACAGTGAGTGGTCCAGAAAAACGTTAGATCTTTTATGGGACGAGCCTAATCAATTCAGATTTGAGTTCTTCCATGAGCAGACTAGACTGGATGAGATTCTGAAACCAATTTTCGATCTTCCCGGTGGTGAAAATATATTAAATAAAGATAAAAAAGATATCGAAACCTCCGTTGTTTTAGAAAATATAAAAATAATTCCATATTCATATCATAGATGTTGGGAAGATGGAGAAATTAAATATGTTTATCACGCAGGAGGAGATACTCCGACTAAACTAAAGAGAATAAAATCGGTTTTAAATAAAGTATGAAAACACTTCTAATTATTACCCCTCATATGTCGACCGGAGGATGTCCTCAGGTAGTTGCTAAGAAAGTTGAACTTTTAAAGGATTATTACAATTTAATAGTTATCGAGTGGGAGTGCATCGCTTGGACTTTTGTGGTGCAGAGAAATAGGGTGATTGACATGCTGGGAAAAAATTTTATCACACTATCGGAAAACCAGGAATATGATCTATTCAATATAATAGAGGATAGTTCTCCTGATTACATCATGATAGAAGAATTTTCGGAAACTTTCATGCCGATCCACATCATGAAGCGTTTATATTCTAGAGATAGAAAATATAAGATATTTGAAACCACCCACAGCTCACACACTCAGCCTAGCTGGAAAAAATTCCTTCCGGATAAATTCATTTTTGTTTCTCCTTATTCTCTAGAGGTTTTTAAAGACATGGGAGTTCCCATGGACTTAATTGAATATCCTATAGATAAAAAAAATCCGGATAAAGACCATTATCGATTCCTACTTGGTCTCGATCCCGAATACAAGCATATAATTAATATCGGATTATTTACCCCCGGGAAAAATCAAGGATATGCATTTGAGATTGCTAGACTATTAAGAGAATATAAAATCAAGTTTCATTTCCTAGGGAATCAAGCTGGAAATTTCATAGATTATTGGAAACCTATCATGGAAACTAAGCCCGATAATTGCATAGTTTGGGGGGAAAGGAGTGATGTAGATTCTTTTATACAGGCTTGCGATGTCCACCTCTTTACTTCTAGACTTGAGCTAAATCCACTTTCGATTAAGGAATCTCTGGAATATGGAAAACCCACTATGATATTCGATCTCCATACTTACATGGGAAAATACCAAGGGGTAGATCAGATCCATTTCTTGACAGGAGATCCTAAAAAAGACGGAGAAAATTTAATTTCTATTCTAGGTCTAGAAAAAATAGAAAGAAAATCCCCCAAAATAAGGGTTGTTCACCTTCTTCTAGATCCTAAAGATCCCCAAGATATTCCAGAGGAGAAGTGGGAGTCTACTATCGGGAAGCAAAACCTGTCAATCGACTGTTGGGAAGGAATGAAGCATAAATTTTACGACTACATCCCAAGATATACTTCTGTTAATAGAACAGAGCTCCCTGTAGAAAATTGCAAGGACCCTTCAATTATAAATCTAGACAAAAGTCTAGTTAACAATCCCCCAGTTTTGACGTACGGACACTATGGAGCATATCGAGCTCACACCCAAGGGATCCTTGAAAATTTCTCGAATGATATAGATGCTCTTATTATTGCAGAGGGAGACTCTTTTACAGATCTTTCCCCGGATGATTTTTATAACAAAGTTTTGGATTCTTATTTTTTATCCGAATCTCATGATTTTAAATTGATAAGCTATGCTGGACCCTGCTATATGACAGGAGGAAATTGGTGGGACCTAACCAGGGATTTTGGAGAATGGATTCAGGTTCCTCATTTTTTATTGGGAACAACTTATATGATTATGAAATCTAATCGGGAGGATATTATAGATAAAATACATAATACAGGATGGCACTCCCCTGATTTCTGGCTAGCGTGGAACTATAATCTTATATCCAATATAATAGTGAGTAGGGATCCTCTAGTTTATCAGAAGGAAGGTTACTCAGTACTAGATTATCTAATTAAATAATTTTGATTTAAAATATAAAAATGGAAGAAAACTTCAAAAACATCGATGAACAGAGAGCTTGGAACAACGATAGCATGTGGTCCGAGGGTGGTCACGAATGGTCCAAATCATT
>SXGQ01833521.1_pt1 | contig 19128 bp, 11 predicted proteins | sample 3178371 | NCBI WGS metagenome assembly SXGQ01 (sample SAMN11356859, study PRJNA531348) | freshwater metagenome | isolation source: freshwater sample F1-20 | place: China: Fuxian Lake, Yuxi | collected 2017-12-25 | reverse complement strand
CAAAACAGAGCATGAAAATGGAAGCCATCGCTCATCTCCGCCGTCTGCAGAAACAGCCTGATGTTGTCAAAAGCTTCTTTCGTTCAGAAACCACGTGTTATGCCGCATGAGGCGTCCCTTCTAAATTGGACTCATTAGTAAATCCAAATCCCGCAGTGGTCGGAATCACCAAGCCCGCTCTCCCCGCCCATCCGATGGCAACCACAGCAATCCCACAGTCTCGACCTTCACATCCGTCTTCGTCGGCTTGATCGACTCCGTCTCGATGGGAAGCGATTGCGGATCAAATGACTCAGCCAACGCCGCAATTCCCGCCGCCGCCTCCGCATGAATCGCCTCAATCTCGGAAGAAATCCCAGCGATCTTCGCCTCGGCATTCGCCACGTCCTGATGGTGTTTGTAGGCCGTCGTCGCTTTCCCGATCGAAGCGCTGCCACGGGTCAGCGTGCCAAGCCCGGCCTTGCGGCCAAACAACCCGCCGAGAATCCCACCCAACACCGAAACTCCAGCCTGCATCTTGGACGCGTTCGCCTCCGCCTTCTCCTTCGCAAGCTGGCCCTCCGCAGTGCGCAATCGGCCCTCTAACGTCGCGACCTTCTTCGCCGCCGCATCCCGCAATTTCGCAATCGCCGCATCCCGGGCCTCATGCGCCTGGTGAAGCAGACGCGCACGGAATTCCGCCTCACCCTCCCCAAGCTTCGACCATGCCTTGAGCTTCTCACAAAAGAACACCTCCGCCCGCTCGTTCCGATAGAGCCATTCGGCGAAATCCTTCTCCACCTGCTTGTAATTCGCCGCATTCATCGCAAACCCCGGCAACTCGCCAAACGATGCGCCCCTTGCTGGTTCATTCGCACCCATTTCCAGCTTCAGCGGCGGCGGAACATTTCGATCCCAATCAATCCCATTCGCCGTAATCGGGTTCACCAATCTCACCGTGCGGCTGCCATCAACTCCGGCCTTGGTGGATGAGAAATGCACCGTGCCCGCCCGCAACAGATGAGGCTGATAGATCAGATCATCCGCATCTCCAGCAGGGCTGACAAAAACCTCCGTCACACCGTTGCCAACGAGCGGCCTCGGTGAAGCCGCCGCAGACGGAGCGGACATCCCCGGCATCGCCATCGGATTCGCCGAAACCGCTGCCGTCGAGGCTGCCGCAGTTCCGGAAAACGCGGAACGCTTCGGGTCCATCAGCGTCTTGATTTGGGCACGCGCAAGAGGCCCTGTTAGATAACTCATCACCCACCTCACATGAAACAACACCGGTACATCCTCATGCACATTGTTCATCAGGAAAACCCGATTGCCTAGGCCTGACAGTAAACGCTCCATATCACCACGATTGAACGCCGCATTTTGCGAACCGGCCGCCCCCTCCAACCCATCAAGCACACGCAACTTGTCGCGCTCGGTCTGCAATCGCCCGAGAAACCAGGTGCCGATGTTCGAAAGCGCCTTGTAGTCCAAATCCACCGGATTCTGAGTCGCCAACAAACACCCGAGTCCGAACGCACGCCCCTGTTTCAACAATGTCATCACCGGCCGCTTCGACGGCGGATTCGCCGTGGGAGGGAGAAACCCGAAGATCTCATCCATATAAAGCAACGCCCGCAACGTGGTCGTCCCGTTCTGGGTACGCATCCACCCGAGCATCTGATTCAGCAACAGACTCACAAAAAACATCCGCTCCGCATCACCAAGATGGGCAATCGAGAAAATCGAGATCCGCGGTTTTCCCGACGGCGCGTGAAGCATCTTCGCAATGTCCAGCGGCGGTCCCTCAAGCCACGTCGCGAAACCCGGCGACGCAAGAAGGTTGTTGAATTTCAATGCGAGCGCCTGCCGGGATTTCTCCGGAAGGAACGAATCGAGATCAATCACACCGATCTTGTCGAACGACGGCTTCTGAATGTGCCGGATCAGCGTCTCAAGGGTCAGGCTCTGACTGTTAGACCAGGCGTTCTGGAACACTGCGGCCAGCAAAACCGCCTCCGGGATCTGCGTCGTGTCACCATCCACCCCGACGAGCGAAAGCAACGATGACACCGTGCTCTCGATGCGTTCACCAAACAACTCGGAGTCATCGAGAATCTCAAACGGCGGCGCATCCAGCGAACTCAGGATCGAAACCGGAATCCCCGCCTTGCTGCCCGGAGTGAAGATATTGATATCAACCTTTTCCCGCAGCGCCGCGATCCGCTCCGGAGATTGCCCCCAATCGCCAAGCCCCTTCTTCCACATCGCCGCGGTCTTCTCCGCGTGCTCCTGCGGGGTGATGCCCTTCTTCGCCGCATCGTCGGCATTGACCCATGGCAGGAAACTGGCGGCGTCGAGATCGGGAAACGTCAACAGCAGATTGGAAATGTCGCCTTTCGGATCAATCACGATCGCCGGGATGTTATCCATCGCCGCTTCCTCCAGCAGGGCAAGGCAAAGCCCCGTCTTGCCCGAACCCGTCATGCCGAGAACCACGCCGTGGGTGACAAGGTCTTTGGAATCATAAAGCAGCAAATCACCCGATGCCTCACGGGTCTCCGGGTCATATCCGCGCCCCAAGTAAAACTGGCCAAGTTTCTCGTAATCCGTCGCGGCAATGCTCATCTTGGATGGAGAATGAACCGGAAATCGGCGATTTGCCAACCGGAACCATTCGATCATTTTTCACACCTTCTTCATTTCCAGACGCGTTCCGCCTGCTAGCATCCGCACCAGACACGAGCCATGGAATACGCCACCGAAACGGAAGTCGCCGATGCCGCAAAACACCTTCGCACCCTCAGCAGCGGCCTGAATCAGGTGCTGTTCGGCCAGGAAGAACTCATCGATCTGGTGATCACCGGCGTCCTCGCCAGAGGTCACATCCTGCTGGAAGGCCTCCCCGGCCTCGGAAAAACCGAGCTGGTCAAAGGACTTTCCAAACTGCTCCGCCTCGGCACCAAACGCGTCCAGTTCACCCCAGACCTCCTGCCGGGCGACATCACCGGCAACCCCGTCCTCCAGGAAGTCGACGGCCGCCGCGAGTTCGTTTTCCAACCCGGCCCCCTCTTCACCAACATCGCGCTGGCAGATGAAATCAACCGCGCCTCGCCAAAAACCCAGTCCGCCCTGCTCGAAGCGATGCAGGAACGCCGCGTGACGGTCCTCGGCAAAACCCACGACCTCCCAAAACCCTTCTTCGTCCTCGCCACCCAAAACCCCATCGAACTCGAAGGCACCTATCCCCTGCCAGAAGCCCAACTCGACCGCTTCCTCTTCAAACTCGAAGTCACCCGCAACAACGTCGAAACCCTCCAGCGCATTGTTTCCCACCGGGAAATCGGCACCGAACCCCAAGTCGATCCAGTGATGAGCGGCGAAACCTTCGAGGAACTCCTTCAACTCGTCCGCCGCATCTATCTGCCGGACGTCGTCGCAAACTACATCGCCCGCCTCGTCGACGCCACCCACCCCGGCCAATCTCCAGCCGCCCGCGGCATCCGCTACGGTGCCAGCCCGCGTGCCGCTCTCGGCCTCGCCTCCGCCGCAAAAGCCCGCGCCCTCATGCACGAACGCACCAACGCCAGCTTCGAGGATGTCAAAGCCGTCGCCGCCGCCGTGCTCCGCCACCGCATCGTCCTCGACTACAACGCACGCGTCGAGGGCCTCACCTCCAACGACATCGTCCGCTCCCTGTTAGATGAAGTCCCCTTCCAGGACACCGCTACCCCGCGAACCCTCGTCGGCCACTGAAATTTTCCACCCCCGCATCATGATCCGATCATTCTTCGCGCTCTTTCTAACACTCCTCGGCGTTTCCGCGCAGGAAACCATGATCCGGGAGACCTTCGACCCGAAAACCGACACCCACGTCGAGGTCACCGCCCTCTTCACCAAACCCGCACCCGCTGGCTACTTCCCGGTCCGGGTCAAAATCGCCAACAACCTCAAGAACGACCGCAGCATCCGCCTCTCCTTCGAGAGCCGCGCCGGTTACTACGGCAGCGGCCTAACCACCAACTCCTCGTTTTCCTTCACCGCCCCGGCAGGAAGAACCGTCACCACCGACATCGTCGTCCCCACCGCCCCCGTCGGCGGCAGCGGCGACACCTGCATGATCACGGTCAACATGAGCGGCTCACTCGGCGGCGCTTCTAACACCCTCTCCTCCGGCTTCGGAAACAACCAACCGGTCGTCCTCCTCAGCGAAGCCCTCTTCACTCCCAACGCATCAACCCTCGACAGCCAGGTTAGCAGCCACTTCAGCGGCTCTTCCTACCGCAGCAGCTCGGAATTCTCCGGAAAGTTCGACCCCAAACAAACTCCCGACGATTGGCGCGCCTACTCCGGTTACGACAGCATCCTCATGACCGATGGCGACTGGGCAAACGTCCCTCCCGGAGCACGAAACGCCATCCTCTCCTGGGTCCGCCTCGGTGGACAACTCGTCATCTACACCTCCACCGGCGCCACCACCGCCACACTCGGACTACCCCAAGACGCCAGCTTCGGTGAAATCGCCATCGAGTCGATCAACTCCTCAAACGCACTCGACGCATCTGACACCATCAGCCTCGTCACCAAACGCCGCACCGAACCACGCCAAACCTCCCTCCGCGGCGATTTCGACGGCGGCTGGCCATTGCAATCACTCTTCGGCTCCCGCGCCTTCCACTACGCACTGTTCATCTTCGTCCTGATCATCTTCGGAGTCCTCGTAGGACCGGTAAACCTCTTCGTATTCGCGAAATCCGGCCAGCGCCACCGCCTGTTCATCACCACTCCCCTCATTTCGTTAGGCGCAAGCATCGTCCTCATCGGCATGATCATCCTCCAGGACGGCTTCGGCGGAAACGGCAAACGGCTCGTGCTCATGGAGGTCCGACCGGATGCCGGACAAAACGCCGCATTCATCCATCAGGAACAGGTCTGCCGTACCGGCGTCCTCACCGGCAGCCGCTTCACCGTCGATGCCCCATGCCTCATCAACCCCGTCCCCATCGCGGACAGCCGCTGGGCGCGCCTCACCAACAGCTACGATTCCGGCGGCTCCTTCAACCTCCAACCCGAAGCCGGAAAACTCTCCGCTTCCGGCGACTGGTTCCAAAGCCGTTCCGAACACGGCCACGCCCTAACAGCCGTGCTCTCCACCCGTGGCCGAATCGAAGCCACCGCGGATCCGGAAATCCTCATCTCCACCTTCGAGTTCCCCATCGAGACACTCTTCTATCAGGACGATGCCGGCAAATGGCACCGCGCCGACAAGATCGAACGCGGCAAACGTTTCACCATCACCCCCGTCGAGGCCACCATGGTCGATCCACTCATCAAAAAACAGGCCGGCCAGTTCACCAAACGCCTGCGCGTCCAGATGATGAAAGTCGCCGAGCGCCGCGGTCATTTCATCGCCATCACCAAGGCGGCACCCGCCATCGAGACCCTCCCCGGCATCGACTGGGATGAAACCCAAACCGTCATCACGGGTCCCATCGCCAAATCCAACTGATCCACCTTCCATGTCATCCGCCATCAAGATCGACAATCTCTACCGCTACTTCGGCCCCCTCCAGGCCGTGAACGGCGTTTCCTTCGAAATCCCCCATGGCTCGGTCTGCGGCTTTGTCGGTGCCAACGGTGCCGGAAAAACCACCACCATGCGCATCCTCGCCACACTCGACTACCCCACCCTCGGCACGGCGGAAGTCTGCGGCATCAACGTCGTCCACCACCCGGCGGAAGTCCGCCGTCTCATCGGCTGGATGCCCGACCACTTCGGAAACTACGAGAACATGACGGTCATCGAGTATCTCGATTTCTACGCCCGCGCCCTCGGCTACAAAGGCAAGGAACGCCGCGAACGCATCCAGGAGGTCATGGAATTCACCGACCTCGTCCCCCTCGCCGAACGCTTCTCTAACAAGCTATCGAAAGGAAACACCCAGCGCCTCGGCCTCGGCCGCGCGCTCCTGCACGACCCCCAGGTGCTCGTGATGGACGAACCCGCCGCAGGCCTCGACCCGAAAGCCCGCGTCGAGCTCAAACACCTCATCCGCGTCCTCGCCAAGGAAGGCAAAACCATCTTCATCTCCTCACACATTCTATCCGAACTCGGCGAAATGTGCGACTCGCTGCTCTTCATCAACAACGGCCGCATCGTCCACCACGGCGATGCCGAATCGCTCAAGCGCGGCTCGGACCTGTTAGGCGGCGTGCTCTACGACGTGCAGGTCGATGGCTCCGCCCAGGCCGTTTCCGACTGGTGCGTCCTTCAGCCCAACGTCGAATTCCTCGAATCCCGGAAACACGGCGGCCGCATCCGCATCGATACCGAAGACCCCGCAAAAGCCGCAGACGTCCTCGCCCGCATGGTCAAGGACGGCCTCCGCATCGTCGAGTTCCACCGCGAGCAGCGGAATCTCGAAGACGCGTTCATCGACATCCTCGGCCGCCTCGATTCCGGCCAACAGGCGATCACCCCTCCCCCACCCCTGCCAGGCACCGTCCCCGCACCGCTGCCAACCGTGGAAAACTGATCACCCATCGTCATGTCCTCAACGATCAACGATTTCTCCGACCGCCTCTCGCCCATGCTCGTCAAGGAGCTCCGGCAAGGCCTTCGCGCCCGCACCTTCATCGCGGTCTTCCTCTCGTTGCAGATTTTCCTCGGCCTCGTGCTTCTATCAGCCGGTGCCTCCGCCACCTCGGACCGCGCCGGTTCGGTGATCTCCGGCATCATCTTCCTCTTCTTCTCGCTCGCGGTCCTCGTCGTCCAACCGCTCCGCGGCGTCGGCGCGCTATCCACCGAAATCAAAGGCGGCACCATCGACATGATGGTCCTCACCCGCCTCAGCGCGTGGCGCATCGTCGTCGGAAAATGGGTCGCCATCATCGGCCAATCCGCTCTCCTCCTCAGCACCATCATCCCCTATCTCATCCTCCGCTACTTCTTCGGCGGCATGAACCTCTTCGGCGAGATCATGCTGTTAGGATTGATCTTCATCACCTCGATGGCCCTGACCGCCTTCACCGTCGGCCTCTCCGGCAGCTCCTCGGTCGTGCTGCGCGCCATCCTCCCGCTCATGGGCACCCCCGTCCTGATGTGGAGCATCCTCATGCTCACCTTCTCCCGCGGGGAGTTCGACGACCTGATTTCCTTCTGCTCGCTCGAAGATCCCGATGCCCGCATCGTAATCGGTTGCTACATCGCTGCCGCCGTCTATCTGGGATGGTCGATGCTCTCGCTCGGTGCCTCGCTGATCGCCCCAGCTGCGGAAAACCATTCCACGCTCCGGCGTTTGATCGCACTCGCATTGATTCTCATGCTGGTCGCACTCGGCATCTTCGATCAGGTGGAAGACTCAGTGATGGCACTTCTTGTTTTATTGGTCGCAACACCCGCCATCGCCACCGCCATCACCGAATCCGCACCCCTGGTTCCAACCTCATGCGTGCCCTTCATCCGGCGCGGCCCGTTGGGAAAACTCGCAGGCTTCATCCTCTATCCCGGCTGGCCCGCCGGAGTCCTGTTCAGCCTGCTGATCTTCGCACTGGGCATTTTCGCCATGCTTTCCGGTCCACTCCTCCACGGCAACAACTTCGAAGAAGACGTGATGCTGGTGGTCTTCTCCCTGTATGGCGGTCTGCTGTTCCCGGGCGTGCTCGTCGTCTTCTTCCGCTCCGGTGAAAGCCAACGCGTCGCAAACTACCTGCTCCTCCTCATCGCCACCGGCGTCTTCGCCCTCGTGATCACCGGCGTCGCCGAAGCAATGTCCAACCGCGACTTCCTCTGGCTGTTCATCTGGAACCCCTTCGTCTTCATCCCGATGTCCGAAATGGGCCGCTTCGGCGATGACGAACTGCTCGTTGCCTCAATCATCGTCGACCTCATCCTCTGCGCCGCGCTGTTAGGCCGGGCCATCATCGGCATGCGCGCACAAGGCGAAGTCCTCCGCCAAGCCGAGGAAATCGTCGATTCCGGCCCGCTCAACCTGCCAGGATGATGGATCTGATTTGAAATGCGCCTCCCATGACCTTGGAAACCCTTCAGATCGCCCACGCCACCGCACTCGCCGCCGCCGGGCGCTTGCGCCTGCCGCTGCGCTCAAAAGTCTGGCGCGGCCAGGCAGGTGAATTCAGCGGTGGCGGCACCGGCTCATCACTCGATTTCCAGGACCATCGCGGTTACGTCCCCGGCGATGATCCACGCCACATCAACTGGCAAGCCTACGCACGCACCGGCCAATACACGATGAAGTTGTTCCGCGAAGAGGTCCGCCCCGTCGTGGACCTGATCCTCGATGCCTCCGAGTCGATGTTCTTCGATCCCGTCAAGGCCCGTCGCAGCGCGGAGTTGTTCTATCTGATTTCCGAAAGCTGCCAGTCCGTGGGGGCCTCGATCACCATCCACGCCCTCCGCGGCGACGCCTCGGTGACGCTCGATCCCGCCGCGATCCGCACCCACCGTTGGCTCGAAACGATCCGCGCCCTCCCCGCCGCAGACCCCGCGCAAGCCCCCGACTTTTCCCGCCTTCCCCTGCGCGCCAACGCCATCCGCGTCTTGCTTTCCGACCTGCTGTTTGCCGGTGATCCGGACCCGATCCTCAAGTTCCTCGGACAACGCCAGGGAACCGTCGTGATCTTCTCACCATTCCTCGAAACCGAGGCGCACCCGAAATGGGCGGGCAACTACGAGTTCATCGATCCCGAACGCTCGACACGTCACCCCCACCGCATCGAACCCGCCACTTTGAAACGTTATCTCGAAGCGTATGTGAACCACTTCTCGCTCTGGAAACAGCACTGCCGCCGCCACCAGACCGCCTTCACCCGCATCCCCGCCGAGGAGGATCTCTCCACCGCCCTCTTCCGCGAAGCCGTCCCCGCCGGAGCGCTCGAGGGCGGTTAGATCGCATCAGCCCGAACCATTTCTGATAGACCACTCGAACGATGCCTGTTTTCGCCAACCCCCTCGGACTGCTCGCCCTACTCGGCATCCCCGCCGTGCTGGCGATCCATTTCCTGCAACGCAAGGCCGTCGAACTTCCGGTCTCAACGCTTTTCCTGTTGGAAAGAACCCAGCGGGACGCGGCCAGCGGGCGGCGATTTGATCGACTGATCCCATCCATCCCCCTCTGGATGCAACTGCTGGCAGTCCTCCTTCTCGCATGGTTTCTCGCCGAACCCCGCTATCAGAAATCCGGCAGCGTCCAGCGCGTCGCGGTGGTGGTGGACTCATCCGCATCCATGCAGGTTTTCAAAACCGAAGCCGTCGCCCGCCTGACCCAGGCAATCCCCGGCTTGCAGGGCGAAGCCGAACAATTGGAAATCACCCTTCTGGAGTCCGCACCTCGCCGCCCGCGGATCTATGCCGGCTCGTCGGTGGTCGAAATGATCGCCGCTCTAACCGCCTGGCAACCTCGCGAAGGCCTCGTCGACCCCACCTCGGCCCTGCGCCTGGCAAGATCGCTCGTTTCCCGCGAAGGCACCGTAGTCTATCTGACAGACACTCCGCAGGACGCCGTCCCGTTCGACGCCAAACTCCTCGCCGTCGGCGAAGCGATCGAAAATGTCGGCTTCACCGGAGTCTCTTTCTCAAACGTGGAAGGCACCCTCGTCTGGCGCGCCATGGTGCGGAACTACTCGGACAAACCCGCCTCCCGCAGTTGGTCCCTCCAAAGCTCCGCAGGAAACACCGAACCCCGTCCGGTGACCATCGAGCCCGGCGGCTTGATCACCATCCAGGCCGCATTCCCCAAAAATGCGAAAAACGTCCGCGCCGTCCTGACAGCGGACCGCTTCACCCTCGATGACACTTTGCCGATGGTCGCTCCCGCTCCAAAACCGCTGAAGCTGTTCACCGCCACTTCCCAGGCCTTCGGCGATCTATCAGCCAAGCTGCTTCGCGCCCTCGACTCCGCGGAACCATCGCAGGACGCCGCATCCGCAGACCTTTCCCTCGTGACCTATGACCCTCTCGATCCACAACTTCCACCGGGAAATTCCGTGGTATTTGTCGAGGACAGCACCCAAAGCGGAGCCTACCTCAAAGGCGGCATCGTCGCCGAACCCCATCCACTCATGGACGGACTGAACTGGCAATCCCTGCTCGTGCGCGAGACCCTCGAATTGCAACGACTTCCTTCCGACGAGGTGCTTCTCTGGCAGGCCAAACGCCCGTTGATTTTCCTCCGCCGCACCGCCGCAACGGAAACCGCACCGCCCACCCAACAATTGTGCTTCAACTTCGACCTCCGCCTCTCGAACGCCGCAAACCAACCCGCATTCATTGTCTGCCTTCACCGTTTCGCCGAATCGATTCGCGAGGCGAAGGTCGCACCACAATCACTCAATCTCGAAACCGGACAACCCATCGAAATCGCCACCGCACCCCAGCCACCTGTCAAAAGCGAGGCGCTCGATCTATCAGGAAAGCCGATGAACTCCGCCGACTTCGGCCAGTCGGGCGCCGCACCGCTGACACCAGGATTTCTAACACTCCGCCAGGGCGAAGCCGCCTTGCTGACCTCCGCCGTTTACTTCGCCGACACCCGCGAAGCCGATTTCTCCGCATGCTCAACCACCGACACGCTCGGAACCGCATCCGCAGCCGTCTTGGAACGCCACACCCAGCCCGACCCATGGTGGCGCGTCTGGATTCTCCTGTTGCTCGCATTTCTGTTAGTCGCTTGGAAATACACCGCCCCTTCGGACGCAGCTCCTCGCGCGATGGAACCGACCCGCTGACATCCCGATTCCAATCACCATGGATCCCGATGATTTCTCAAACATGGCGAACCAATTGCCGGAACCCTTCCGGCTGCTGATCAAGGACGAGGTGGCATCAACCAATGATGAGGCCCGCCTGTTAGGTGAATCCGGTGCGGCGGACGGATTGGTGGTCGTTGCACGAAAACAAACCGCCGGCCGCGGGCGACGCGGTGCTGCTTGGTTCGCACCTCCCGGCAAATCACTGGCGTTCTCCGTGCTGGTTCGCCCACAGGAACCCCCATCCCTCTGGCCACGCCTCGCCCTGGCCGCAGGACTCGCCGTGGCGGAAGCCGTGGAAACACAACTCCCGCTCGCAGGCATCAAATGGCCCAACGACGTCTGGGTCGGCCGTAAGAAAATCGCGGGAATCCTCGTCGAAGCCGGCCGCGGTTTCGCCATCGTCGGAATCGGCCTCAACGTGAATACCCTCACATTTCCCGAAGCCGTCGCGGACACCGCAACCTCTCTCGCCCTCGAAACCGGAGCCACCCTCCCTCTGCCCGAGGTGTTAGGCGCGATCCTCCATCCGCTGGCCCACCGCGTCCGCCAGATCGGAGCGGACTTCGAAAGCATCCTTCGCGGAGTCAGACAGCGCTGCGTGCTCACCGGTCACGAAGTTTCCCTTCTAACACCCAACGGCCCGCTCGACGGTAGCGTGGAAGGCATCGCACCGGGTGGCGAACTGATGCTTCGCAACGAATCAGGCCTCCATCGGTTGCTCCAGGCCGATGAAGTTCGCATCCGCGCGTGAACAATTTCCCCGCTTCGCCACGTTGAAACCCACATGTTTCTCCGGGCCCTCACCCTCATCACACTCTCCCTCATTTCCTGCCTCCACGGCGGAGAATCCGAAACCCTCGTCTACAAGGAAGCCAACGGCAGAAAACTGCGCCTGTTCATCGACAAACCCGCGGATTGGAAACCCTCCGACAAACGCCCCGCCATGATCTTCTTCTTCGGCGGCGGCTGGATCGGCGGCACTCCAGAACAGTTCAAAAAACAAGCCGCCTACTTCGCCACCCGCGGCATGGTCACGGCCCGCGTCGAATACCGGACGATTCCCGGAAAAAAAGGACCACCCGATGTCTGCTGCGCCGACGCGAAATCCGCCATCCGCCACCTCCGTGCCCATGCCGCCAAACTCGGCGTGGATCCCTCGCGCATCGCCGGTGCCGGCGGCTCGGCTGGTGGCCACCTCGCCGCATTCGCCGCACTCGTTCCCGGGCTCGATGACCCGAAGGACGATCTCACAATTTCCTGCAAACCGGACGCGCTCGTCCTGTTCAACCCCGTCTTCGACAACGGCCCCGGCCAGTGGGGAAACGACCGCCTCGGCGCAAACTTCCGCGCCTACTCACCCGCCCACCACATCAGCAAAGGCGCACCTCCAACCATCATCTTTCTCGGTGATTCCGATAAGTTGATCCCAGTGAAAGTCGGCGAAAGTTTCACCGCGAAAATGAAGGAAGCCGGCTCGCCCTGCGAACTCAGAATCACCAAAGGTGCCGGGCACGGATTCTTCAACAATTCCCCCCATTTCGAGGAAACCGTCGTGGCCGCGGACGAATTCCTCGAATCGCTCGGTTGGATCGTCGGAAAGCCAACGCTGAAATAATCCGCACTTTGTAAATTTCCCGTCGCGCTCATGGATTTGCATTTCCAGTCCGCCAATTTCCGCTAACCTCACGGCTGGAACCCTTTCGGCCGACCATGAAAACATTACGCTCGCTTCTCGCGGCAACCCTGGCGCTTCCGCTCGCCGCCTCCGCCGCCCCGCGGCTTGTCCCGTCCACTCCCTCGCTCGCTCCCGAATCCACCATCGACCTCGTGCTCGATCACGATGCCGTGAAACCCGGCGACCTCGGAAAGGAAGTCGACAACACCTGGCTCAACATCCAACCACCACTTCCCGGCACCCTCGTCTGGAAAGCGGGAAACATCGCCACCTTCACTCCCTCCAAATCTCCGGAAATCGCAACGACATACACCTTCTCGCTGCCGAAAAAACTCAAATACCTCGACCAATCCACCGTCCCCGCCGGCGAAATCACCAAACTCAACAGCGAGCCCTTCCGCATTCTAACAGCAACCAGCCAGAACCGCTGGACTTCGGGCTATTCCGCATCAACCGCCGAATGGACCATCGTCTTCAACGACGATGTCGACCCCGCCAAGCTTTCCAAATCCATTTTCTTCACCTCAAAGGACGGCACCCGCATCGCCGCCGAGGTCCTGCCACCCACCGAGGAACAATCGGACCGCCTCCGCAACTCCTACCGCTCATGGTCATCACGTTTCACTCGCGGTGTGGCACCGGATGCAAATGGAAACATCCCCCCACCTTCAGGAGTCCTGCGCCATCTGCTAGTCGCATCTCCATCCACTCCACTCCCCGCAGGTGAAAACTGGAAAATCAACGTCGCAGCAGGCATCCCGAACGCCACCGGAAAAGCCAAACTCCCATCCGCCGCTTCCTACGAAATCGGCACCATCGCCCCCTTCGCCTGCACCTCACTCGAAGCACGGGTCGCCGCGGACACCCCACGCACCCTCATCGCACGCTTCAACCATCCCGTGCCAAATCCGCTGCCCGCCGATTTTCTAACAAAATCCGTCGAACTCTCCCCACTTCCCGAGAACCTCACCCTCCGCGTCGAAGGGCAATCCATCATCTTCGAAGGCGATTTCTCCGCCTCGGACAAATGGAACCTCACCATCCGCCCTCCCTTCGCCTCCGCCGCCGGCCTCGCTCTCGTCGCAGAAAACACCGCCGCACTCGAATTCGAACGCGTCGAACCCGAACTCCTCATCGCCAGCTTCGACCAAGCCCAACTCGCCGGCGGAAACCGCACCTACCCCGTCCGCACCGTCAATCTCTCGAAACTCACCGTCCGCATCAAACGCCTCGCCAGCAACGACCTGATCCGCGCCTATCAGGGATTCCGCCACTACTCCGGTGACGGCCCAGAATGGTCCGAAATATCCCCCACCGCACCGCTCCCGTGGTCACTCGTCGGCGGCGATCTCATCGCTGAAAAGGAAATCGTCTTGGACAACCCCATCGATACCTCGAAGGAAATCACCCTCGACTGGAACGAGATCCTTCCCAAGGAACTCCGCCACTGTGCCTTGTTTGTCGACATCGTCGGCGCTCCCCATGCAGAACTCCCTAACAGCGGTCGCCGCAACGCTCAGTCGATCGTCCAACTCACCGACATCGGACTCGCGTGGAAAATCACCGAAAAGGAAGCGATGGTCTACAGCTTCTCCTGCCTAACAGGCCAGCCCCTGCCCGGAGTGAAACTCGAAATGTTCGGCGAGGATTCCAAAACCCTCGAATCCTTCACCACCGACGCCTCAGGACTCGCCCGCCTCCCGCGCCCCGCCGAAGCACGCCACCTCCGCGCAAGCCTCGCCGACGACACCTATCTGACAGCATTCGACACCGCGCTCTCCACCGTGGGCACCTGGCATTTCCCGATCCGCTACTCCTGGGGCAAACCCCTCGAAGTCCGCCGCAAGGCATTCCTCTTCACCGACCGCTCACTCTATCGACCCGGCGAAACCGTTAGACTGAAAGGCATCGTCCGCTCCCAGCGTGGCAACGGCATCGAGGAGCCAGATCAGGCACCCGCCCGTCTCCGCATCCTCGACCCCACCGACAAGGAAATCCACACCGGCGAAGTGAAACTCTCCGCCAACGGCTCGTTTGACCTCACCTACACCCTCCCCGCCCTGCGCACCGGATCCCACCGCATCGTCCTCGAATACCCAGAGGAACTCGCCCGCGCCGAAACCATCGAGGATTGGTATGAACAGGAAGCCCTCCAGGAAAACGCCACCTTCGAACTGCCGCTGCGCGTCGAGGAATTCCGCCGCAATGCCTTCGAAGTCGAGCAAAGCATCACCCCACCCGATCTCGCCGCAACATCGGTGGAGACGGTCATCGACGCCCGCTACTATCAGGGCCAACCCGTCGCCTCCGGCAAAGTGAAACACTTCACCCGCGTCGCTGAGACCAATCTCTATCCGGAGCGCTTCCGCGACTTCCAGTTCGGCAACCACCGGACCGACGACTGGAGTTATTGGTATCACTACTTCGGCTACCGTTGGGACAGCGGCCGCGATGACTCGGGCACCGTCCAAAATCAGGGCGAAACCACCCTCAACGAAGAAGGCAAAGCCCTCGTCACCACCGAAATCCCAAGCGCCGAGTTCCCCCGCACCCGCGAAGTCACCATCTCCTCCGAAGTCACCGACGCCAACAACCAGACACTCACCGAAGTCACCACCGCCACGGTGCACCCCGCAGCGGTTTACGTCGGCATCTCCCGCAACGACCGCCTCGTCAAAGTGAATCAGGAAGTCCCGCTCCGCATCGTCGCGATCACCCCGGACGGAGAACCCTTCACCCAACCCGTCAAGGTCACCTCCACCCTCTCCCGCTCGATCAGCTCCACGGTCAAAGCTCAAAACGAACAAGGTGAAACCACCACCCGCAACGACACCACCGAGGAAACCGTTTCCACCCAGGAAATCACCATCGACCCCGCTGCCTCCGCCCGCGATGGCCAACCGTTGCCGATCACCCCTACCACCAACGGCCTGCATTTCCTAACAGTCCGCGGACTCGATCCGGAGGGCCGCCCCTTCGCCACCGTCACCCGCTTCCACGTCTACGGCACCAACGAATTTCCATGGCAATACGAGGACGGCCTCCGCATCCGCCTCGTCGCCGAAAAGAAATCCTATCAGCCCGGTGACACGGCTCGCGTGCTCGTCCTCTCTCCCATCGAAGGCACCGCATTGGTCACCATCGAACGCGAAAAGGTCCTCCGCTCCTTCATGATCCCGCTCAAGGCCGACAATCCCGTCGTGGAAATCCCTCTAACCGATGACGATGCGCCAAACGCCTTCGTCTCCGTCCTCATCGTCAAAGGCGCGAACGACTCCGCACGCGACCACAAGGAACCGCAACTCCGCCTCGGCTACTGCGAACTCATCGTCGAACCGAAACGCGAACGCCTCAACGTCGCCGTCAACGCCAGCGCCCCAGATGGCACCGTCGGAAATTCCCAACAACCCGGTGCCACACCCGTATCCTTCCGCCCCGGCGACAAGGTCACCCTAACAGGCTCCGTCAAGCTCGCCGATGGCACTCCCGCCGCCAACGCCGAAGTCACCCTCTACGCGGAGGACGAAGGCACGCTCGCCGTCATGGGCTATGAAACCCCGAACCCCATCGACCATTTCTATCGCCCCCGTTTCCTCGACGTGGAGACCGGCATCTCGCTCGATCACTTCCTCGCGGAAGATCCCGACATGCGCTCGTTCTTCAACAAGGGCTTCTTCATCGGCGGCGGTGGCGATTCCGCCGCTCTCGAACAAAAAATGCGGAAAAACTTCGACCCCTGCGCCACCTGGGCACCGTCCCTCATCACCGATGCCGAAGGGCGATTCACCCACACCTTCACCGCACCGGACACGCTCACCCGCTACCGCGTCATCGCCGTCGCCCACCACCAGGCCGCACGCTTCGGATCGGTGGAGTCCGCCATCGTCGTCAACAAGCCGCTGATGCTGGAACCAAAAGCCCCGCGCTTCGCCCATCAGGGAGATCAGGTCACCCCGCGCGTGCTCGTGCAAAACGCCTCCGAATTCACCGGCACCTGGGAAATCCGCTACCAACCCAACGCCTCCTCCGGCACCCCCGTCTGCTCCTCCACCGTGACCACCCAAACGATCACACTCGAACCCGGAAAATCCGGTACCGTGGACTTCCCAACGCTCGTGGAAAACACCGGCGAAGCCGTCTTCCAATGGCAGGCCGTGCCCGTCTCCCTCGGCGGCGGCAAGGAACTCACAGCACCACTCGCCAAAGCCCTCTCGGACGCCGTCGAAATCCGCCTGCCCGTCGCCTATCCGATGCCGCTGCTCCGCCAGAACAAATCCTTCAAGCTCGATAAACCCGGCACACCTCGCGACCTCCTCGCATCACTCGACAAAGACCTGTTAGGTGGCACCGGCAACCTCGAACTCGAACTCTGCGTCTCCCGTCTATCAGAAGCCGCCGGCTCGATCGACTACCTCCTCAGCTACCCACACGGCTGCGTCGAACAAACAACCTCCTCGCTCATGCCTTGGTTCGCCGTGAAATCACTCGCACCCCACGTGCCACGCTTCGCCAGCACCCCACCCGAGAAAATCAAAGCCGCCATCCAATCCGGCGCGGACCGCCTGATCTCGATGCAACTCGGCGACGGCTCCTTCTCCTACTGGCCCGGCAGCACCGAACGCGTCGATTGGGCCACCGCCTTCGCCGGCATGGGTCTCATCCTCGCCCGCGAAAATGGTGCCAGTGTTCCGGAATCCTCCATCACCAAACTCACCGAACACCTCATCACCAACCTGCGCGGCCTCGCCGACATCAAGAACTCCTGGGAACTCGAAATCCAATCCCGCTCACTCTGGGTGCTCTCCCTCGCCGGAAAACCACAACCCGCCTACCAAGCCACACTCATCGAGCGGCTCGGCGAACTCACCCCCACCGCCCGCCATTTCCTCGCCCTCGCCGTCGCGGGATCCGGTGAGAAAAATGCCAACACCACCGCCAAAGCCATCCTCGCCTCCAAGGTCCCGACCACCACCAATGGTGAAGATTGGATGCCCTATCAGCCAAACGCTGCCACAAGCCTTCTTGCTTGGTCCACCATCGATCCCAACGGCCCGCAACGCGATGCCTCGCTCGACCAGTTGCTAAACGACCGCAACCCCTACGGTCACTGGCACAACACCTGGGTCAACGGATGGAGCCTCCTCGCCCTCGCCGAATACGCGAAACACGAGAAATCCAACGAAACCTCGATCGCCATCATCCTGGAAACCGCCAAAGGCAGCGAAACGATCAACCTCAATGCCGACCAACTCACCGCCACCCGCGTCCTCACGCTGGAACCCGGCATGAAACTCGTCGCCAATCCGAACGAAACCTGCCACGTCCGCCTCAAATTGGCCGCCAAACCGCAGATCCAACCGACCCAACCGGTCTCTAACAACGGCATGTCCGTCGAACGATTCTACGAACTCGTCAATGCCGACGGCACCATGAAACCGCTCGACCAACCTGCCCCCGGCGACCTGATCCGCGTCTCGCTTCGGGTCACCCTGCCCGCCGACAACAACCGCTACCTCGTCATCGAGGATCCGCTCCCCGCCACCTTCGAAACCGTCAACACCGACTTCGCCAGCCAGCGCGCCGCCGCCGGCCCGGCCACCAGCGAGACCGATTGGAACATCAGCCATTCCGAACTCCGCTCCGACCGCGCCGTGTTCTATTTCAACCAAGTCTGGCGCAAGGGCACCTACACCATCACCTACCTCGCACGATGCACCGTCCCCGGCAAAGTCGCCGCACCACCCGCCAAGGTGGAGTCGATGTACGACCCCGAACAATTCGCCCTCTCCGCATCCCGCGAATTCACCACCCGAGACTGATTGCGTTAACCTGCGGACTCCACATCCCGACCCGGGCGTCCTGATGGAAATCAGGACCCCGTGAACCTTTCTCATTGAGAGGCCTGAACCATCACGGTATTCACTTCGTTAGAAATGAGATTCAACCCGTTCTCAAACCCCTCAAGGATTCGCCTGCCCCACCTCGCATGCGTACTGCTACTGACCTCTCTCACAGGCCTGACCCCGGGATGCAAGCAAAGCGACGAACCGAAACCGGTGGAGTTGACTGACCCGAAACTGGCCAGGATCGAAGGTCGCATCAGCTTCGATTCCGATTACATGACCGCCCGGGTTTACAACGGAACCAACCGCATGCTGACCGATATCGATGTGATCATCCGCAACTCCACCAATAGCGAAAGCCGACGCTTCCGCATGGTGTTCATCCCCGGTGAAATCGATGACAAAACACTGAGACCCTACTCCACCGGCACCTTCCGTGCCGCATCCGATTCCTTCATCTTCAATGTCCCCGACAAATACCTCAGTTGGGAACTGATCTCGGCACGGGGATACCTGGAGTGAAATTCAAACCAAGCGCCCCGTCCCCCATCAATCAACCCCGCTCCGCATAAGCTTCCACGCTGTCGCATGTGCACACGAGATTCCGGTCACCGTGGACGTTGTCAATCCGGCCAACCGATGGCCAGAACTTGTGCTGGCGGAGATAGGGCAACGGGAAAGCGGCTTGCTCGCGCGGATAAGCGTGCGTCCACGTGTCGCCACACACAACGTCGGTGGTGTGCGGCGCATTCTTCAGCGGGTTGTCGTTCGCATCCAGTTCACCGCGAATGACCGCCGTGATCTCCCCGTGGATCGAAATCATCGCATCGCAAAAACGATCCAGCTCGGACTTCGATTCGGACT
>SXGQ01614694.1_pt1 | contig 19128 bp, 22 predicted proteins | sample 3178371 | NCBI WGS metagenome assembly SXGQ01 (sample SAMN11356859, study PRJNA531348) | freshwater metagenome | isolation source: freshwater sample F1-20 | place: China: Fuxian Lake, Yuxi | collected 2017-12-25 | reverse complement strand
GATATAATAAAGTATTTGTTGAAAATCTTGAAATTACTGAAGATATTCTTGAAGGTTTAAAATATCAGTCAGTAGAAAATTGGGACTCTGTAGGTCATATGGGTTTAATGGCGGCTCTTGAAGATGAGTTTGATATTATGATAGATACAGACGATATTATTGACTTTTCTTCTTACGAAAAAGGTAAAGAAATACTTAAAAAATATGACATTTACGTCTAGATTGTTAGAAAGCAAAGTAGATTTAATTACGGGGGCAAATAGTGTAATTGGCAACTCGGTTTTAAGTGTTTTTGCTGAAAACGGAGCGGAAATAATAGTATGTGTCCGAACTTTAGAGGAAGACTTTTTTTTACAAATTGAGAATCTTAAGCTAAAATTCAAAGTTCCAATTCATGTAATTGTTGGTGATTTAACAGATTTCGACAATTTGAAAGTCAATTTGAACTCAAAACTTAAAGAAATTGGTAAAATTGATGTTTTAGTAAATAATGCTGGTGTAGCACATGGTGGATTATTACAAATGACACAATTGTCTAAAATAAGAGAAGTATTTGAATTGAATTTTTTTGCGCAAATTAACTTAATTCAAGTAGTTTCTAAATATATGATAAAGCAAAAAAGTGGAAGTATTATCAATCTATCATCTGTTGCAGGTTTAGATGCATATCCTGGATATATTGCTTACGGATCTAGTAAAGCGGCTTTAATATACTCTACAAAAACATTATCAAAAGAACTTGCACCATATAATATTAGAATAAATTCAGTTGCTCCAGGTTTAACAGACACAAATATGGCTGTTCAAATGGAAGAGAAAGCAAAACATAAAATGATAAATGATTCTTCAATGAATAGACTTGCTAAACCTGAGGAAATAGCTAATACAGTATTATATTTAGCTAGTGATTTATCTTCATTTATTAATGGTCAAACTATTCGAGTTGACGGAGGCATGTAAATTAAATACTATGGATAAAGAGTTAGAACTAAAAAAATTAGCTGATTATTTAAGAAGAAATTCTCTTAAGATGGCTTTAGGAGTTGGAAAATCAGGGTCTCATTTAGGTGGTGGACTTTCATTAATTGAAGTATTTGCTGCACTTTATGGTGGTGGTATGGTTCATAACTCCAAAGATCCCAAGAATGAAAATCGTGATAGGCTAATTGTTAGTAAAGGGCACTGTGTATTACCGTATTATTCAGTTCTTAGTAAGTTCGGATTCCTTACTAAAGAAGAAATAGATGCATTTGAAACAAACGGTGCATTGTTGCATGGACATGCAACTAGAAATGTTGAGAAGGGTATTGAGTTTTCAGGAGGGAGTTTAGGTCTAGGTATAAGTTATGCAATTGGTGTAGCATTGGCTTGCAAATTAAACAACCAAAAATATCATGTTTTTACAATTATTGGTGATGGTGAATGCAATGAGGGAATAGTTTGGGAAGCAGTTATGTCAGCTTCACATTACAAACTTGATAACTTAACAATTATAGTTGATAATAATAAACTCCAGTATGATGGTAATCCTGAAGATGTGATGAATATGGGAAGTTTAGCAGAAAAATTTAAAGTTTTTGGTTTACATACTCTTGAAATAAATGGACATGATGTCTACGAAGTATATAATGCTTTTACTAATAGGGTAAAAGATAAGCCAAATGCTATAATAGCAAATACAATAAAAGGCAAAGGAGTTTCATTTATGGAAGATAAAAAAGAATGGCATCATTCTGTATTATCTCAAGAACAATACGATTTAGCAATTTCAGAACAACCTATCTACTAAACATGTTAGAAGTTAATAATACAAACATACGAACTTGGTCTAAGTTAGGACAACGTGGAGCTTTTTTTGGGGTTGCAATTTTTGACATTGTTGAAAGTTATGATAATACTGTTGTTTTGAGCGCAGATTTAGCATACTTAACAGGATTGGAAAGGTTTATCAATAAACACCCTAAGAAATTTATAAATACTGGTATAGCAGAGCAAAATATGCTTGGTATAAGTGCAGGATTAGCTCAAGAAGGTAAAATAGTTTTTTCAACAACTTATGCTACTTTCATTACAATGCGTAGTTGCGAGCAGATGCGTCATTACATGGGTTATATGAAAAGTAATATTAAATTAGTTGGCACTGGTGCTGGTTTAATTATGACTTATTCAGGAAATACGCATTATACCATTGAAGACCTATCAATAGTAAGAGCCATCCCAAATATTACTATACTCTCTCCAGCAGATGCTACAGAATCGATAAAAGTTGCACAAGCTTCTGCAAAATTCAATGGGCCAATCTATATTAGATTAACTGGGGCCTTAAATAATCCAATTGTATATAAAGAAGATTATAATTTTGAAATTGGGAAAGCAGTTACTTTGGTAGATGAAGGAGAAATAACAATTTTTGCCACTGGTACAATGGTATACAATTCATTAGAAGCTGCAAAATTATTATTAGAAGATAATATCAAAGCAAGAGTTGTAAATATTCATACTATTAAACCGATTGATGTTGATGCAATTTCAAAAGCTTGTAACGAATCAAAACTTCTAGTTACTGTTGAAGAACATAGTAAAATTGGCGGTTTAGGAGGTTCTATTGCAGAGCAAATAAGTTTAAAAGATACGCATCCTCCTTTATTAAGATTGGGTATAGATGATACATTTAGACATGCCGGTGATCATAATTTCTTGCTTGGTGAAAATGAACTTTTACCAGCTCAAATTGCTAACAACATTAAAAACCGTTATATTTCATCATAATAATGGAAATTTTTGAACATTTAAATGAGATAAACAAAAATACATGTGTAATAACAGATAATGACCAAATTTATAGTTATTCTGAAATTTATAATTACTGCAAAAGCTTTTCAGATAAAATTGCAAACAAGTCTCTGGTAGTTATCTTATCTTCAAATACCATTGGTTCACTAATAGGTTATTTAGGGTGTATTGAAAATGCCTCTGTGCCATTATTGTTAGATTCTAAACTAAAGTTAGACTATTTAAATCATTTAGTTGAAATATATAAACCTAATTATATTTGGATTCCTAAAAATCGAATATCTGAATTTCCTCATTATAATATTGAACTTGAATTATTAGATTATATCTTATTAAAGTTCAATGAACAAATTCAACAAGATATCTATCCCGGACTTAGATTGTTATTAACTACATCAGGTAGTACTGGAAGCCCAAAATTAGTGCGTCTTTCTAAAGATAATATTACTGCGAATACAGAGTCAATAGTTGAGTATTTGAATATAGTTGAAACTGACAAAGCTATAACTGTATTACCAATTAACTATTCATTTGGTTTATCTATTATTAATACGCATCTCTATAAAGGCGCTATAATACTATTGACTGAGAAATCAATTATGGAAAAAGATTTTTGGTCATTTTTTAATAAATATGAAGCATCAACTTTATCAGGTGTGCCATATACTTTTGAAATGCTTAAAAAACTTAGGTTCTTTGATATGGATTTAAGTTCATTAAAAACAATTACACAAGCTGGTGGTAAATTAAGAGTTGAATTAGTAAAAGAATACTTCTCGTACTCTATTAGTAAGGGGATTAATTTTTTTGTAATGTATGGTCAAACAGAGGCTACTGCTAGGATGAGTTATTTACCACCTAATAAATGTTTCGAAAAATATGGAAGTATTGGGGTAGCAATTCCTAGAGGGGCTTTCCATCTTATAGATGAGAAAGGTGAAAAAATAACGTCGGCTAATACGCAAGGAGAATTAGTATATGTAGGGCCAAATGTTTCGCTTGGTTATGCAGAACATAGAATTGATTTGATAAAAGGTGATGAAAACAATAAAGAATTAATTACTGGTGATATTGCTTTTTATGATAATGATGGATTTTATTATATAGTTGGTCGAAAAAAAAGATTTATTAAATTATTTGGGAATCGATTAAATTTAGATGAAATAGAGCAAATTGTTAAACATGATTTCCGAGAATGCGCTTGTGTTGGTGTTGATGATAAATTGAGTATTTATGTTGTTAATTCCGAATCAATAGATTTAAAAGAATTCAAAAAGAACATATCATCAAAACTCAATATTCATTTTAGTGCAATTAATATAATTGAGATTAATGAAATTCCTAAAAATCCTTCTGGTAAAATAATTTATAGCAATTTGATTTAAAAATGTATATTCAAGATTTAATAAATATAGAGCCGTTTTCTTTAGATAAATTTCAAAAAAGAAAATTGTTAACTGATATTCTTAATAATTTAACTAAACACCATTTTCAAAATTCTAGCTTCTATACTAAAATTGTAAAAGGGCTTAATTTTAATCCTAATTCTATTTCAGAAATTGAAGATCTACCATTCTTACCAGTACGTCTTTTTAAAGATTTTGAATTACTAAGTGTAGATAAATCTGAAATTATTAAAACAATGACATCGTCTGGTACTACTGGTCAAACTGTCTCAAAAATTTATCTTGATCGACAAACAGCTAGTAACCAAACAAAGGTTTTAACTAAAATTGTATCATCTTTTTTGGGTAATAAACGTTTGCCAATGTTAGTAATTGATAGCGAGTCTGTTTTGAAAAACAGAAATATGTTTTCTGCAAGAGGTGCTGGAATATTAGGATTTTCGATGTTTGGTACTCGTATAACTTATGCTTTGGATGAAAATATGGAAATTGATACAGATAAAGTATTAAATTTCATAGAAAAACATAAAGATGACCAAATATTTATCTTCGGGTTCACTTTCATGATTTGGAAACATTTTTTAAATAAAGCAATTTCAAATAAAATAAATTTAGATTTTTCAAAAGCAACTATTATTCACGGTGGAGGTTGGAAAAAACTAATTAATGAAGCTGTTTCAACAGAATTATTTAAAGAAAAACTAAAAAGTGTCTTTGGAATTAGTAAAGTTTATGATTATTACGGAATGGTTGAACAAACCGGTTCAATTTTTGTAGAATGCGAACATAACTATTTACACGCACCAATTTTTTCAGATATTATAATTAGAAGCCCCGTAGATTTTAAAGTGTCAGATTTTAATGAAGTAGGTATAATACAATTAATTTCAGTGCTACCGAGTAGTTACCCAGGTCATTCAATATTAACTGAAGATGAAGGCTATATTATTGGAGAAGATGATTGCAAATGCGGTAGAAAAGGTAAATATTTTAAAATTATAGGTAGAATTAAAAATGCAGAAATAAGAGGCTGTAGTGATACATATGCAGAAAAATTTAACTAATATTCAGTTTTTGACGAATTCAAATTTTAATGAAAGTGAATTCCTTTCATTATCATCAATGGTGTCATTTGATAAAATAGCATTAGAGTATCTAAATGAATTATCAAAACGAATCAATAAAATTCCAAATGTTCGTGAGTTTCCTGATGTTGCAACTTTTGGCTTTTTTTGCAGAAAAGCTAATCTTACAAAATATAAAAACGAGCAAATTTCTAAGGAAAGTGAAATAGCTGTTGGAAGAGGTGTTGCTTTTCACATTTCACCTTCAAATGTTCCAATTAATTTTGCTTATTCGTTCGTTTGCGGTCTTTTAGCAGGAAACACAAATATAATAAGAGTTCCATCTAAACCATTTAAACAAATCGAAATAATCTGTAATTCAATCAACGAAATAAACTCTGAACCCGAGTGGAAATTTATGTCAAATAGAAATCATTTTGTTTCTTATGATAAACTCTCAAATGCCACGGAATATTTTTCTAGTATTTGTGATGTAAGAATTATTTGGGGAGGTGATAATACAATTGAAAATATTAGAAAAAGCAAATTAAAATCAAGAGCATTCGATGTTGCATTTGCTGATCGATATTCATTAAGTGTAATACATGCTAATGAGTATTTGAATTTAGATAACAAAAAATCACTAGCATTAGGTTTCTACAATGATACATATTTATTTGATCAGAATGCTTGTACCGCTCCACACTTAATTGTTTGGATTGGGAATAGCGAGCAAATAAATGATGCTAAAGAATTGTTTTGGCAAAATCTCAGAGAAAAGGTAATTAACGACTATAATATTACAAGTATTACTGGGGTAGATAAATTAACAAATTTTATGACTTTTGCAGCAACACATGATACGGTATTAGAGCTTGATAATAAAGACAATTATATTTGGAGAGTAGAATTAAATAAATTAAGCTCAGATATTGATAGCTATAGAGGGAATTGCGGATATTTTATGGAGTACTCTTCAGCAGATTTGTCAATAATTTCAACTATTTCAAACAACAAGTTTCAAACCTTATCTTACTTTGGATTTAACAAATCGGAGTTAAGAGAATTCATTTTAAATAATATTCCAAAAGGAATTGATAGAATTGTACCAATCGGTAAAACCACCGATTTTTCTTTAAATTGGGATGGATATAAATTAATAGAACATTTGTCTAGAGTATTAGAAATAAAATAAATATAATGAAAATTCCATTCTCACCTCCTTTTGTTGATCAAAATGTAATAAGTGAAGTTTTAGACTCTTTAAACTCAGGGTGGATTACTTCAGGTCCAAAGGTAAAACTATTAGAAGAGGAAGTGTGCAAATTAACAACAGTTTCTAATTCTGTTTGTTTAAATTCATGGACATCTGGAGCAATACTTGTTCTTAAATGGTTTGGCATTAAAGCCGGTGACGAGGTAATCGTTCCTGCTTATACTTATAGTGCTACTGCATTAGCGGTTTTGCATTGTGGTGCTACACCTGTAATGGTCGATATTACTGATGACTACACCATCAACGTGGATAATGTAGAAAAGGCAATTACATCCAAAACAAAGATAATTATGCCGGTTGATATAGCTGGCTGGCCTTGCGATTATGATTCAATCAATGCTTTAGTTAACAAAAAGTCTATTAAGAAGCAATTTGTCGCAGAATCAGACAAACAAGCTTTTTTGGGTAGAATATTAGTTGTTTCTGATGCAGCGCATTCTATTGGAGCATTTTATAAAGGGCTTCCTGCAGGTAAATTAACTGATTTAACAATTTTTTCATTTCATGCGGTTAAAAATATCACCACGGCAGAAGGTGGTGCAATATGTTTGAATTTACCAGACAGTTTTGATAACGAAGAAGAATATAAACTAATGAAGCTTTATACCTTAAACGGTCAAAACAAAGATGCGTTTACAAAATCACAAGCAGGTGGCTGGAAATATGACATACTCTTTGCAGGATTAAAAGTGAATATGCCAGACGTATGTGCCGCTATTGGTTTGGCTCAAATAAGAAAATATGATAGTTTATTGATTAAAGAAAGGGAAAGGGTTGCCAGATCTTATCATGCATTCTTTTCAAAATACGAGCAGTTTCAATTGCCACCGTTGGAAGATGAAAACAGAAAATCATGCTTTCATTTGTATGCGCTTCGTTTAAAAAATTGTACAGAAGTTCAAAGAGATTTAATCATAGAAGAAATAACACAAAAAGGAGTAGCAGTAAATGTGCACTTCATCCCAATGCCCATGTTAACAGTGTTTAAAAATCTAGGCTATAAAATCGAAGATTATCCAGTTGCTTATGATAACTATTCGAGAGAGATATCCTTGCCAATTTATCCGCAATTGACAGATGAGCAAATAGAATATATCTGTGAAGCTGTGCTCGCTTCTTACAAGAAAGTTGTGCTTAATGATTAGAATTTTAGATTTTTTATTTTCTTTTTTAGGTTTAATCCTGTTATCACCTTTTTTTCTTTTAATTGCTTTTTTTATCAAGATTAGCTCATCTGGGCCAGTTCTTTACAACCAATCTAGAATTGGTTTGAATGGAGCACAGTTTAATGTATTTAAATTTCGTACTATGCTGCTAAACTCAGATAAGTTGGGTTTGATAACTGTCGGAGGTCGTGACCCAAGAGTAACGCCCATAGGGTATTATTTAAGAAAGTATAAATTGGATGAACTACCGCAACTTATTAATGTATTAATAGGTGATATGAGTTTGGTTGGTCCACGTCCAGAAGTAAAAAAGTATGTTGATTTATATAACCACGCACAAAGTAAGGTGTTGACAATTCGGCCGGGCATCACAGATTGGGCATCCATTTATTATCGAGACGAAAATGTCATTCTTGGGCAATCCTCAAATCCTGAAAAGGATTATATTGAAAAAGTAATGCCAGATAAGCTGAATTATAATTTGATTTATATTGAAAATTATGGCCCAGTAGAATATTTCAAAATTATCTTTAGTACGCTTTGGCATGTAGCAAAACCAAATCGTAATTAAAAACATTTAAATGAGTCCATCGTTGGTTTGTTTTTTTGAATTGTAAAATTAGTAAGATTTGAACATCGTTGGATAATACAAGAATTTTGTTTGAATGAATGTTGGTGATCTCTATAATTTATACCCTGGGGTTTGTTTAATTCATGGGATTACAAGAATCGGTGTAGAGTCTTATATTCCTGAAGACACATCTTTATTGGATAGAATTAAATTTTCCATAGTATCATCTAGTTCTAAGCTCTCTACATATTCATATGATTTAGGGTCCATGTATTTTAAGGAGAAATGTTATGGTTCGATTGGTCTTATTATTGCTGATGGGAAAATAATATACGCCTCTGAGGAAGATACCGGTTTTACCAAGTTAGACCTGCATCATTTAGTATTTGATTTTGAAAAAGTGTGTTGGAATGATGTATTTAGTGCCAAAAATTATAATGAAATCATAGTAAAGAATGTTATTATTAGAGGATTTGTAATTCATTATATTCATGAGTTTTCTTTTGAGGAAATAGTATTCGCCTGCAGGGAAATGAAATTACCGATTTACATAAACGATAGTAACGGTGAGTATAAAGAAATCCTTGTTTTTTGAATTTTTTTATTGACTGTTCGTATACTTCTCTACTAAGAAGACATTCCCGATTTTTGAGAAAATTATTTTGGTTGATCCCCGTCCCAATTTATTCAATCAAGAAGAACTGATACATGAACGCGATTCGCGTGGTGTGTATTCAGTCCGTCCAGGAATTACCGGTTTGGCACAAATCAACAAGATTGATTTGTCCACCCCTCAGCTATTAGCTGAAACCGATGCCAAGATGATTCAGGAGTTAAATACCCTTGGTTACTTCAAGTACATCTTCCTTACCGTCTTTGGTATGGGGTTTGGGGATCGAATTAAGAAAGATTCTGGTAAAGCATCACCAAAAGCTGGCTCTTAGTCTATTAAAGAGAAGGTTTCAAACAATGTCGACACCTACGGCATTGTGGGCAGCAGTTAGCCCAATAAGCCAGGTAGAACCTAGCTTCCGTTGCAAAGTGGCACTATTTGCAACCACTCAAAGTTTTTCATAAAAATATTTTGCTGTTTGATATTTAGTTGTATCTTTGTAGAGTATAATTATACATAACAAAATTAAAATTAGCGAATTACTTTTTAAACACTCAATGAAAATGGTCTTATCTGAAGTATTACTCCTAAAGCGAATTTTTGCTAAGCCATCATCTGACAACAAATAGTATGACCTTTTTTTTAGTCAAAATGTAGAGCATAGGTGTACATAACAAATATAAAAAACCAAAAAGATGAATAAAACACTAACCCCATCGCAGTTCTTAGAACTGCGTTTAACAGACATCCCAACGGATGTCGCTGATCAAATACGGCAGCAACACGAGAAATTGAAGGATAAAGAGAAGATGGTCCTCATAATTGAACAGTTGATGCAGATAGCTAACGTCAATAAATGGCAAATCATGCGCAACGAAGGAAGCTTCTATGTGTATGTAGGAACACACTGGCAGAAAGTAAGCGACGATGTCATTGTTTCCTTCATATGTGAGGTAGCCATTCGTATGGGCTTCAAGGAAACCTCAGTACGCCATTATTCCTTTAGAGAAGGCTTGCTAAAACAATTTCAAATAGCGGGACTTCGCATTTTTGAATTAGAGGAGAGTACGCACGTCAAGATCAACTTTAAAAACGGCACGTTGCATATCAAAGGTAACGGTGAGTTGGATTTTAGGGACCATAACCTAGAAGATGGCCTTCGCTATATCCTCAATTTTGACTACCTGCCAGGAGAAGATGCACCCGTGTTTAAGGAGTATTTGAATAGGGTATTGCCCAATCAATGTAAGCAACTTCCTTTAGCGGAATTCATTGGATACGCCTTCAGCGATTTAAAGCTTGAGAAGTGCTTGGTGCTGTATGGTATTGGGTCAAATGGCAAGTCAGTATTTTTTGACATTATCAGCGCTCTGATGGGAGTAGAGAATATTTCCAATTTTAGTTTACAATCATTAACTGATAATAACGGCTACACAAGGGCCAATCTATCTGATAAGCTACTCAACTATGCCTCAGAGTTGTCATCAAAAATGAATACCTCGTTTTTTAAGATGCTGGTGTCTGGTGAGCCTATTGAAGCGAGACAGATTTATGGCCGGCCATTCCTACTGCGTCAAGTGCCAAGATTGATATTCAACACGAATGAACTTCCATTTGACATAGAACAAAATGACGGATTCTATCGTCGCTTCATGTTGATCCATTTTGATCAAAAGATTTCTGAACAAGAAATGGATCCTGAATTAGCACGAAAAATCATTACCACTGAATTACCAGGTGTATTTAATTGGGTTTTGGAGGGATTGCAAAGAATTTCTGCAGACAAGCAGTTTAGTCCTTGTGATGCAGTTTCCAAGGCCTTAGTGGAATTTAGAGAGGACCACGATCCAATCCGCTTGTTTTTGTCAGAGATCCAGGCTATGCCTCGTCATCCTGAAATGTCTAAGATGCCACTCAAAATGCTCTACACACGGTATGTTGATTATTGTAAGGAATTTGGTTACCGAAGCTGTGCGCTTCAGGCATTTTCTAAACGTATTCAAGCAATGGGATACACCATTAAGCGAGCATCGCATGGGCGTGATGTAGGAATTTTTATCCCTATTTCATTTTCAAGCAAAACAAATTAACCCGTTGACATTTTGGCTTTAGGCTTGTGTCTTGATGCTGAGAATGTCGACATATAACAAAATCATTTATGTATTTGAAATTTACTGATCGTTCCATGAACATTTACATGCCGCACAGAAAGCGCAAAAAGACTACACCTGCGGTTAAATTCTCCAGCCAAGCTGCAGAGGAAGAAGACCTGAACAAGAATACTTGGGTTCATGTCAATGATGCTGCAGATACGTCTTTGTTTCGAGGTGAAAAAGTATCCGAGTTGTATTTGAAAATCCACAACATTCATGGTTGTCACCAAGGCCACCTAGATCAAGTGGAGGAGTGGATCAATACCCATCATCCAAATAATGATATCAATTGGGTTGTCACAAAGCAGTTCATACAACACATTAAATTTTGGTCTCGCTAAAAACTTAAAAAAACAAGAGGAGCAGCCTCTTTCTAAACTGCATAAACATTTAATTATTTATACCATGAATGAAAAATTCACAAAACTCAAAAATGAAGGTTATGCCTTCTTTGCCAATCCTTCTACTGCAGAAATTCAAACTGTAGAGGGTCCAACCACCGTTGTTCACTGGAAATTATTTCCAGAGAGCATGCGCACTGAGCAGCTCAACCGTGTAGTAGAGTTTGAATCAGATGAAGCAGACAACATTTTAATTGATGAAGCCTATGGCATTGCGTTGATCAGTAAAGTGTAAGCGTTTGTTGAGAAGAAATAGGGCACCCCTTTACCGGGGATGCCCTTTTCTTGTTTGTAGCTACTTACAATAATCCCTCGTTGGCAAAAGACAGGTAATCGTCATCTGGCGTGATGATAAAATGATCAACCAGCTTCATCTCCATATACTGCAGTGCTGTAGATAGACGTTTGGTTAGGCCCAAATCTTCTCTAGAGGGCTTTAGGTTGCCACTAGGATGATTATGAGCTACGATAACACCACTAGACATAAGAAGTATGCCACTGGCCAGTATGAGTTTAATGTCAATCACCGTGCTTTTAATGCTGCCAGAGAATACGTTCATGGTGCCAATCACCTTATTGGCTTGATTGAGGTAGATAACAATGAACTGCTCTTGAAGGGCAATACGTTGCATATCAATAACCAATTTTATTACCTCTACCGCGTCAGAGGAATTGGTGATCAGTGGCCTGTCTTTAATGGACGGATTGTGGTATTTGTAATTGAGGGTGACTTCCCCCAGATTACTGATGTTGGTGTTGTCCATTTTGTTGTTCTTGAAGTATTTTATATTCAGGTACTTGTCCTTTAATCACCGCTGCTCTGTGATTGAGCTCAGCTGAATAAGACCGAACGGATGGTTGATGCTTGTACAAATGATTGAGCTCTTCGAGCGTTTTGCATGAGCGAATCATGTCAAAGATTTCATCACGCGAGTAGCCTTCTCCTTCCTTGCACCATTTGGCAATAACAGCACCAATGGATTCGTCCAATTTGAAAGTGAGCTTGTTAGTAAACAACTGGGTCCTGTCTTTGGTACACGTGGCATTGTGGTTGATATCAAGCTCAAATACCAAGGTGAAATCATATTCAAGGCCGTCTTTTTGAACGCCTTTCATGCCTACTTTTTCAGGAATGTTTTTACCATTCTTTTCAGAGAGTACATAGTCTTGCTTACTGCGCACGGTGGCAATGATGTGTTTACCGGAGTGCAGTATGTGCTGAACCAAAGCATTGTGCCTGGGAGTGATTTTGGCCCAATTGGTGAAGCTGTTGCCCACCATTTGAGAATGGATATCCAAGATTCCACCAGCACCTTCCCACTCATGCGATAGGGAATCTATCACGATGACGTCCATGCCAGAGCGCTCGCATTCATCAATGGCTTCGATGTAGCGTTCAGGGGTGAAAGGTGCACCTAGCATGAGCACATTGTAAGGCCCAAGGGCTGAATACAAATCTGAGCTTCCAGACTCTGTGTCTATGATAGCAATTTTGTTCCAGTCTTTGCAGATGCCATAGGCAAGCAGCAAAGCCGAGTAGGTTTTCCCACTGCCAGAAGGTCCCTGCAAGGCTGCACGGATCCTAGCTTGAGATCTGTTTGATTTTCTTAACTCCATGAGATTTAAATTTTAAAAGTTTAACTCTTTGCATAGGGGGTACAGGTGTTGGGTGTTGCTAGGGGGGATGTTTGATAAAGGGACCCTATGCGCGGGAAAGCACGTATTATTTTGTGCATCTTTTTTGAGCGGTTTTTGGGTTGCACTAGAATCTCACTGCTCAGCTTTTAGTAAATGCACTGTTTACAGGGGTTTACAGAGGAGAGGGGTGTCACCCATGACACCTGAGGGGTGTCACCAGTGACTAGTAAGTAAAGAGAAGTATTTAAAGAGAAAGCGGAAAAATTTCATGGGTGTCACCCATGACACTCGTCATCCTTAAATTGCAGGCAATATGCACCTGTAATTGCATGGGAATACAACCTGATTTTTCACTTAGGAAAACCCTGCGGTTGATAAGTCTTTTAGAAGAGATTATAGGCCTGTAAGTAAAACGCTGCCAATTCAGCGGGTAATGTGTTCCTATACCAGAGATAGGATTAAGACCTTGGCTATATGAAATGTTTTATAAGATGAAAAACTGTGATGAGTAACCAATACGCACGCAGTAGAAAAATATGAACTGTGCTGCTTGGTTTGAAATTATAGCTATCTAATAGCTTATAGTGTAGCGGAAGATGCGAAGCAAGTTTGGTTTAACATTTTAGGATCAGTCAGCTACCTTTCTCGCTCATGAACATCACACTAGGTTTCAAAATGTCGACATTCATGACACGGGAGATATTTAAAAAAAAAATAGAGTATGAATGTACATAAGATTCGAAATTTATTATTATCTTTGTTTTGTAAATGCATAAATCGATGAAAGAGAATAAATTAAAAGGCAAGGTTGTGACTTTAAACATCGTTCAGAAAGCAATGAATGCCATAGCCGGAGTGGTTCCTGCAGCTCAGGTAAAAGAGGATGTTGATTTTAATATTCCAGGGCAGTCGGTTCTTTTTGGGCAGTATGAACGAACAGTTGCGGAATTAGATGAACTGTACCAAAAGTACTTTGATGTTTTAACCCGCATGTCGGAATTATATGTTCACAGCGAACGCTTGCGTCGTGTTGTTGCGCCAAAAGTTTATGTGAATGCCTATTTAGAGAAGCGTAATTTCTCTCATGTGTATATCAACGCAAACTGTGGTTACGTAAATCAAAATGGTAAAGTAGAAAATGTGGTTGCATTTATGGGAAAGTCAACAGAGACTGATGTACAAAAGGCGCAAGCAAAAATTGATGCAAACAGTCAGTTGCAACTTCAAGCGAAAAAGGCAATTGTCGAGAAGCTGATCAAGAAATTGAATGCCACTCAATTGGAATCCAAGCCGGTTGATAAAAACCCAGTCATTCATATTTCATTTGATGCCTCTAAGAATAACGTATTTCAATTAATGCAGTTGTTTCTGGCCAAGAATAAGGGAATTAGTAAAGCAGATTCACAAGTAAATGAACAAGCTGAGTTAGAGCAGGCCATGATCTTAATGGAGGAACTGCTTAAGGAAATAGACCTAAGGGTCAAATAATTTTTTTAAATCAAATGTAATGTATATAAATACTCTATAAATCAAGAAATTATGGAAACAAAAATTATAGCAATCAGTGTAGATGAGCTCCAGGATTTGATGGCAAGTACCATCAAGCGGGAGATTGAAAGCATCTTGCACATGCCCATTACAGGGAATGGTGTGCAAGAGGAACTTTGGGACCGTAAACAGGCGGCAGGCTTTTTAGGTATTAGTGAGCAGACTCTGGTTAAACTCGTTCTAGAGGAAAAGATTGTTGCTCAAAAGAGTGGGCGCAAGTACCATTTCTTAAAGAGCAGTGTTATGAATTTTCTAAGGGGTAAAATTCAAAACTAACCATGGGAGTATCCTTCTCTTTGTCAAGGCCCAAGGCGCAAACAAGCAGCATCCGGATCAAGGTTTCGGTCAGTGGTGCGTGTATCTATTTATACACCGGCCGCAGCATTCAAACTGCGGATTGGGACAAGAAGAAATGTTTTGTGCGCAGCTATGCAGGGAGAGCGACTACCACCCGTATCATCAAATACCTCAAGGAGCTGGAGTTGCAGATTCTTGATCTATTGGATCTATATAAGAATGGCAAACCGCGGCTTACATTTTTGGAATTGCAAGAGCGCTTAAATGAGCTTCTTGACAATCCACAAAGCACTTTTAGTAAAACCAAAAATCGAAGCGCGATCACCAAAGAGACTTTGGAGTCATTTACAGAATTGTTTATAAAAGACTGTCAAACCGGTGTGCGATTGAGCCCCAAGCGCCAACGCATCAAACCCAAGAGCATGCACACCTACAATACCACCTTGGTTTATTTGAAGCGATTCCAAGAACAAATAGGTCAAGTATTGGAGTTATCCGAGTTCAATCAAAAGAACATAGATCAGTTTAGTGATTATCTGATCATTGATTGTGAGCTGGCCATGAACACCCATGCCAAGGTGATGATGGATCTACTCCAAATTATCAAGTATGCCGTTCAGCTAAAGAAGCTACCACCGTCTAGATTGGTGGAGCTCAAATTCGATACCCGCCGTGAGGAGACCGATAGCATTTACCTCACTGAGGCAGAGATTGAGCAATTGCTTTGTATCGATGACTTTACAGATCCAGCACATGAACATGTACGAGATGTGTTTGTACTGGGATGCTTTACCGGAATGCGCTTTTCTGATTATACAACCTTAGATCCTGCAGCCATTAGAAACAACCGATTGGAATTTGTACAAAAGAAGACAGGTTCCAAAGTAACCATTCCAATTCACCCTATGGTGCGCCAAATACTTGAAAAGTACAAGTACGTCCTTCCAGAGGTGCCTCCCAACAATGAGTTTAATCGCATCATCAAGTTAGTAGGGGAGCAACTGCCATCGTTGCACGTATCCTTTGTAAAACAGATTACCTACCAAAGGGAACGCAAGCAAGTACAGAAAATGAAATACGAGTTCCTGCAAACCCATACGGCACGGCGTTCGTTCTGCTCCAACGAATACCTGCGTGGCACGGATCCCATGGTCATCATGGCCATTAGTGGGCACCGTAGCCACAAATCTTTTATGCGCTACATCAAAGTGTCCGGTGAGCAGTTTGCTGACAAGTTAGAGCAGATTTGGGCGGAGCGGGGGTAGACTTCGTAAATTGTACCTACGGATAGAGGGTTCTTGGATAGTTTTAAAAGTGCACAATGAAAAACCTAAAAAGTGCACAATGGTGTAGATTGTCAGCATAAATTGTATAACAAAGTGCAATAGAACGCCCTATTTAGTATGTTTTGTGTGGTAAATAAGTATATGTTCAAGTAAAGTGCAATAAAAAGCTCTTTTAGTTGAAAATTAAAATTATTTCTCTATTTTTGTATCAAATAGAGCGTTATGAAGCACCTTGACGATTTGATTCAACAAATTAAAGAGCGAAGAGAAATCCTAAAGATTACGCAAGAAAGCTTGGCGGATCTATCAGGAGTTGGTCTCCGGACCATAAAACAGTTGGAAGGAGGTAAAGGGAATCCCACCTTCAGTACCCTACAAGAAATTGCCGATGTGCTTGGAATGGAACTGGTTTTACAAGTTAAAAAACTAAATAACGTATGAGAACAGGGCATGTTTATTATAAAAACCAATTGGCAGGTGTGCTGAGTCAACTAGATAATGGAAGTTTTGTTTTTCAATATGATGAACAGTGGTTGAATGACAGTAGCAAGGCATCAATAAGTTTGACCTTTCCGAAAAACAAAATGGAATTTCATTCGTCAACACTTTTTCCATTTTTTTTCAATTTGATTCCAGAAGGGGTAAACAAACGTTTGATATGTAATAAAAAGCGAATAGACCTGGATGACTATTTCGGAATCTTGCTAGAGGTTGCTGGTGGTGATACGATAGGTGCAGTTAAAGTAATTAAATTGAATGACCAATATGGAAATAAATAGATGTCCAGGAACTTTATCTGCAGGCTTTACTACCTATAGTAGAACATGTATTAAGCGTGTCTTTAATGGAAGTAAGGTAAATCATGTGCTACCTTATGCTTCTTTGCAGTCCAATCACAACAGTGAAGACTCATTTGAAGAGAATGCAACCCGTATGTCTATTTCAGGCGTACAGGAAAAGTTTTCAATCATTCAATTGAAAAATAAGATCCGATTAACTAAGGAAGGAGAGCAGGGTACACATATATTAAAACCTATTCCAAGTGTATCAAAAAACGCAGATCAAATGCCTGCGAATGAGCACTTAACCATGCAAATTGCCCAACAAGTTTTTGGCATTGAAACAGCAGAGAATGCTTTAATCTTTTTTGGCAATGACGAACCTGCATATATCACCAAGCGTTTTGACGTTTTACCAGGTGGTCTCAAATTGGCCCAAGAGGACTTTGCCTCTCTTGCCGGAAAGAGTCCACAAACCCATGGGACAGATTATAAATACCTAGGTAGTTACTGGGATCTATTTGAACTCATGCGTGAAAATTTGCCAAGCTATAAAGTCGAATCCCTCAAGCTATTTAAATTGTTGGTCTTCAACTACCTCTTTTCAAATGGAGACGCTCATCTAAAGAATTTTTCAATTATTGAAACGCCACAAGGCGATTTTAAATTAAGCCCAGCTTATGATCTGCTCAACAGTCGCATCCATATTGAAGATAAAGATTTTGCTTTAGATGAAGGATTAATTCCAGCGAGAATGGGGCAAGGAAATGTTGTTAAGCAATTTCGATTGCTTGCTGAATATGCTGGGATTTCAGAAAAACAAACAAACGCTATGATGGCTTTAATGGTGTCTAAATCTGACGAAGTAAAGAAATTAATAGATGCCTCATTTCTAAAAGAGCGTATTCAAAGGAATTATTTTCAATCTTATCAGTCAAGATTTAATAAACTTAAAAATGAATAGCAAAAATATATTTATAAAGATTTAATTATATCGGGGAAATAATTAGAAATATGGAAATTTTAGGTTTAAAAATTAGTGAAAGAGCTCAGGATTTAGTTCATGAAGTAGAAAATCTATTCAGTAAAAATATTCATGTTAAATATGGGACTATGACTATAGGTGCAAATGAAACCTATATATCAACCATTGTAGATGGTGTTCCTACAATAATAATTAAGCATGGTCAAAAGGTAGAAGAAGATATTTTGGTACACGAGATATGGCATTTGATTATGAAAGGAGAAAATGAAATATACACTATTGGCTTTGATGGTGACCTAATTACGTTTCTTCGAAAAAATTATGAGTTTAGTTGTTTGCAGATTTTATTAAATAAAGCACATTCAATTTTACAACATTCCTATTTTTTCAGTAAGATGCTCAAGGACGGTTATTTTCCCTCCCGATATATTTTAGAAATGTTTTCAAAAGTTGAAAGAACATATCCCCATAACCTAGGATATGAGCGTGCCTTGGATGAACATGTTGCTTTAGATGTTTTTCATATATTTTTAGGTGCTAATGAAGATGAATCACGTGTAAACTTATTTTTGGAAGGAATTCAAAGAAATTGTCCCAGTGGATTTGAACTCGGTAAAGTGTTATTTGAGGAGACGAAGGATTTTAGATCTGCATCAAATGAACCTAAATATTTTATTTTGATATTGAAAAAGTTATTTAATTACAAATCAGAAATTAAAGTTAGTAGGTTAGGATATGAATGTGTTTATTCCTAAGCAAAAATAGTGCGCAATTTGGTGCGCAGTTGAAACATAACTAACTGATAATCAATATAAAAATACCCTATAATTAGTGTGGTCCACACTAATGTTACCTAACGATACCTAATTTGATTCATTTTTTATACTTTCTTCAATTATGAGTATTTTCATATCTAATTAATATTCAAATATTTATAATACGTGACGTGAGTTACTAAACGAAGTTTTGCTCAAAAATTAACGTTTTTAATTATTTAATATATTTATTTTTTTGAAATACTATTAATTTCAAAAAATAAAACTTTCAGAAAATATCATTTTTATGCCCAAACATCTCAATAAAAAACAACTTTCAGAGCTTTCTGAAATGCTAAAATCAGGTAAGACAAACGCTGAAGTTGCTGAACACTTT
>SXGQ01191540.1_pt1 | contig 19129 bp, 19 predicted proteins | sample 3178371 | NCBI WGS metagenome assembly SXGQ01 (sample SAMN11356859, study PRJNA531348) | freshwater metagenome | isolation source: freshwater sample F1-20 | place: China: Fuxian Lake, Yuxi | collected 2017-12-25 | reverse complement strand
TATATAATAATATTATATTAAAAAATAGTCACATAGTTATGACATATGATAAAAATTTTACATATTTTTTAGGATTTTTGTGGTCTGATGGATTTATTGAAAGATATAGAACTATATTGGAAATAGTTGAGGATGATGCTCTTGAGATTTTAGAAAATATTAAAAGTATAGATTTTCTAAATATATGTACAATGAGAAGAGCTCGTGAGAATAGAAGACCTCAAATGTCTATATATTTCTGTGATTCTATGTTTTATGATAATTATCAATCAAAGTATTTTAATGATAAAAGTTTTAGGTCTCCTTGTGATTTGATACATGATATACCAAGTGAATTGGTTAGATATTTCTACTTGGGTTTAATTGACGGAGATGGGTCTTTCTATTTTAATAAAAAGAATGGAATTAGACAATTTGTGATTACCTCCACATATGAACAAGATTGGTCATATGTGGAGAATTTATTCATATCATTAAATATTACTCAATATGAAATAAGAAGGGTTGTCAACAAGAAAGGAAATAGGTCTTCACTTATTAGAATAAAAAAATATGATGAGATATTATCACTTTATAATTATTTATATCCAAATGGATATGAAATTGGTTTAAGTAGAAAATATCATAAATGCTCTGATATAATCAATAATCCACCAAAGAATAGTTCTAATAAATCAAAAATAGATTTAATGGAATTGGTTAATAAAGTGGATGAGTTAAAGAATATAAACCTTGTTGCGTCATTTTATAATTGTAATTGGAGAAAAATACACAATTTTTGTAAAAAAAATAATATAATCACACCAAAGGGATTTCATAAAAAAATAGAAAAAAATTAGTTTTTTTAATTAATATATACATAAGAAAGTATAGAAAAAACAAGAGAAAAAAAAATAAAAATATATACTTTATAATTGGATACAATTAAAAAAAATTAATTAAAAAATATGCCACTACCACATTACACTCAAGTCTCGAATGTTGGATCACCAGGGGGACCAGGTACACTACCTGATGAGATAGTTTACTTAAATTTGTTTGAGATTACATTTGTATTACCAAACATTTTAACAGCACAAGGTAGAAACACTCTTCTTTTATTAGAGAATGCTACTAACATTGATATGAACTTAACACAGTTCGATATTACTCAAAAAGAGCAAAGATTTAAATATTCAACAAGACAATTTAACACTACTCCAAATAAAACTAGTAGTGATTTTAACATTAAATTTCAAGTAAATGTTAATCAAGCTGGTTCTATGGAGACTTGGGCTACGTTAAAGGCTTGGTATGATTTGGTATTTAACTCTCAAAATGGTTCATTACATTACAAATCAGATTGTATCGGTACAGTTATTGTTAATCAACATGATAAAAAGGGTGTTGTATTAAGACGTGTGACTTTTCAAAACGTTCAAATTAAACAATTACAAGGTTATACTTTAGATTGGGCACAAAACAACACGATTGAGACTGTTCAAGCAGACTTTATCTATGACTACTTTGTTGATGAGTACATCGATCAAAACTTCTCGATTACTCCACCACTTATCACTGGATATTAATCTTAATAATAAACAAAAAACCCATCTTTCGATGGGTTTTTTTATTTTTAGAATTTTGGCATATTGCTTGTCATATTTCTCATCATTGAACCGGTATCCGGCATATTTGCGTTTTGAGATCCTTCTTGATCTTTTCTTTGCTTTTCTTCATCTTCAATAATTTCATTAACAAGTTTAATATTTTCTTCAAACATCCAGAATGGCCAATTATCCATCGCCCATTCCTGTGTGTGAAAATGTTTTTGTAAAAGAAGCTTATTCTTTAATATATGCTTCAAAGGCATCATGAATAACGAAAATACCTGAGGCTCCGTTGGGAAACTGCATATCTGTGTGGACCTCCTCACCACACGAGCATTTTGATTTTAATTCTTTAATACCAAAGGTCATTTTACCAACAGCTGCGTTTAAGAATTGAAAAGAAATATCATCCATATCTTCAAATTCTTTTAATTTAGCTTTAATACCATCGTATGTTATATGACTTCTACCAACTAACATAAATGGAATAATCTTTAAGAAAGATAAGTTTGGATTTCTCTTCTCATTATTTTCTCTAAGGATATAATCACTGAAAGCTTTTTGTAATCCAATATTTGGTGGAGTTAATTCGAAACTTTTTCCGTTTATTGTTGTGAATTGATAAGAACCAGTTCCTTTGTTATAGAATTTAGCAAGTTTTTCATCAATTTCGTAATATACAAAATTACCTCTTTTTAATTCGACTGAATTTTCTTGTCCACAAGTACATCTAACATTATTAACTGATAATCCATTTCCTTGTTGGAAAGTTAATTCTCTAATTAAAAAGATAAGAAATAATCTATCTTGATCTTTAATGTCTAAAAATGATGATACTCTACCATCTGGGTATTTAATTCTTACACATGCTTGTAGCATATCGTTCATTTTTTCAACGATATCATAAAAGTTTTGATCATCAACCATCGAATAAGCTTGTATCTCTTTTACTTGAGCCGGTCTAACCATAAAAAGAGTTCCAGCTGGATAAAATTGACCACAAGGTAATTCTCTAATATCAAAATTAAAGTATTGTAAATCAGATACTTTTACATTCTCAACTTGTTGAAATGGTATATCACTATTCATTTGTTTTTGTTCGACTGCTTTTTTACCTTCGTCTAAATCTTGAAGATGTCTTTTTAAGTAGTCTTCTTCACTCATTTGTTCATTTTGTGACATATAAATTAATTATTTTTTGATATATATTTGAGAATTTATCTCCTCTATTATATAATTTAATAATTATTAAGTTTATATGTTGTTAAATAAAAAAACCTCAGATTTCTCTGAGGTTTTTTTATTTTTTATTATCTTATAGGAAACCACCTGCTTCGATTGCTCCAGTTCTAAGTATTGTAACATTGTTAACAATGATACCCATACCTTTGATTGGTTCAACATAAGTATCAAGAACACCAATTTGGTTATCAATGATCTCAGGAGTGTTGTTTTCCTCATCCATTTTATTGAAGTAGTTATATAAACCATTTCTACTTACATAAGTTTCACATATTAAATCAGCTCTTAACTTAATTTCAGCTCTGATATCTGGTGTGTTAAACTGCCATTGGAAGTCTAATAACATTCTAGATAATTCTCTTTCTAACTCGATTAACACTTCTCTTACGTGGATGTAAGAAAGAGCTGATCTATAAAGAGTTTGAGCCGTGTTTTCAGTTTCGATAACATTACCTCTATTTCTTTTGAACACAATTGGGTTCATTTGAGCTTGGTTTAAGAATTCAATATCTTCAAGTGTGAAATCTTGTTCTAAACCAGCGATGTTAGTAACTCTACCATTTGTTACACCCGCTGCGATAGTCCAAGGAGTAATACCACCCAAGTTGGAAATATGTTTTCTCATATAAGTAGTAGCTACGTGAGATGCTGGTGGCATATCAAGTGGTCTACCGTTATCGTTTACAGTTAAGTAAGGTAAGAAATAACCTACACAAGTTGTACCTCCACCGTCACCGAATGAGTAAAGGAATGCTGGTCCACTTTCTGGATCACCACCTTTAGCTATAAACTCAGTTTGTAAAACACCTTCTGTGTTTACGAACGTAGGTGAAGAAGAGTTTTTGAATGACTTCATTGATGGCATATTTAAGAAACCAAAAGCATCTTTTCTATCTCCACAGATATCAACTAATTGTTGTTTAGATCTTTCTGTTAATCCTAAACCAAACGCGTCAATTAGATATCTGAAGTCTAATGCTTCTTTGTTAGTTAACGCTTTGAATAATGGTGTTCCTCTACCAACTAAGTTAAGAATAGCATTTTGTTTAGTTTCAGTACCATCTGGTAAAGAAGCTTCTCTAATTCTAAACCCTTTAAGAGATATAGCTTTGTAAGTTGAAGCATAAACATCAACAGATTTATATCTTTTTGTTTGTAAATCACCATCAAAATTAACTTTCTTAATAGCTGCGTCACAAGTAATTTCAACCAATGATGTATCACCAGCGTAAGATCTCTTAGATAAGATTCTTGTAAGTTTTCTTGGATATTCACCAATTTTTAATATAGAAGAATCGTATTCAGCTTCTAGAAAATCACCAATCATAACTTCTGTGTATCTAGCACCTTCAACTAATATTTTGTTAGGTACAGCTGTATATCCAGATGCAGATTCAATTTCAATAGTTTGTTTATAGTTAGAATCTTGTGAGTTAAGATAGAATACGTTTGCTGATTTAACTCCAGCTGAGTATCCAGTATTCGAAACCCAAGTTTCTATTTGTTCAAATGATTCTAATAACTCATCTTTGATATCAACATATAAATCATCACCTGAGAAATACATTTCAAGATAGTGAACTTTTTCGTGGTCATTTACTACTGATACACTATTTACTACTTCATATGAAGTTTCTTCAACTACTCGATAAATGTAGTAAGTAGATCCTAAAGCAGTACCATCAGATTTAGTAAAATCAGAAGTTCCATTTGATCCTAAGTCATCTGAGTCAATTGTGAATGTACCTGTATTTGTTTCAGCTCCTCTTATAGAGATGATATCAGTTACTTCAAATTCAAAGTCTGTTGATGTGTTAAACATTATGTAATCATATCCAGCGAATGATGATGTTGTACCTGTGTTTAATCCAGTGATAGATGATAAAGTCTCACCATCAAAGAAAGTAACACTAACAGTTCCACCAGATGTTATTAAACTTTCAGGTACTCTGTTATTGTAGAAATAATCATTAGTATTTATGTTACCATTATAGAACTGGTTGTATAATTTAGAGTATTTTGAAACAACACCATAAGTTGCTCCAGATAGTACCGCATTATTCGATGTGTTGAAACCATACTTACCTAAAATAAACTCATTGTCTAAAGTATAGAAACATAAGAATCCATTTAGAACGTTTGTTAAGTTAGATGTTAACAATCCAGTACTTAGTTTAAATGATTTGTTTGATGTTGAACTCGTTACTATATCAGATATAGTCATATTAGCACAACTTACTTTATCATTGTTACTATCAGGTGTTAATACCATCACCATTTTATCTTTATTAGCGCTATCTAAAACAGATACTAACTTATTAAACATTTTAATTCTTCTATAAACTTCATAGTTAGAAGTACTTGGTGATGAATTTGTGTTTATAAATGTTACTCTTATTACACCATCTCCTAAGTTTTCAACATTATAATCTGATCTGTTAATACCAGATACGTTTGTAGAAGAAGTTCCTGGGTTGTTACTAGATGATGTACCGTGTATCAATCCTAAGAATGCGTCACCTCCACTTAAAGATGAATTATTACTAATTGTAATTGGAGTATGTGTAAAATTATTAGAAACAATTTGTCCACTTACAACTGAGAAATTAACATAAGATAAAATTAAATCAGTAGCAGCTACCGATGGTTTTGTATCTTTAGCAGTTGTATTATAAACTTTAAATTTACCAGCTGAGTCTAACGCAAATGCTGAGTAGTATGAAGCTGTTACCGATGTAACAGGATAAAGACCAGCAGATACAGATAATGAACCAGTTGCTAAGATTGGTAAATGTTTATCACCAATTACCGCATATGAATCAGCAATACTATAAGTAATAGATATTGAAGCTGTTCCTTGAGAAGCTGTACCAGTACAACTAACACCATATACCAATCCTTCAGCAAACCATGCAGTTCTGTTACCTGAGTTTGTCTGAACTCCTGTTGTTTCTGGTGTACTACCGAAGAAGTGGTTTTGTTGTGAGTGATAACTAAATGTCATACCATTCACATAATAACCAGTAACACTATGAGTACCACCCATTAAAGCTGTAACGTTTCCTGGTAAATCAAGAGGTACAGTTTTAAATTCAACTTCTTCTGAGATTGTTTCGTTATAAGAAAGGAAATTAATTGTAGTCTCATTCTTACCTGCAATTGTGTGACCGATTAAGTCAAGTTTTCCATTGAAGAAATCAGCTTCTGCTAAATCTGTGTTAAATGAACAGAATATACCAGTTCTATCAGTGTCTCTATTTAGAGTTGTTTCAATAAATACGTTTCTACCATTAGCATCTCTAAAATATGGAATTAAAGAAAGACCTTCGTAGTAACCAAGTAAAGTTACATTTCTATCGTTGGCAAAGTTTCTAATTTGAGCTTTTCTAAGACCACTCGCGTTGAAATAATAACTCCATCTACTATCAACAGCTAATGTTTTATAGTCAGACCAATCACCTGCTACGATAACAACATCAACCATATAGTCAGATGCCCAATCATTTGCGTTTACGTATGCTGGTAATTTGTCAACTGATCCATACCATTCAACTAATGTTCTATCAAATCCAGTTAAAGATGATTTGAATATGAAGACAGTTGCATATCTATCTGATAAGTTAGTTAGATTTAATAATCTATCCGCATAACCAGTGTTTGTTTTTGTTAAATTAATAAAAGATTCAGTATCTCTTTTCCAAAAACCTGTTGTATCAAAAAATCTTCTATATGCACCTTCTCTCTCGATGTCATTACTAAAGTCAGATGAAACTGATAAAGATTGATATTCAATTTTATCTAAATTATCATCTGTTAATAATAAATTCATTGCGAAAACCGGAGCAGTTTCTAACATTTTTGCAACAGTTCTATGGAAGAAAGATCCTTTTCTTTCTAGACTTCTGTCTAATTGACCAAAAATGTTTTCAAAATCAGTAACCGTAGTTATTCTAACAGGTGTATTAACTGGTCCTTTTTTGGACACACCAATAACCATGTTAGTTATCCCCTCTACTAAAGGAGTTGTGATAACGGAGTTATCAAATTCTTCTAAAAAGATCCCTGGTCTTTTGTATTTTCCAATTTGAATTGCCATATTTTTTATTTAATTTTTTATACTTAGTGTATATATAAAATGTAAAAAACGATATTTTTCTATTTTTTTTCGTTATTTTCTATTTTTTTTATATAATCCATTAAATCTTTTTCTCTATCACTCATTTCCTTTTGGATTTGAGTTATTTGTTGATTAATGTCTCTCTGATTATTGTTTATTTTAGTCTTTGAGTTATTAATCTTTTTTTGTATTGAAGGAATTACATCCTTTGTGTATCTATTTTTTATTTCTTTATCATTAGTGACATTTAAAATATCTTTAGATTTAATAAGATCCGCGTTATCAGCTGCTATACTATTGACATTTTTTTCAATCTGACTTCTTTTTTTAGCTATGTTTAAATACTTTATTAAAAAATCATTTCGATCAGGACCAGTTCTTACATCCGAATTACCAAAAATACTTTTTTCCAAAGCGTCAATTTTTACTTTATCACCAGTTTTATAAACAGTGTCAATGTCCTTATACTTAGAATTGAACTCATCAATCTGTTTTCTAAGAGTATTTAGTTTTTGCTTAGCCATTTTAATATCCGAAGTATCTGTATCATTTACTTCAAAATCTTCAAGATATAAAAACCATTTTTTTAAGTATTTCATTATTTAACGTACTTTTCTATTAAAACTTTATTGTCTAATTGAGGTGCCCATTTCCATTTACTAGGATTATTAAAGAAATTCATAGCTCTTTGTAAAGACTCATCTTTTAGATTGAATAATATTTTTTTATTTTCTTTGTTTTTCTTAGTTAGCCAATAGAATGAATCTATGTTAACATTAACAACTTTAATATCATTCATTTGATTCTCATTAAGAACATGACTCAATTTAATACTTGAACCAGCTTTTAATAGATTGAAGAATTGATCTTTTCTAATTCTCGTATAATGTCTATCTAATCTATTTCCATTGTTTTGAGCTTTATAAATATTTAGTTGTTGAAATTCTCCTTTAATTTTTGATGTATCGATATTTCCAACATTCTGAAACAATCCATATAATGCACCAATACTCGTAAAGTAAATTAGATGTACTAAACCATCTTTGATACTAGTTATCATAAAGGTGTATTGTTTATTATCACCAGTTGCTTCATTTATTTCAGATGATGATATTGTGAATATGTTACCAATTGATAAGTTTTCAACTTTAATATTACTTGACTTCGTAGCTGATACTTCAACTGTTCCTTCATTAACATCTTCTTGAATTTCACTCGCTTCTTCACCACCTTCTTCTTTATTAACGACATTCACTGCATTTTTAGCTTTATCATCAACTTCTCCGAAATATTCTTCTAAAAATTTAGATTGAATACCATCAGCACTTCCACCATCTTCTCTACCATATAGTTTACCACCGTCTAATAGATCAAATATGAATTTTCTAAGAGCTACTCCTTTTTCTGGTCTAACTTCATTACCAACTCTAAGTCCGGTCTTTTTATCAAATATTTCTTGATATTCTCTATTTCCTAAAATATCAAGTACAGCATCTTCCCATATATTGAAAGTTGTTATATGTCTATATGGTGCGCCACCACCATTTCCCAATGGCATGTACTCCATAGCGGTTCCAGCACTTGGACCGGATGTTCCACCAGTAACTCCTTGACTTCTTTTGGAAATGATTCTTGTTGTGTATATTTTATAGGCTCTATTGAATATTCTTATAATTTGAATGATAGGATCAAAACCATCAATAACAAAATCTGTTGGTTTCACTTTATCAAATTCTTCTCTTAATCTTTTAGCCTCAGCTTCTTCAATTGAGTATGAGATAACACCTTTACAGTTTTTATTAAACCATTCTCTAATCTTTTGAGATGTTTTACTACCTTTGTTATTAGAACCATCACCAGTATTTTCATCATTCTCTTCTTTTTTGTCATCTTTTTTATCATCATCATCATCACCCTCAGCTTCTTTTATAAGTCTGATGAAATCATCATAATTAGAAATCGACTTTGATTCATTTTTGACTGGTTTTAATATAGATTCCATTGTTGTTCTAAAGTCTAGTAATGGTTGTTTCAAATCACCTAAACCACCTTCTAAATTAGTTCCTTTAAGTTGTGATATTCTACCAGCGTAAAATCTAGCAATTTTTTCAGCTAGAATCACTCTTTTATTTTTATCTGATAGAAACTCTAAACTCTCTTTGTATAAAGGATCTTTTGGTGCGTTAAGAGTTCCTTTTTTATCTCCAACCACATATCTTTTTATTTCATAGTAAAGTCTTATGATTTGATCTTTTACCTTCTCATCCATTTTTTTATTTATCATCTCTTGTAATGATTCGGTAGAAACACCTATTCCTTTAACTTTTGGATCAACTAAAGTCTCGATTGACTTTTTGATTTTATCAAAAGCTTGTGATAAATGCGATTCACCAGAGCTTACATTTGATCTATTAGTTCCTGAACCAGATCCAATTGGATTTGAGCTACCTGTTTTGTTAGTTCCTCCAATAGTATTCTCGAATAAAGATTCTAAATCTGTATCATAGAAATAATTATTTTCTAATTTCAATAAGATTCCAGCTGGTAGTGGAGTTTTAGTTTTTTCTTGACCAGCTTTGAAAAAGTCAGCAAGTTTTTTTGGTTGGTTATTTTGTTTAACCATTTGATTTTTAGATAAAATATCTTTCACTTTCAATTTTTTCTTATTAACTGTAGCGTCTGATGCTATTTTTTCTAAAGTATCACCATCTTTTGTTACATAAGTTAACACTTGTGTTTTATCACTTTTAGTACTACCTAATTTTTCTACATTAACTTTTTTATAGTTTGCAATTATTAGTGATAAAGATGATAAGTTTTTGATCATTAGAGCATATATCTCACCAGTTACAGATTTTCTAAACTCATCAAATCCTTCTTCACTAGTTCCCTTTTTATCACCTTCTTTATTTTCATCCTCTTCATCCACTTCATCCTCATCACCGTCAACATCACCTTCATCGTCACCAAATTGTTCAAGGAATTCTAAGAATGCTACTAGCTCATCATTTAGAGATTCTTTTTCATCAAAATCTTCAACCTCTTCTAATGCGTCTATAGCTTCTTGTGTAAGTTTTTTTAGAATACCAACTTTCTCTCCTCTTTCAACAGCTTGTATTAATTCATAGAAGAAACTATAAATTTGTAATTTGATTATAGCTGTTCTATCATCAGCATCCATCGCAGCAACTTTACCTCTCGCTATTATATCCTCGAAGGTCATTTTTAATTGTCTAATAAGACCTTTAAGTCTCATTTTACCAATTGCTATTTTAACTTTTCTTATTATGTGATTGATAAACCTACCTAATAATGAGTCATTCCAACCGATATCATTATGAAATGGACCAGCGTCAGCTTCCAATAATAGTCCATATTTTCTACCATTTATTTTAAATTCTTCTCCACTATATGGAGTTTTTTCGTAAATTTGATTTGTAGAAGATTTATAACTTCTTAAAAATTGATCTCTATTCGAAATATATCTCATGATTAAAAAAAGATTTTTTGGTATATATTAAAATTTATTTACATAAAAATCTTTTTATTATACAAAAATTCGTATATTTGTAAATATAAAACTAAGACATGAAAATTAGAGGATTAAATATCGTATTAATAAACATCAAACAATATAACTTAGATCAATTATCTGTTATTTCAGATTCTTTGGGTATTGAAGGTAATTATTTACAAGATTTAAAGTCTAGTAACGCATCTAAAGTGTGGATATCTATCAATGTTGATAATAAAATCATAGAAGCTATTTGTGGTGTTTTTACTGATATTAAAGGTTCTGTTACTACTTATAAAGACTCTGGTTTAGTTATCTTGAACGGTTTTACAGATCTTTCTAAAAAAGAGAAAGACACATTATTGAAAATGAAACCAATTGAGTTTAGTACTAAAAGAAAAGCTAAGACTTTGGTTGAGTCTAAGAGTCCAGTTGTTGAGAAAGTTAAAGAAGTTATAGATGTTGATTCTTTAATGAAACAATTACAGATTTGTGTTCAGAATGAAGAGTATGAAAAAGCTGCTGTTTTAAGAGATAAAATAAATTCTATATCAAAATAGTTGTTATATTAAAAATAATTAGTATATTTGTTAAACAATTAAAAAAAACAAGATGGCTAAGCAGATTTACTTAAACTTTGAAAACGATAGAGTAGTTTTAATTTCTCTTAATATGAGTACTGAACACTTGACTGTTTATTGTGATAGATTTAATCTTGATATCGATGCCTTAATTGATATGAGAGATAATGATAAAATCAAGTCTGTTTATGTTAACTTAGATAGTGAGCATATTATTGGATTTAAGGATAAAAATAATAAAATCGTTTACAGTAGTTATTACTACCAATTTATTATTCAAAACTTCAAGCAATCATTTTTATTTGAATTAAAAACTCTTGGTACACCTAAACTACCAAAATCGAGAAAACAAAAGATAATTGTTGAGAAGTCTCAATCAATTATCAAAGAAGTAGTACAAGAAGTAGTACAAGAAGTTGTGGATATTAAAGCTTTAGAAGAAGAATTACAAATATGTCTTGAGAATGAAGATTATGAGAGAGCTGCTAAGCTTAGAGATAAAATAAACTCTGTTTATAATAAAATAATTTAAATAATAACTTTTGCTACTATGAAAAGTAAATTAGTATTCTTATTTAAGTAACGATAAACTCACTTTTGGAATAAAATGTAAAAAACCAGGTCTAATCCTGGTTTTTTTTATTTTAAATAATTTTTTTTTATTCATATGTTAAAAATCATAGGATTTTTTAAGAGTCATCAAATTAACATGATTTTTTCTAAATATATATGTTAAAATAATATCTTAGATATGAGATATACTGAATTAAAGTATGAAGGAAAGACTTACACAACTGAGTCTCAAATAAACAAAATCCTTGAAGATCAAAAATTTTATTGGCTTTTAGATTCTGAAATTGAAAATGCTGAATTGGAAATAAAAAAGAACACTTTAATATGGAATGGTGGTGAATATATTTCTGGTAATTGGCATTATGGAATATTCAAAAATGGAACTTTCAACGGTGTTTGGGAGAGTGGTATTTTTGAAAAAGGATTATTCTATGGTAAATGGCTAAGTGGTATTAATTTACTCACTTATCAATCATAAAAAATAAAAATGAGTTATGAAAAAGAGAAAAGTTGGTTTAAAACCAATTGGGAAAAGCATTTATAACAAAGGTGTTGTTAATGTTTCCAAAGAAGAAAATGAATACTTCTTTGAAATTGGTAAAGAGTTAACAAGTGATGTGGCGGAAGCAGTGGCTATTTTAATGAGAAATGTGGATTTTAATGAAGCGATTTGGGATTTGGAAATTAGTGACATTATTTATGAAAACATCACACCAGAAAAATCATTATTTTGGCTAACGGGTGGATACACAGAGTGGAGAACTTTGGAAAATTATAGAAAACCTTGGTGTGATTGTTATTTAGACTTCCAAGAGGAGTTCGGGTTCTTAATTCTAAACATAATCAAAAAATCAAAAACCTTAAAAGATATAAGAGAAAATTATTTAAAGTATTTAAACTTACCTATTTTGTATGATTTTGCTTTAAGTAAAGATATGATAAGATAAAAAATGAAACCCATCTAAAAGATGGGTTTTTTATTTTAATATATAATAAAACTATAATTTATTATGTCAACTTTTGAAGTTTGTAAAAATCCTTGGTGTAAATCAACGTTCGAGTATAAAGAACATGAAATGATAACTAATGAACATGGTGATTTAGTTCCTCCAAAGACTGGTAGTAAAGGTAAAAGTTTTGAAAATGAACTTAGTGGTGGTATTGAGTGGAATACAAAAGAATATGAAGGTTCTAGATATGATAACACACCACACGAGATAAAATATAAAATTAATAAATATTATTAATGAAGGCTCACTTTTTTGACTTAGATACAATAATTAGAATAGATAACAAAGTTTGGATTATAGATAAAAAGAATCCTAATAACCCTATTCTTAAAATATCACAATCCGACTTTAATCTTATTAGAAAAGGTATTTATAGAAGTCATAATCAAAGATTGTCATTAAACGGAACTAATTACTGGTTTCCAGAAGAGATTATGAATCAAATTAAAATTAAAAGTAAAAGAATAAAATTTGATTTAAGTAATTTAGGATTTTCTATGCAAGAGTTTTCAAATTCTGAGATTATTAAAGATTTAAACTATGAGATAAATTTAGATTTATTTAATCATATTAAGAATACAACTGATCATATCTATATCATATGTTCTAAGAATAACAAAAAGAATTATGAACTAATAATTGGTAAGATAGAGGATAAATTACATGATTTAGGACTTGAAATAAAAAACTACTATTTTATATCAGAAACATTTTATAATAGAAACCAGGATGATATAACATTTAAGAAAGTTAGAATCTTATTACAACACTTAGTTGGTTATAAAACAGAAGGTGATAAATTTATTGATGAAGAGATTGAAAATTATGATGATATTTATTATTATGATGATGATATAGACTCTGTGAATCTATCTACTACATTAAATGACTTTTTTAAAGTCGTTTTAGATAACACCGATAAGACAGTAAGTGATGAGATAACTAAAAAATTAAAAGATGAAGAGAATCATCTTTATGTAAACTATGTAAGTCCTAATGTTGTGAATAGACTACAAACAAAAAAGGTACTTTTACAAGTACCTAATATAATAAAAACATTTGAAAGTTTTAATTGGAAGAAAGGTTAATTAACCTTTCTTTTTTTTATCGTCTTCTTTATTTAACATTGCCTGTTTTATCAACTCATTTAAATCTCTACTACTTGTTATAACACCATTTGGATTTTCTGGTGTGTCTTCGGTTGATTCTTCACTTTCTAACTTTGAACTAGAATTATCAATCTCCTCATAACCTAAATCTTTTCTTAGAGTTTTATAGAATTTTTCTAATTCTGTTCTTTGTCCACTCAAAAACTTAGAGTTTTCTCTTATTTGACCAATAGTTTGATTGACAACTTCGTGCATTCTAGCAGAATTATCACCATTATCAACTTGTCTTAATTGATTTAAGAAGTTCTTTCTCGTCATCTTTGATAAGAAAATACCTTCGGCATAAACCATAGCATCTTCTTTCATCTTGTTAGCTATGTAAGGATGTTCTTTTAGTTTAGGGACATCTCCTAAATATAAATCAACAAGAGTTTCTAATACGTCCATTGACTGTTGAGATGCTACTGTTAGGTCTGAGTCATAGTCATAAATCTCTATCTCACCCAAATCTGGTAAGTCTTCTGGTCTGGCTAAATGATTTGATATGTCAAAATCCAATGATTCTGATTGTATTTGTTCGAACTCATCTTTTATTCGATTTCTTTCTTTGTCGGTTTTAGACATTCTACTCTACTTTACTTTTTTGTTTTTTAAGAAAATCTTTAAGTATTTTATCAATTAACTTTGATTTATTTATATAATTTCCTTCACAATACTTCTCAAATTCTTGATAAGTATCAATATCTATTGAAAATCCTACTTTCAATTTGTTAATACCTGATTTTCTTCCCATAATGTATATATTATTAGAAAAAAGTGTATTTTTTCCACTTTTTATACTTTATATATAAAAAAACTATAAATAAGAAAAATTATGGCAAAACAAAAACATGTAGAAGAAGAAAGACAGATGGTCTTTACTACTAAACTTGTTGATGAAGCTACAGATAAGATAAATGACGGTATCGTTTTGAAGAGATACCAAAATCCTTGGTTAAAAGGTGAAGTTGGTATTAAACGTTCTGGTGTATCATTTAGAATGGGTGCTGACGAACAACAAGAATATATTAGATGTGCTCTTGATATACATTATTTTACAGAAAAATATTGTAAAACTAAAAGAGAAGATGGTAGTATTGGTTCTATAACATTAAGAGATTACCAAGAAGAAATTTTAGATAATTTCGTTCAGAACAGATTTAATATCTTAATGGCTTCTCGTCAGGTGGGTAAGACGGTTTCATCCGCAATTTTTATATTACACACTATACTTTTCAATAATGATAAAAATGTGATGATTGTTGCCAACAAAGGTGATACCGCAGTTGAGATTGTTGATAAAGTAAAATCAATTTACACACTACTTCCTTTCTTTTTGAAACCAGGTGTTAAAACTTGGAATCAGAAATCATTGACATTTGAGAATGGTTGTAGAATTAAAACATCGGCTAGAACAAAAACACCAGCAATCGGTTTTACCATTGACCTTTTATACTTAGATGAGTTTGCTCACATTCCATCTAATATTATCGAACCTTACTATACCGCGGCTTTCCCGACTGTATCAGCGGTTCAAAACTCAAAGATTATTATTACATCAACACCAAATGGTATGAACTTATTTCATAAGTTACTTACCGATGCTGAAAGACCTGATGGTGATCCATTAAAGAATAACTATAAACCAATGAGAGTTTATTGGTATCAAGTACCTGGTCGTTTCGTTACTTATATTAGATTGAACGCTCATAAAATGTATGAGTATGGCGTGGAAGCTGAAGATATTCACAAATTATGTAAAGAAACTTGGGGAGATATAACAAAAGTGGATATGAAGTTTAACATCGATATTCAAAAAGATGTAATACATATTTTCAATAATGATAGATGTACAGATGAGATGGTTAAATCTCTTAACTTTATAGATAAGAATGGATTAGAAACTTCAATATTAGCAATATCAGAAATAACAACTTGGAAAGATGAAGCTGTTAAAGATATTGGTGGTGAAGATGCTTTCAACCAAGAATATGGTCTTAGATTTATCAATGGTAGTAAATCACTTTTAAATGAGGCTATTATAGAAGACTTATTAAGAGGTAAAAAACATTTTGAGTTCTCTGAGTTAGATGAATTAAAGAAGTTAAGATTTAGTTATCAAGATTTAAAATGGATAGATGATGACGACGTATTTATTCCAATTAAAAGAAAAGAATATAAAATCTTAATGTCTGTCGATATATCTGAAGGTTTGGGGCAAGATTATTCAGTTATAAATATATTTAAAGTTAGTGAGAAGTCGGTAGATTTAATAGAAGAACAAAAGTATAAGTATAAATCTATTGTTGATTTTTTTAGACTTGAGCAGATAGCAATCTATCGAAATAATTTTATTTCGGTTAAACAATTAGCCGAGTTGTTATACTTAATTGCCTTTGAATATTTTAATCCAGAAAATGTTAAGATCGTATTGGAGTTAAATAACTATGGTAATACTCTTTTAGCTGAGATGCCACACGTATTTGATGGTAATAATCAATATGGTTCTTCTATATTCGTTAGATATAAACATAGAATCGATTCTAATGAAGAAAAAGTTGGATTAAAAGTTGGAGATAATAAGAATATGATGGTTAAAGATTATCAAGAACTTATGCAAACAAAGGGATTAATAGTTACTAATGAAGATAACATTAGAGAGATAACAACTTTTGTTAAACATACTACAACTTCTGGTAATGTTAGGTATGCCGCTGACGTTGGACATGACGATACTGTTATGACATTGGTTAACCTAAGTTCAGTTTTTAGTAAAAATGAATTTAAAGAAATGGTTGAAGAGTGGGGAACTAAAACAAATAAATCATTTATGGATTATGTTGACAAGTGTATGAATGAAAGTGATTTTGTGGAGGGTATGGATTATGGTCAAGTTTTGAGAGCTAGAAGACAATTTATGAGTAGACCAAAACCAAACTATTCATCAAATAATATAAATAATTGGTTTGGTAAAAATTAAAAAACCACTCGTCGAGAGTGGTTTTTTATTAATTAGCTTCCATTGTAACTGAAAGACCAGCATTTTGTAACTTTTCTTTCATATCGGAAATAGTTTCATAATCACCATATTTAACATCACAAACACCATTAAAGTGAACTATGTGAGCACATTGTGTTGCTTGTTCGTGTTCATGTTTACACACTTTCATTAAACAGGTAATTACCCAATCGAATGAATTGAAATCATCATTATGAAGATCTAATCTATATGGTTTAGATAAGATTTCCTCAACTTTTGACTCTACTTGTTCTTTAGTTTTTGCCATATCTTTGATACTTTATTTTGCTTTATATATTAAACTTTATCAATTGTTTTAGTTGTTTTGTTAACAACATCAACAATAGTTACTTTCACATTTTGTTCTTTAGCCAATTCTACAAACTCAACTAAATGTAATTCTCTATCATCAAACATAATAAACTCCTCAACACCAAGAGATTCTATCTTTTGTTCAAAAAGTTTCATCTTAAATTTTAATGTATCACCACCCCAGTTTAAGTGAACTTCATCAAACTCGATACCATTCTTTTTAAGAATTTTATCTACATTATCTCTCATACCTTCTACTTTTTTAAGTCTTCCAGTTGCTAGAATAACAAAATCTTCTGAGTTTTCTGAATGTTCTAAAAAATATTCGTGTACCCATTCATTCAATGGAATATCAAATATATCTAAGTCTAAAGTTTCAGATTTTCCCCACCATCCTCGGTGTGGCCAGTTGCTACCCGTCTTTTCTAAGAACACATCTTTACCTGGATCTGGATCTGGTGTGAAGAATAGTGTTTTATCAAAATCAAATGATATAAGTCTTTTATGTTTCATGTTAAAATTTTATACAAAGATAATATTTTTTTTATATATACTGGCAAAAAATTAGAAAGTTTATGAAAGATTTGAAAATTATTGCTTCTTATATCTTAGTTGGATTGTTGGTTATATCACTGTTTCTAAATATTAGAAGTTGTACAAAGATTGATGATACTAAATATGAGCAACTACATAAAGATAATGAGAAACTTCAACGAATGAGAGATTCTTTAATTAATTTAAATAATCAACTTAAATTAGATTATGATAAGATTCAATTAGATATCGATAAAAGAAACAAATTGATTGATAAATTGAATGGTGATTTGAAATCGGCTGAACAAAGAGTATCAGAGGCTAAAGATAAGGCTGATAGATTGGCTAAAGAAAAAAGAGATGCTGAGAAAAAAATTGATGATTTACAAAAAAATCCTATCAGAAGAAATGATGATGATTTACTTAATTCACTAAAAAATAAATTAAAACCATGAAGAAAATATTATTATTATTAACTCTTTTATTATCATTCTACACATATTCACAAGATTATCCAAAAATTGAACTTAATAGTAAAGGTGAGAAAGTAGTTGTTTTTACTTTAGAACAAGCTCAAAAAATCGATAATGATTTGGAAATACTAGAACTTATGAAAGTTGCTAGAGTTAAATGTGATAGTCTTAACTTATCTTATATTAAAGTTATTGATGAACAAAAAGGTGAGATTGTTATACTTAGAAAATTGAATGATGAGTTGAGTAAGAATGAAAAAGATAAGGATAAACAAATATCTAACTTATCCGAACAAAATTCCAATTTACAAAAGAATATAGATTTATGTAATAAGGAAAATGGTAATAAAGACAAGGAAATAGAAGGACTTAATGATGATATTAAAAAGGTTAAATGGAAATCATTGGGTGGTGGATTTGTAGCTGGTGTTGTATTAACACTATTGGCTATAGTAGCTCTTTAAAATGATAAAAAATGGGTTTTTATTATTAATATATAACCTATAAAAAATTAAACTTAAATATGAAACATATTAGAACATTTGAGTCTTATAAAGAAGTAAAGATTAAATTGTCGTCTATTAATAAAAAAGATCTTATTAATGCTTATAATGAGTCAGTTTTACAAATAGGTGATACCTATAAAGTGAGATCTATGGTTGATATTCCACAATCACTTATCAATTCTTATGTTAAGAAAGTTAAAGATTCAACAGGAAAAAACCTTCGTCAATTCTTTGGTGATGTTGAAATCGCTGAAGAATTATTGAAATATATCACTTTAAATGGATTGGATTTGGAAAAAATTCCAGGAAATGCTTTAATGGGTGGTGCTCAAGGACAAGGCCAAGGACAAGCTCAAGGTGGTCAAGTTCAAGTTGATACTCAATCACAAGGACAGGCTCAAGAAGGTCAAGATTTTGAAGAACCACAAGCTCAAGAAGGACAAGGTCAGGCTCAAGGTCAAGGACAAGGTCAAGGACAGGCTCAAGGACAAGGTCAAGGACAAGGTCAAGG
>SXGQ01860340.1_pt1 | contig 19130 bp, 25 predicted proteins | sample 3178371 | NCBI WGS metagenome assembly SXGQ01 (sample SAMN11356859, study PRJNA531348) | freshwater metagenome | isolation source: freshwater sample F1-20 | place: China: Fuxian Lake, Yuxi | collected 2017-12-25 | reverse complement strand
GCGAACGGTGCGACCCCCATACCCGTCACGCTGCTTGACGAAGGGGGTCCCTTTTGCACGCCGATAGGGGGTCCTTTTTGGACGCCGATTGACAGCCCATCGATCACACCCTGAAGGTTCAGGCCGCCGAGGGCATGGTGCTGGTTGATGATGGCGAAGGCTGCATCGTCACGCTGACCCCGAATGCCGCAATGGCTACCAGCGATCGACTGATGGACGTAGCGGCTCAAGCGCGCGGCCAAGAGAAGCAGGGCCTCACTCGCTGACGTAAGGGTGTTCGCCCCGCACGATATCGACGCACTGCTCGACGACCTTCCGCTGGGCAGGGGTGCCGGCCGGCGTCACCCGCCAGTTTGACTGGACATTGTAGGCGAGGGGCAGCTTCTCGACGTCCCCGACGATCTTCCGCCACTTCGCTTCGGGCTCTTCCTTCACCCCGGCAATCACGGTCACCAGCAGGTCGCGTAGCTGCGCAGGGGTCAGCACCTCGGGGCGAGACGGCATAGCCGCTTGATGGAGCCGCATCATGGCCGATCGCAAGGCGTGGGCGAGCAGTCGCCGAGGATCACGCCAGTCCCGAGGCTACGGACGCGCTCACGAGAAGATGCGCGAGGTCGTGCTGGCGGAAGAGCCGCTATGCCGTGAGTGCGCAAAGTGGGGACGGATCATCCCGACCACGATCGCAGACCACATCATCCCCAAGGCCGAAGGCGGGACTGACGACCGCGACAACTACCAAGGGCTTTGCGACCCGTGCAGCAAGGCGAAAACGGCGGCAGAGGCGGCGAGGGCGCAGGGGCGGAGAGAGCCGACGCCGCAGGCGATCATCGGCGACGATGGATGGCCGGTCGCGCGGTGACGGTAAGCGGCTCGATCTTGCAGGGTTATGATAAACCGGTGGGCCTGGCGTTAGTCGCGCGAATGAAGGTAGCGCGGGTCGAACGAAGCATAGCGACGCAGAGCCGCCACATCGGGAATGTGCAGAACGCCAGCGGCCTTGTTGGCGAGACCCGCCTCCCTGAGATGTCGAACCATACGATTCGTATGGACGGGAGTAATCCCAAGCGCGTCGCCAATCTGCTCCTGAGTCAGCGGGAACCTGAAGCTGCGCTCATTCTCTTGGTGGTTCGAGTGCAGGCGTGCATCGATCTCGCAAAAGAGATGAGCGAGCGTTCGCGCTGCGTCGGTCGAGTTGAGCAACCACGTTCGCAGGATCGCCTCGTCCGCCATCTTTGCCTTCCAAAGAGCGTCAACGATAGCTGGCGAGGTCGACGCAACCGCGTCGAAATGATGAAGCTCGACTTGACCGAGCTCACAATCGGTCAGCGCCGTGATGCCGTGATCCATCGGCGCATGGCACACCGCATGAATACCGCAAAAGTCGCCGGGCAGCATGACGCCGGTGATGCGGCGGCTTCCGTCCGGGCGAAGGTTGTACCTGCCTGCCCAACCTTCGAGCACGACGTAGAGGTAAGAAGGACGGTCCCCCCTCGTGATTACGTCACGGTTTGCCGGCGTGTACCGCTTGGCAAAAGGCAGCGCGAGAAGCGCTTCCCTTTGCGCACCATCCAAATCCGCCAGCGCCGACAGCTTGTCGATAAACGGCTCCAGAGACATTCAAACCCCCGAGATGCGTACGGCGCGTGACCAGTCGGAACGACGATCTAACCTAAAGAAGGATGGGGCTCTTTGATCCGAAGCAACGTTCACCCGACCCAAGCTGCGCCAGTTGCGCGATGAGATGCTCGTTAAGCCAACCCCGCAGGTGACCAGCAGCGATTTATTGATGAGCCGCACCAGCCTTCAAGGTTGGCTGGCAGGCTTTAATGAAATGCGCGGTCCCAAGGCACTGACCACCTCTACCGACACCTCAACCAGCGGTGCGCCTTCGCTATCAGTGACACTGACGTACCACTCCTTGCTGGTCCACTCATGTTCGGCTGACTCCCCGAGAAGAGCTCCCAACAAGTTCAGCGCCTGGCTTCTAGCCTCTCCAAGGTTGGCGAGTTGAGTGCCGTCCTCGTCCCTGTGCTCCTGTCCATCGTGAACATGGAAGAAGTAGCGGGGCATGGCATTCTCCTGCGGGAGATGACGGCGGTACGCGCGTCAGCTGTGCTAGGACCTAGGCCCGCCGAGCCATGATCGCCTTAACCTGGGTCTAAGCGGCAAGCGTCAGCTGCCGCATGGGGCAGGGGGGGGAGGGCCAGATCGTGAGGCCGTCGCCCCATAGGACCGACACCCGCCCGAAATTCGCACGTCCACGATTGAAAGAATGACCCATGGCGCGAGCTAGGACGCCTGTCGCGAAGGCGAAGGTGACCGGCGCGGCGGCGAAGAACCCCCAGCGTCATCGCGGGCGCTCCGAGCCCGCGGTGCGGCCGCTCGGCAAGCCCTCCACGTTCCTCGACAAGCACGGGCAGCAGGCGTGGGAAGGTTTCCGCCGCGAGTTGCCGTGGCTGATGGAGTCGGATCGATCGCTCCTCGAAGTGGCGTGTCTGGTGCGCGGTAGACTGCTCGCCGGCGAGGACGTCGGGGTGCAGTCGCTGAGCATGTTGCAGTCGATCCTGAGCAAGCTGGGCGCGTCGCCGTCCGATCGGTCGAAGGTGGCGGTGCCTGATGAGGAAAAGCCGCAGGACGAGTTCTTCGGCGACAGCTGACCGCGGCACGCAATGGGCGATCGACGTTGTCGAGGGCCGCGTGGTTGCCGGGCCGCATGTTCGCAACGCTTGCCGCCGCCACCTCGACGACCTGCAGCGTGGGCACGAGCGAGGTCTGATCTACTCGATCGAGAAGGCCGAGCGGGTGCTACGGTTCTTCGAGACGAAGCTCCGGCTCAACGGTGGGCAGTTCGAGGGCAAGCCGTTCCTCCTGCACCCGAGCCAGGCGTTCAAGCTCTCGTGCCTGTTCGGGTGGCTGCGCGCCGATGGCACCCGCCGCTTCCGGCGCGCCTATATCGAAGAGGGCAAGGGCAACGGCAAGTCGCCGTTCGCGGGTGGCGTCGGGCTCTACGGCATGATGGCCGATGACGAACCCGGTGCCGAAATCTACGCGGTGGCGGCTCACCGCGACCAGGCCAAGATCCTCTTCAACGACGCCGTCACGATGGTCGACCAGTCGCCGGACCTCGCGAGCCGGATCACACAGAGCGGCGGACCGGGCCGGGTCTTCAACATGGCATGGCTGTTCAAGGGCGCCTTCTTCCGGCCGCTGAGCAAGAGCGCGGGTAAGTCGGGGTCGGGTCTGCGCCCGCACATGGGGCTCGCCGACGAGTTGCACGAGCATCCGAACCGCGACGCGGTCGAGATGATCGAGCGCGGCTTCAAGTTCCGCCGGCAGCCGCTGCTGCTCCAGATCACCAACAGCGGCAGCGACCGCAACTCGATCTGCTACGAGGAACACGAACACGCCGTGAAGGTGGCTGCGGGCACGCTGACCCCCGGTGAGGACTTCGCCTACGTTGGCGAACCCATAGACGACACCACGTTCTCGTTCGTCTGTTCGCTCGACCCCGACGACAAGCCGCTGGAAGACCCCAGCTGCTGGGTGAAGGCGAACCCGCTGCTCGGTACGATCCTGACGGAGGATTATCTCGCCGGCGTGGTCGCGCAGGCCAAGGCGCTGCCTGGCAAGCTCAACGGCATCCTGCGGCTCCACTTCTGCGTCTGGACCGACGCCGAGACGGCGTGGATGTCGCGAGCGGTACTCGAGCCCTGCCTCGCCGACTTCGACCCGGTGGAGCTTCACCGCGGAAAGACCATCGGAGTCGGGATCGATCTTTCGCAGAACCGCGACGTCACCGCCAAGGCGGCGGTGGTCGAAACCGGGTCGATCACCGTCACCGTCGAAGTCGAAGGCGAAAAGGTCGACGTCGAGAAGCCGACCTACGACGCATGGATAGAGGCGTGGACCCCCGGCGACACGATCACGGAGAGATCGTCGCGCGACAAGACCCCATACGATGTTTGGGCGCAGCAGGGCCATATCCACGCCCCTCGGGGGCAGAGCATCCGTTTCGATCACGTCGCCCAGGCGCTCGCAGACGATGACCGCATCTTCGCGATCGGCATGGTCGGCTATGATCGCTACGCCTTTCGGCGGTTCGAGGAAGAGGTCGCGAAGCTCGGCTTGAGCATTCCCTTCGTTGAGCATCCGCAAGGCGGGACGAAGAAGGGCAAGCCGACGCAGGCGATGATCGACGCCGCGAAGGCGCAAGGTCGTGAGCCTGAGGGCCTGTGGATGCCCGGATCGTTGCGCGCGCTGGAAGATGCTCTCTTGGAAGGCCGCATCCGATTGCGGCGAAACCCTGTCCTGATCTCCGCGATGATGTCGGCGGTGACCGATGAGGATCGCTGGGAAAACCGCTGGCTCGCGAAGGAGCGGGCGACGAACAAGATCGACGCCGCGGTGGCGTTGGCGATGGCGCTGGGTGTCGCAATGTCGATGCCGCCTGCGAACACCTTCGACGCTGCCGCGCTGCTCGGCTGAGGAGCCCTCCCATGACCGTGATCCACAAGGCCACCGCCGAGCCGGCGGGCTCGGACCCGCTGCTCTTCGTCATGAGCGACGCCACCGTCGACCGCATGGGCGACGTAATCGAGCCGTCCGCGTGGCAGCTCGGCAACTTCAAGAAAAACCCGATCGCGCTCTTCGGACACAAGTCCGACTTCGTCGTCGGGCACTGGAAGGACGTGAGGGTCGAGGGCGGCAAGCTGCTCGGGCGACTCGAATTGCTGGCGGCGGGCATCTCCGAGCGGCTCGACGAAATCCGCGCGGCAGTCGAGGCCGGCGTGCTGCGGGCGGTGTCCGTCGGCTTCCGCGCTCTCGACGGCGAACCCATCGGGAAGACCGGCTTCCGCTACACCGAGGCCGAGCTGGTCGAATGCTCGCTGGTGAGCATCCCGGCGAACCCGAACGCGCTGCAGGTCGTGAAGGACCTGCACCTATCCGACGATGCGACGCAACTGATCTTTGGCGGGACTGCCGGGCAGATCGAGGGCGAGGGGCATCGGAAGAGCCTGGGCGAGACCGCCCTTCACTCCCCTGATCGAAGGACTCGAAAAATGCCCAACCTCTCCGAGCGGATCGAAACCGCACAGACCGAGCTGACGACCCTGCGCGACACGCTCACCGAACACCTGAAGGGCGACGACACCGACGCCACGGTCATCACCGAGCTGTCGGACCAGATCGAAGCCAAGGAAGCCGCCATCGCTTCGCTGAAGCGGGCGGAGACCGCGCTGGCGACCAAGAGCGCGGCCGCGGCCACGACCACGGTCGAGAAGACCGGTGGCGACCAGCGCCGTCCGTTCGCTGCGCCGGCGAAGAAGACCCAGCCGCAGGACCTCATCATCCGCGCCGCGGTGGTGCAGGTGCTGAGCCACATCGAGAAGCGCTCGCTGACCGACGTTCTGGCGTCGCGCTACGGCGAGGACGACACGATCAAGACCATGCTCGACGTGACCACGAAGTCGGCGACCGTGCCGGCAACGACCACGGCGACCGGCTGGGCGGCCGAGCTGGTGCAGACCGCCACGCTCGACTTCATCGACACGCTCGTTGCGAAGTCGATCTACCCGGTCCTGCGCGACCTCGGCGGCCGGTTCACCTTCGGTCGCAACGGCGTCATCTCGATCCCGGCCCGCTCCGCGACGCCGTCGATCGCCGGCTCGTTCGTCGGTCAGGGTGCGCCCATCCCGGTCCGGCAGGGCGCGTTCAGCGCGTCCACCCTCACGCCGAAGAAGATGGCGGTCATCACCACCTTCACGCGCGAAATCGCGGAGAAGTCGACGCCCGACATCGAGCAGGTGCTGCGCACCGCCATCCAGGAGGACACCGGCGTCGCGATCGACACCGTCCTCATGGACGCGAACGCCGCCACGCTGATCCGCCCGGCGGGTCTGCGCAACGGCATCACCGGCGGCACTCCCACGGCGGGCGGCGGCTTCGCCGCACTCGTCGCGGACCTGAAGGGTCTCGTCGGGGCGCTCATCACGTCGTCGGGCGGCAACGTTCGCCAGCCGGTCTGGATCATGAACCCGGTCCAGGCGCTGTCGATTTCGCTGACGCAGAACGCGGGCGGCGACTTCCCGTTCGCGGCGGACCTGCGCAACGGCACGCTGCTCGGATATCCGGTGGCACAGTCGGCGACCGTCACGCCCGGCACGGTGGCGCTCGTCGACGCGGCGGACTTCTTCACCGCCACGGGTGATGAGCCGCGCTTCGACGTCAGCGACCAGGCCACCCTCCACATGGAGGACACGGCGCCGCAGGCAATCGGCACCGTGGGTACGCCCAACGTCGTCGCCGCCCCGGTGCGCTCGCTGTTCCAGACGGACAGCCTTGGTCTCCGCATGATCCTCGATCTCAACTGGACCATGCGTCGGGCCGGAATGGTCGCCTTCGTCGCCGGCGTGACCTGGTGATGACCTGCCCGCCACCTCCCCTGGTGGCGGGCTAACCCCCGCTCGAAGGAGAGCAGACATGAGCGATACCGACACGAAGCAGGATGCCGGCAAGGCCAAGGTCGCGGACGAGGACGACGAGGACGTTCGCGCCCGTTCGGTCACCGCGATGGAGGAGGTCGAGGCGATCGAGCCGACCCCGTCGCAGGCGGAGCTGGATCGCATGAAGACCGGCGAGGCCCACATCGAGGCCGGCAAGGCGGGCGGCTATCGCACCCGCCAGTCGAAGGCGGGCTGACGCCCGAATGACCGTGTACGCTCTCTCCGCGCGCGCCGCGGCTGCGGAAGCGCGCTACAGCGCAACCCGCGTCGCGAAGGCGGCGGAGGGAGAGTATCGTCCTGGTCCCTACGGTCTGCCCATCACCGGCGGTTGGCTTTCAGAGAGCGCCGGCCGCTACGCTAACTGGTGGCAGATGGGGCATAGCGTCGAGCGCCCCGGCGGCTCCGCGATGGTCGAAGCGTGCATCTCCGCCTACGCGCAAACGACCGCCATGTGTCCCGGCAACCACTGGCGGCGTAGCGATGCCGAGGGGCGCATCCGAGTCACCAACTCGGCACTGGTGCGCGTGCTGAAGAAGCCGAACGCCTACCAGTCCATTTCCGACTTCCTCCTGAACCTCGTGCGGCAGCTGATGCAGGGCAATGCCTATGCGTTGGCGCTACGCAACGACCGGTTCGAGATTTCCGAGCTTCACCTGATGCTGCGCGGCGCTCCGCGGATCGCACAAACGGGCGAGGTCTTCTATGAGTTGTCGGGCAACCCGGTGGTCGAGCAGCAGCTCGGCGCCGACATCATCGTGCCCGCGCGCGACGTCCTGCACGTCCGCCTGCAGACGCCCCGGCATCCGCTGATCGGCGAGTCGCCGCTCGCCGCGGCAGCGATGCAGCTGGCGGCCGGCAATGCGGCGCTCAGCCAGCAGATTTCGTTCTTCCTCAACCAGTCGCGGCCGTCGTTCGTGCTGCGCACCGACAACAACTACAACGCCGAGCAGGTCGCCGAGCTTCGTGCGCGGTGGGAGGAGCAGTCCGCGGGCTTCGCGCAGGGCCGCACCGCCATCCTCACCGGCGGCCTTCAAGCGGACAAGATCGGCGTCACCGCCCAGGACGCTCAGCTGATCGAGATGCTGAAGCTCTCCGACAAGGCAATCTCGAACGTCTACCGGGTGCCTTCAGCGATCGTCGGGGACGGCGGCGACAAGACCTTCGCCTCCACCGAGGCGCTGATGCAATTCTGGCTCGCGAGCGGTCTCGGCTTCGTCCTCAACCACGTCGAGGAGGCGCTTGGCCTCTTCTTCAAGCTGGGCGGGCAGCCCGACGAGTATCTCGAGTTCGACACCAGCGTGCTTCAGCGTTCCGCTTTGAAGGAGCGGATGGAGGCCGCCGAGATCGGCGTTCGGTCCGGCATCCTTGCCCGCAACGACGCGCGGCGCGACTTCGAGCTTGCCCCTGTCGACGGTGGTGAAGAGCCCTGGGTCCAACAGCAGGACGTTCCGCTCAGCGTTGCCGCAAAGCTCGCCAAGGAACCGCCCGCTCCGCCCCCGCCGGTCCCGCCTGCGCCCGTTATTCCGCCCGAGGAGAGTGGCGCGGCAAAAGCCGCAGCTGAGGCGGACTATCTAAAGCAGCTGAGGGAGATAGTGAATGCTTGATCCCAAGGCGCTCGCGGAGATCACGGGGCAGGTCGTCCGCGAACACGTGGCGAAGAGCATCGCCCCTCTGGTCGAGGAGAACGGCCGGCTCCGCGAGCGTATCGCGGTTCTGGAAGCGCGCGAGACCCCGCGCATCGATGTCGATCTGATCCGGGGGCTGATCGTCGACGCGGTCGCCGCTTTCCACTCGAATGCCGCGTCCGAGAGCGCGCTCGATTTCGCCAAGCTTGCCGGGCCTGTCGTCGAGGAACACGTCCGCATCCGCGAGCGCCTTGCGACGCTGGAAGCCCGTGAACCGCCGGCGGTGGACATCGAGCAGGTTCGCGGCCTTGTTTCCGAGGCGGTCGCCGCGCTACCGCCCCCTCAGCCCGGCAAGGATGGGCAGGACTTCGAGCCCGACATGGCCGAGGTCGAGCGCATCCTGAACTCCGCGGTCGAGCGCCGCTTCGCCGAGATGGCCCCGCCCAAGGATGGCACCAGCGTCACCACGGAGGACGTGCGCCCGCTGATCGACGAGGCGGTTGCCGCGGCTGTGTCCGCTCTGCCTACAGCCAAGGATGGCATCGGGCTGGCAGGCGCGCTGATCGATCGCGAAGGCGATCTGGTGGTCACGTTGACCGACGGCACGATGCGGACACTTGGCCGGGTGGTCGGTCGCGACTTTGATGCCGAGATCCTTGAGCGTGCGGTCGCCGATGCCGTGGCTCTGATCCCGACTCCAAAGGACGGTGAGCCTGGCGCTGATGCGGACCCGGCCGTGATCCAGCGCATGGTCGACGAAGCCGTAGCCATGATCCCCAAGCCAAAGGACGGCGAGCCTGGGAAGGACGCCTACGCGGGGACGGCGCGCGGCCTATGGGACGTCGGCGCCGAGTATCGGGCGATGGACGTCGTGAGCTTCAACGGTTCCGAGTGGCGGGCGAAGCGAGACGATCCCGGCGAATTGCCCGGTGATGGCTGGATGCTCTCGGCCGCGCGCGGGAAGCGTGGCGCGCCCGGGGACCCCGGCAAGTCCGGTTCGCCCGGACAGTCGATCGTCGCGGGCTACGTCGACACCAAGAACATGGCGATCATCCTGACCCGCGAGGACGGCGAAGAGATCAACATCGATTTCTACGACCTCGCCCAGGTCATCAAGAACGCCTGACCCCCTTCGGCGCCGGCCACGCCCCCTCGGCCGGCGTCGAAACCCCCTCCCACATACCGAGGTGAAGCATGACGGCATCTCCCCTGCCGGCGGGCACTGACGTCGGCGACTCGCCCGGCGGCAAGTTCCAGAGCCGGACCGGCATCTACGACGCCGCGGGCAACGAGATCGGAGCGCTGCTTGCCTCCCGGCTCGCTGCCCTCGTCGCCGGGCTTACGGCGAACCAGCCGATCAGCGCAGCGTCGCTGCCGCTACCGGCTGGTGCCGCGACGGACGCCAAGGTCGAGGCCGTCCGCGCGCTGCTCGCCAGCACGCTCGCCATCTCGGCTGCTGCGCTGCCGCTGCCCGCCGGGGCGGCGACCGAGACGAAGCTAGAGGCTGTGCGCGCGCTCCTGGCGGGGACGCTCGCGATCTCGGCCGCCTCGCTTCCGCTCCCCACGGGCGCCGCGACCTCGGCGAAGCAGGATGCTGCAGCGATCTTCGTCGCCGCGATCCAGGCGGCAACGGAGGCCGCGCAGCCGGCGCGCCAGTCGTTCACGATCACGCCGAACGACACCACCGCGATCACGCCGCTCCCGCGAGCGGTGAGGGTCAACACCGCGGGCACGGTCGCCTACCGTGCCGTCGACAGCGCGGCCGACGTGACGGTCACCGTCTCGGCCGGAGAGACCATCCCGGCGCGCATCCAGTACATTCGCGCGACGGGCACGTCCGCGACCGGCTTTGTCGGGCACGCCTGATCGATGTTCGTCACGCTTCTCCTCGCTGGCGCCGTGGCGGCCGATGAGGCCGTTAGCGTGCGTCACGGGCCGGTCTCCGTCCCGGCCGAACGGGTGGCGGCGGTCGCGCGCGTGCAGGCCTCCAGCACCGCGGCGGCGGGCATCCCCTATGGCGCAGTGGAGTGGCGGCAGCCCTACGACCCCGCCGATCACGCGCCCTATGCCTTCGACTTCTCCGCCCTGTTCGACGACGGCGAGAAGATCGCGGACATCCTGTCGCTCCGGCTGTCCTCTGCCGCGGCGGCGCTCGGGATCACGGTCGACACGGCGGCGCAGTTCAGCCCCATGATCGACGACGGGGCCGGGGTGCTGGCGCAGGTCTGGTTCCTCGTGTCGGAGCCTCAGCAAGACAACGCTTCGTTCTCCGCCGCGGGCGTGAAGATGCCGGTTACGATGCAAGTCGAGACCGACGCCAACCCGCCGAAAATCTACGAGCGCACCGCGGTCCTGCCCGTGAGGCAGCTGTGAAGATCGACAACGGCTATCGCGCCCCGCTGTCGATCGACGGCGTGTTCGAGGGGCTGGCGGGCGTGCAGGGCGGCTTCGTGTCGTTCGTGCCCAACCGATCCTCGCGCCGGCCCGACGAGGCGAAAGGCGGCATCCTCAACGGTCAGGCGGTGCGGATCGCGCCAAAGAAGGACCCGGAAGGCCCATTCTGGACCTCGGCATGGGAGCGGCTCGCGTGAGCGTCCAAGAGATGCGCGACCTTCTCGGGCTGGGCGACGGGTTTACCGATGCCCAGGTCGCCGAGGCGTACGCCGCTTATCTCTCCGGCGGGCAGGTGGCGGGCGACGGCGCGCCAGTGGTGACGCTCGAAGAGGTGAAGGAGCATCTGCGTGTCCGGCACGATCGCGAGGATGGCAACCTCACGATCTACCTCGCGGCGGCCATCGCCGACCTCGACGGTGCCGAGGGGTGGCTCGGCCGCGCGCTGGTCGAGCGGACGTACGTGAAGACCTTCGACGATGCGACCGCCGATCTTCGGCTGCCCTATCCGCCGATCGTCTCGATCACTTCGGTCGAGGCGCGCGCGCCCGATGGCACTTGGTCGCCGCTGGCTGCGGAGAGCTGGGCGCTGGATGGGCGCAACGTCACCCCGGCGTTCGGCACGGCATGGCCGGGCAACTCCGGCCTGCGGGTCACCTATCGTGCCGGGTACGATCCGAGCGCCGGCCGCCCGCTGCCGTTCAACATTCGGGCCGCGATCCTCCTCATGGTTGGCGACCTTTACGAGAACCGCGCGACAACCGAGGCGCCGCGGTCCTCCACCGCCGAACGGCTGCTCCGGCCCGCGCAGGTGTTCGCATGACGAAGGCGACCGCGGGCAAGCGCCGCACTTTCGTCCGCCTTGAGCGCCCGGTCTCGGGTGGCTTCATCCGCGGTGAGGCGTCGTGGGAGCTTCACGAGGAGGCTTGGGTCGAGGTGCAGGACAGTCTGCCCAGCCGGGGCGAGCGGCTCGACAACGGCGGCGTCGTCGCGACGTGGCGCGCGCGTGTCCGTACCGAGGACATTCCCGGCGTCACCTCGCGGATGCGAATGGTCGACGTCGATCGCGAGCGCATCATGCAGATCGTCGCCGGCCCGGCCGCGCTCGACGACGGCGGGCTGGAGTTCATGGTCGAAGAGTACCGACCGGCAGGGAACGCCGCGTGATGGCGACGGTCACCGGGCGATCGAGCGTCAGCCGCTACCTCGCCGCGGCACCGGAGCGGCTGGCGCGCTCGGTCCTGCGCGGAGCTGGCAAGGCGGCGGTCGAGGTCATCGCGGACGAAGCAAAGCTGCGCTGTGTCGACAAGGAGGTGGCGGCGGCAATCAAGACCAGCGCCAAGGTCGGCGACGGCGTCGTGACGGCGAAGGTGCTGGTGAAAGGTCCGAACGCCTATCGGGCGCCGTGGATCGAGTATGGCACCGCGGCCCACTACATCAGCGTCGACGATACCCAGCGCCAGGGCATGAGCGTCGGGCGGATCAACAAGCTGGCGAAGTCGGGCACGCTGGTCATCAACGGCAAGCCGGTCGGTAAGACGGTCTTCCACCCCGGCGCGCGACCCTTCCCGTTTCTCCGGCCCGCCCTCGACGTGAAGCGCGACGAGGCCATCGCGGCGGCGCAGAGCTACGTCACGGCCCGCACCTCGGGCCGAAAGGCGGGCGCGAAATGAGCGGCGTGGATATCGTCGGCGCTCTGCTGCTCGGCAGCGACGAGGCTACCGCGTACAACAACGCGCCGGTCAACATCTACCGGCGCTCGACGTCGCAGCCGGCGCTTCCATCGGCCCCGGTCACCTACACCTTCTCGACCGGCGCGGCGGACGGTCTCAACAACGGCTGGACCACCTACATCCCCGCCGGCACCGATCCCGTGTGGGTCGCGGTCGCGACGGCCAGCGCGCAGGCCACTACCGACACGATGGCTCCCAACGAATGGGCGGGACCGGTGCAGGCCTTCGCGAACGGCGCGGCAGGCAGCAGCGGCGTCAACTCCAAGCCGCTCTTCGCCTACCAGCGCGCGGCGTCGGCTCCTCCGGCGCCGAGCCAGAACGCTACGTACACATTCAGCACGCAAGTGCTCGCGGGCCTCAACAACGGGTGGAGTGCTACCATCCCCGACGGCTCGGGCATCGTGTGGGTCACCACCGCCTCAGCGCTGTCCCCTACCGACGTCGACAACATCAACCCCGGCGAGTGGGCGGCCGTGGCCAAGCTGGTGCAGGATGGAACCGCGGGCACCGACGGCTTCACCATCAAGGCGTCGCCGGCCACCTTCGTGATCCCCGCGGCCTCGAATGGGGCGGCCCGCCCGCCCTGGGCCGGGGGCTCGTGCCGAGTGACCCTCATTAAGGGCGGGGCCGAGGTTACCGCCGACAGCTACAGCGTGGTGAGCGCTGTCAACATGGCGTCGATCGCGATCAGCGGACAGGACATCACCTTTGCGGACACCACCGCTGATGAAGGCTCCTTCGTGGCGCGCGCCACCCGTGGGGGCGTGAATTACGATATGAAGGTCAACGTGTCGAAGGTGCGCGACGGCTCTGCCGCTTTCCGGAGTGGCAATAGCGGCAGCGGCACGGTGGGCGGAACCGTCGAAGGAAACACCACCGTTCCCGGCGGGCGCACGCTGCGTATTTCCGCTTCGGCGGGATACAACACGACGACCAATGGCCTTCCTCCCGGCCAGTACAGAACATCGTACGGCCATCTCGACCTTTACTGGAGGAACATCACCGACAACGGGCCTTGGAACCTGATCGGCTCTTTCGATGGGTCGGAAGCGAGGACGACCAACAATGGCTACAACGAGTTCGAGCCCGAGTACGACATCGTTTTTGGGAGCGTGAGCGGTCAAGCCCAGTTTGCCGGACCCGCAGATAAAAAGCAGCTCGGGTACAGAGCAACGTTCGGAGTGAAACCGGGAACAGGGAACATGGGCAACTATAACCTCAGCGTCCTCTTGGAGGCTGTTTAACATGGGGCTGGTGACGTCCGACATTGCCGTTTTCGTCAAATCGACGGGACAGCTTTCGCACCTCGCGCCCTCTTCTATAAAGCCGGATGACCCATTGCTGGGGTGGGTTGCTCTCCCCGCGGGGTTCTCCGACGAGACCTTTACGTGGAATGCCACCACCCGAACGATGGTGGAGGTGCCGGCTAAGGTCGAGGCGCAGCTGCTCGCCGCGGTGAAGGCGGAGGCCGAGCGTCGGAAGATGGCGGTGCTGTCGCCGGGCGGGGCGAAGAAGACCGAATATGCGGACAAGGCCGGCGAGGTCCGCCAGATGAAGACCCTCGGCGGGACCGTCACCGCTGCGCTCGCCGCGGTCGCGGTCCTCTCCGCGAGCCGACAGGCAAGCCTCTTCCCCTATGCGGCGGCTGATGCCGCGGCGTTCGGCGACACCGTGGTCAACGCCTTCAACCGCTTCATGGGCGGCATGACCTCCTCGGCGACCGTGCCGACGATCGCGGCGGCGGAAGCGAAGACCTGCGCCGCCATCAAGGCCGCGACGACGGCGGCGGCGAAGCGGGCGGCGGTGGCGGCCGTCGCCTGGCCCTAACCTCAACCCCGGAGACATCGATGGACAATGCGTCGCTCGCCGCCATGGCGGTCGCGAACAGCCCGACCGCAGCCGCGCCGGCCGCGTTCAACGGGCAGGAGTGGCTGATCTGGCTCAACCTGTGGGCGCAGACCATGGGCTTCCTCGCCGGCATGATCGTCATCGGCACACTGGTCTCCGACGGGCTCAAGCATCGGCACCGGGACGTGCCCGGCTTCTCGCCCGCCCGCCTGTGGCGCGGCATGGGCCTGCTCTTCTCTACCGGCATCACGCTTCGCTGCGGCGCGGGCGCGCTGGTCTTGTGGGGCTGGAACACCGACGAGCCGGGCAAGACGGCCGGGTTCCTATTCATCCAGCGCGTCATTGATCCCCTCGCCATCAGCTGCGGTGTCGCCGGGCTGGTCCTCTTCGTTCTCTCGCTCCCCGGAATGCTTCACCAGCTGCGGCGCGAGCCTCTGCCGATCGATATGTGGCAGTCGTGGCCGATCGTTCGGCGGATGATCGCGGTCGCGATCCTCGCCGCCATCGCCGCGGCCGGCGTGACGGTGACGCGGTGATCCGGCTGGGGGCAGCCTTCCTCGTCGCTGCGGCGGCGCCTGTGGTCGCAACGGCGACGGAGATCGCCAAGGGGGGTCGCGTGAACGGACCTGTAGTGTGGCACCTGCTCGGCTATCCGTTCGAGGCGGGGAGCATGATCGCGGCGCTCTGCGCGTGCCTCGCCGTACGCTTCTACGTCGTGCAGCATAGCGCCGGCGCAAACCGCTGGCTCCTGGACATTCCGGTGAGCGCGATCTCGCTCATGTTCACCGCCGGCATCATCGTCACCGCGCGGCCCCAGCCGCTCACCGCGCTGCTGTTCGGCACCGGGCTCGGCGCGATCGGCGCGGGCCTGATCCGCATCGCCAAGAAGCACGTCGACCGCTTCCTGGGCGAGACCACGGGCGGCTGAAACGAAAAGCGCCGCCAGCCTTGTAGCTGACGGCGCCGTTTCTCGCTTTCGAACAGGGAATGTTACGCGAAGCGAACCTTTGCAGCGACCGAGTGGCGGCGACGCATCGCGCCGCCGACGGCGCCGAAGCCGAGGATCATCCGCGCCCAGGTCGCGGGCTCGGGGACGCCGCCGCCGGCCAAAGCCACGGTCCATTGGCCTGGGTTGGTGAAGTTCCCCGAAACATCAAACAGAAAGTCATGCTGAGTGCTGTAGAAAGTGGCATCGCCGAAAACGATATCACCGACCGAAGAACCAAAAATGTCCGTGTTCGAAGAAGCGTAGCTGGTTCCGTAGAACTGAGACGTGATCACGTTCCCGGCATCATCGGTCTGGAAGTTTGAAGTTTCCGGAAATTCGAAAACCTTGCTGTAGGTTGCGGTGTACCCTCCTACAACTACGGAAAAACCTTGAAGATCGGCTAGGTTCCAAGTTTGGCTGCTAAGCGAATTGCCACCATTATCGGCGGTAAGCTCAAGCTTTAAGGTATCGCCCACGTTCACAAATGGAGTGTAGGTCGCGCCGATCGTGCCGGTGAAAGTGAATACGACCGGAGCGGCAGCCGCAACCGGTACGTAGGCGGCGGAAGCGAGCAGCGCAGCAGAAGCCGCAAAAAGACGATCTTTCATCGGTAACCCCCTCAATCACCGACCCGCTAGCCGGCCGCCAAACCTTTCGCGCAGATTAACGACGCTGCGAAGGCCACATTCCTTACAGTTTCTGGCGGCGTCCCGTTTTGGATCAGCCGCTAAATGATCGAGGCCACGGCCGGCTGACGCCGCTCTTCACACGAGAGGTAGCTCGATGGACGTAGCGACGCTGCAGCGGCGCCTGATGGCGCTTGGCCTCGACACAAGCGGCGAAGACGGCATCTTCGGCCCGCGCACGCGCGCCGCGGTGCTGAAGGCGCTGACGGACGGTCCCGACTGGAAGCTCGAGCAATCGGACGTGGAGGCCGCCGCGGCCGAGCTGCGGCTGCCGCCCGCGCTGGTGTGGGCGGTCTATGACGTCGAAAGCACCGGCGCCTCCTTCATCGAGGGCCGCCCGACGATCCTCTTCGAGCCGCATCGCTTCAGCCGTGCGACCGATCACCGCTACGACGCGACTCATCCGCGGATCAGCTCGCTGCGCTGGAACCGCCGCCTCTATCCCGGCAGCCAGTCGGGGCGTTGGGAGCAGCTGCTCGATGCCGTGGCGCTCGATGTCGACGCCGGCTTCGCGAGCGCCAGCTACGGCGGCTTCCAGATCCTTGGCGAGAACCACCTCGTCTGTGGCGCGGCGACGCCCTGGTCGTTCGCGTGGCAGCAGGCGCAGACCGAGAGCGACCAGCTGAACGCCTTCCTGTTCTTCATCAGCAGCAAGCGGGTGGACGATCGGAAGCTCGTCGACTGGCTCCGCGGGGGCCGCTTCGACCGCTTCGCCGAGGGCTACAACGGCACCGCCTACCGCGAGAACCAATACGACCTGCGGCTCGCGCGCGCTGCCCAGCGCCGCGGCGTGACCGATCCCAGCAAGGAGAGACGCGCATGAAGATCAAGCTCCCCCTCGGCCGCCTGCTTGGCGGCGCCGGCCGTGCCGTCGTCACGATCGCGCTCACCGCCGCGGCCCAGGCGCTCGCCGACGCCGCCGCAAAGCGCGTCTCGCGGACCGATCCCCCGAAGCTCTGACCCTCGACAGGAGAACGACCTATGCGCCTTGGCTTCGGTCTGGGAGTGACCGCGCTCGCGCGTCCCGTTGTTGCGGCTGTTGCCCCCGTGCTGTCGGCTATCAACGCCGACGGCTGGTCGGGTCCGTGGAATGCCGCCTACGGCGCGCTCCCGGCCTATTCGACCGGGGACTCCGAGTTCGCGCCGAACACCTCGCCGATCTACGTCCCGCTGGTGCGGAAGGGCTACGACGCCACCGGGGCACTGCGAACCGACATTCAAGAAGCGGTCGTGGTGACCCGGCGCGTGCGCCAGCCCTGGTCGAACGGGACGAGCAACCACCTTCTCGGTGATGCCTCCGGACGCGTGGCGCTGTCCGGCTATGTTCTCTCGACCGACACCCCGGTTGGGGTGGGCTCGAACAACTCGCAGGAGACCAGCCCGCGCCCGGTGGCGCAGCAGTGCGATCGTAACCGTCGCGTCATCGGCGACAGCGCTCTCTGCCAGATGCGCGCCTATCATTGGGCAGCGCGCAACGGGAAGCCGGTCGCCGCTGCCTACGCGTGGTTCCGCTCGACCGACGGCACCAAGGAAACGGTTCGGGTGCTGATGAGCGGCCCCAAGGTGTTGTCGCACGGGGGCAACGATCGCTTCGCGGTGATCGGCTATGACGCGACAGTGCCGACCAACCAATGGTCGGATGGAACGCCCATCCCCGACGGCACCACGCTCGTCCGCGAGATGGACGTGCGCCCATGGATCGGGGACGCCGCATCGATCCGCACGACGGTGGGCGATACCGTAGACGGCCGCGGGTTCACGCCGCAGAGCTTTTACAAGCACACAGCGCGAGCAGGGGCGCCGCTCTACGTCCACGTCAACCAGAGCAGCGGCGTTGACGAGACGGTCTCGATCGCGGGCGTCGGTTCAACGTCGGGCGCGCAGAAGGTCTCGACGACCGCGGCTGGGGCCAAGGCGCAGCCCTTCGCGACGATCGCGAAGGCCATCGAGGCTCTCAAGGCCGCGACGACGCTCACCAGCGGCTTTACCGACGGCTGCTTCGTCCACCTCGCGGCCGGAACCTACACGTCGCCCGCGACCACGCAGGCCGGCACCTATCAGAGCGGCGGCGAGCTTATCATCGAGACGGACCCGACCGCCGCGCCCTATAGCGCGATCCTGACCGGATCGGCGTCCACCTTCCGCCAGTCTTACATCACCTACCGGAAGGTCCACTTCCAGCGCAGCGTCAGCACGGTCGCATGGTCCTCTCTCAATCGCGTCGCGATTTACGACTGCACCATCGACCACGGGACGCAAACGACCGTCCCCTTCGGCGGAACCACCTACATCAACGGCCTGACGGTGACGGGCGGCAGCGCGCCGTTCCAGAGCGGCATCGGCGCCGCGACCTTGAACCTCTGCCGCGGTCTCCAAGGCGGCACGTCGAAGGGCACCGCGTTTTCCGTCGACGCCTTCAATCTGACCGGCTGCCTCCTCTACAATGCCGTCTGGAACAACGCCGGCCGAAGCAACTCCGGCACGATCTGCGACAGCTTCGCCAACCTCGGTATCACCGGCACATTCGCGGCCCCGTTCAACGCGAGCGAGAACGTCGATGGCTACGTGCTCGCGAACTACATCATCGAGTACGCCAGCACCGTATCGAACCCCGCTCTGCGTCCGTCGGGAGACGGCGCGACCGCCAATGTCACCCACTTCATCAACTGGTACGGCAGCTACGGCGGCGCGAGCCTCTATGGCCGATGGAACATCGGCTACGACGAGACCACCGGCACGCTGCGGACGCACAAGCATTGGTCGCAGATCGGGATGATCCCGGTCAGCCACTATACCAAGCACGACTGGTTTCTGGGCTCGACCGCGGCAGCCGGAACCACCGGCGACGCCACTCGCGCGGAGGCGCCCCAGCACACCGGCGCCTGGTCGGTCATGTATCAGGTCAACAGCCGCGGAAACTGGATACAGTTTCCGACGGACAGTGGAGCTGGCCCGGCCTACGGGCCGAACGGCGACCGAGTGCCGGCCTTCTATGGCCTGAAGGCCAAGTACCTAGTCGGGACGGCGAGCCAATTCGTCCGCAACGATCCAAAATTCGCCGGCGGAACGAAGAAGGCGACCGACTACGACGGAACCACCGTCTCCGGCGCCAACGGCGGCGTGGCGGCTGATTACATGCCCGCCGCCGATAGCGGCCTCATCGGCGTGCTGACGGCAGCCGAGGAGGCTCTCCCCCTCGATATCACCGGAGCCGCGCGCAACCGCGGCACTCTAGGAGCCTACGCATGATCCGCATCCTCGCCGCCGCCGCGCTCGCGCTCGTCTGCGCCGCGCCCGCCTCCGCCGCCTCGCAGGCCGCCACCTGCGCGACGCTCCCCGCCGCCGTCGCCACCGCG
>SXGQ01385785.1_pt1 | contig 19130 bp, 28 predicted proteins | sample 3178371 | NCBI WGS metagenome assembly SXGQ01 (sample SAMN11356859, study PRJNA531348) | freshwater metagenome | isolation source: freshwater sample F1-20 | place: China: Fuxian Lake, Yuxi | collected 2017-12-25 | reverse complement strand
CTGTGTTCCTTTTTCCAAACACGTTGAGACTCACCTGGAATAAACCCTTCTGGCTCAACACCGCATGATAAATGATATACCTCATCCCTATCAACAAGGACATAACCATCAGGTGACCACTCAGTGGTACTATAGTCTAGATGGTAGGGCATGTTAAATCCCTTGAACATTCTTGGGTGAAATCTATTTGCCGTGTAATGAAGACTTACCTGATAATTGTCTGAATGTCCGATTAAAATGTGATTATTGTTATCGTATTTGATAGGTCCGCTGTATGTATGCTCAATAATATAATGGGTATCGCACATTAATCTCCAAACAGCCAAGTTATATGCCTCCTTTTCTTCCTTGTCCTTGAACTCCACAAGAATACCTGACCCCTGTAGGCGGTGAATCCAAAGTGTAATTGTCATCCTGTACTGGCTTAACTGGCAGTGCAGTAATTCAATTTTTGCGAGTGATTTTATAGGCGTTCTAGATGTCCATCTAGATGTCCATGTTGGTTGTCTAGATACTCTTTTAATAACGATTTTAACAATAGGAATGTTAGAATGTAACATACAACAATTTTACAAATGTCATACTGTATAGTGTTCGTGAGTTCTATAGCAGGTTGAGAGATGAGACGATCAACTGTGGCTTCAGTAAGTTCATCACCTACAGGCTCAGTAAGTTCCTCAGTAACTGATTCACATACTAGAGGCTCAGCTACTGGCTCAGCTACTGGCTCCGCTACAGACTCAGCTACTGGCTCCGCTACTGGCTCAGCTACTGGCTCCGCTACAGCCTGAGGAGCAGCATTAACAACCGGCTCTACAAGAACGGTCTCAGTAAGAACAGGTTCAGGGACAACGGCTTTAGTAACTTTTACAGGCTCATACAGTTCTACAGTGTTATTTGATCCCGCACATAGATACTTAGACATAAAATTTAAGACACTTAATCTTACCATACGTTTATATGTGTGCAAATCACTATCAATTTTTGACCCTATTTGTGAGCTCGTCTCTTTTTAGAGGCCCCCCTTCGCTTATTGCGTCGGTTCCGGGTTTTTCTATTTCTTGAACGTCTGCCACCAGAAACAGATGCTGCTTGTGAGAATTCTTGTGAACTAGGTGGCGTCCAATCCGGACACATTTGTTTCAATAACATTTCAATATATGATGCACCAACAGTATCACCTAATAACGCGTTTAGTAATGGTTCTTGATCTGGTTCAGTTCTAGCATGACTTACATATCGGTATGCTTCATCACAATTGTTAGATCGTATAAGCTCAATAATCTCATTAACTGATGTCATGTTATCGCCGACTTTTGCTTTCTCACTAATTCCATTTATACCAGACATATGAGGTGTTGATTTTATTATTTCAGTTGCTTGAGATCTTATTTTTTCTTCCCAGTCACTTTCAAGAGTATATGCCATATTTCTATTCTAGCGCATTAATATTTCTCAGGACGCCCACACTGCTGAACTCTCATCGGGACAGGTGCAAATGTAGGTGCATATGACCACATCTGGATTGCAGGTAGATGTCTTGGGCGCACATCTATAGTGACATTTGCCTTGACGTTCTTTCGGGTGATGGTTGTTTGCTTTGCAGGAGGAGGCTGATACTCTCTTGCCGGACATGCAGTAAGCGGTATATTCAGACGGCGTAAATCAGATTCCACGTCAACCATATTGCCAGTTGGGAGACTTACTGCATTTCCGCCTACAAGACCTAAGATATGCCGGGCCGGCTTTTTATTTACATAGCTGAAGACATTTTCATTGTATGATTGAGGGTTCTCCTTATTTTCAAATGGGTGTCTCAAAATCTGGAAGGGGTCGTCCATTTCTATAGGCTTTATAGAAAAAGCTTAAGAAATATTATTTTCTATTTTTATAGGATCGCTTTACCTTTCTCTTGCGATTCTTTGTCTTTCTGTTACGCTTATTTCTTCTTCCACCGGCTTGACCAGAGGTTGGTGGAGAACCATTCATTGGCGCTGGGGCAGCGGCAGCAGCGGGGGGTTTGTTAGCAGGTGCAGCAGCGGGTTTATTAGCAGCTGCAGGTCCTTGATACATTGGATGACCTGGCCCAGTCATACCTTCAGTCGCATATCTCCCAGTCATACCAGCTAAAAATACATTTCGTTCTCGTGCTGCCATTCTGTATTTAACTAAATATTATATTTTTCACGTATTAAAAAATTATAAACCGGGTGGATCTTTATAAAGGCTATTTTCTATTTTTACGCGATCGCTTCACATTTCTCTTACGATTTTTTGTCTTTCTGTTACGCTTATTTCTTCTTGAACCGCCAATTTCTCCAGAAGACATTGGCCCATTCCATGAACTAGGTATAACGGGTCGTGGGCGTGCTGGAACAGGAGCGACAGCAACAGGTGCTGGAGTGGGAGCGGGAGCGGCAGCAGCAGGTGCAGGTTCGCATCTTGGTTTTCTAAGATTACAGTTTCGGCCTACAAAGCCGTCTTCACAAAAGACATTTCCATCACAGTATCGTCTAAAGCCAAATGGGGATACAGGTGGGACTGGTGGATTATATATTCTACCATTTGGAATAGTAACAAAGGACATTTCTATTCTAATTGGTTATAATGTTTTGCGCTGTTTGTAAAGATTTTTGCGCACTTTTTTCTAAAAAGTGCTAAAGTGCTAAAGTGCACTTAGCAGTTCACATCCCGCATATATGCTCTGCTCGGGATGCCTCCACGAATCCAGCCAGCCGCAGCGGATTCCGTGACTAAATTCTTGGGGTTCTGGATATTATCTGCAAGTGACTTGACCATAGGTGTCCACTGGCCCTCAAACTCCTTCTCCGTGACTGTGCCGCACTCCTTCATCTGCTTAACCTGCTCACTGTGCAACAACATACTCTCAACATCCGGGTTACCACGACCACCGCCCATGAAAGGGACAGTCAAGAATGGACGCGCCTGCGCACGAATCTGGCAGCGATTACTCTTAAAAGACGACTCATTACGTAACATGGAGTCAGCATCAACACTTGCATTATTCAAGCCGTAACCCTCACGAGGATACATGAGCTGCTGCTCTGATGCAAGAGGATTGACCTTTCTCGCGTCGGGAACGAGATTCATCGTCGTGTACTTGCCCGGTCCAAGCGACTGTGTATAATATTGCTGAATTCCACAAAGGTCATCTCTTGTCTTCGTTAGACGATTGAGTTCCATCTGATGACTTTTAGGAAAAAAAGGGCCAGTAAAGTAGAATGAAACAAGTTCAGAAATTATGTAGTTGTATAAAGGCTGTAAGGAAAACAGTGAAAGCACGTGGCACAAAAAGCAAAGAACAAGGAGCCATTGCTATATGTGTTAAATCAGTCCTTCAATCACGTGGGAGAACTCTCAAGAAATTCAAATGCCGGGGTAAACAAATGCTTAAAACACAGGCCATGAACTAAGAATTTATGTTCATCCAAGGCAATGCCCCACCATCTGTCCCTCCAACACAAGCATCTCGCCCACCCTCCTTGCAAGTCTTTCCAGGAATCTTATACAACCAATTCTGATAGCTTTCGCGGTCACTTGGTATAGTTGTAGAGGGCATTGTTACAAACGACCGCTGACTCTGAGACTTACCAAACACATCTGTTGGGTCTGAGAACCAATTCACTCTGAAATAATCGTCAAGCGTAGATTTCACAACAGGATCCTGTATAGATTTCGCCTCAGGCCTATTCGGATTGTACTTGACCTCATCAACAAGCACATTCATGAACGGATTTCTAGGGCTCGGCAAAGTCACGAGTTCTCCGTCATCATACGAATCATCGACGCCATCCACCGGAGGCGTCTTCCAGGCTTTTGAAGCAGGTTCATCGGGCGTTATACGAGCCACGAATTCCTCCTGAATATAAGACGCCTTTACCATATCGATAATATCAGGCAAGGTCACGATAGTGCCAATAAGGAGCGAGTATATGAGCGTAACTCTCAAGTCATTATTGAAGAACGATATTACAATTGTTAAAAGGATAATTAAAAGGAAGGTCCGTGTCAAGGCATTTACACGCTCAGTAAAACACGGCGGACGACCTGTATTACGTCGTTTCCACTGTGCTAGCCATGAATCTAATATAAGAACACTCGGGTCTTCCCACCATCCTGGTGTGCATAATGGGACTTTGACCATCTCTACTACTTCTTACCTTTCTTCTTATTTGATTTAACAGAAATAGATGCAAATTCGACCTCTAGGTCTGCATCAGATATAGGTGCCGAAGCTGCTGAAGCAACTACAGGAGCGACAAGCGTAGGTGTAACTAGAGTGTTCGCATTTCTACTCGCCTCCTTCTGCGCCTGCTTCTGTCGGAGACGATTTCTCACAATCGCCAGTCTCGCCGACTGTTCCTGTCCGGCCGCCTTCGCTGACTCAGGATCCTCAAAACTGAACGCCTTTCTCATAGACTCCATCATCTCAACGAATGCTGGGTTCTCTGAAAACTCCTTCATCATCTCCTCAGCCTCAGCCGCAAGATCCTCCGGTCTGAACTCACCGCGCTGAAACTTGTCCTGGAGCTTCTTGACAATCTTCTTCATTGCAGTCTGAATCGAATTGGGATTCCTCATGGCCATTTGCATAATAAGTTCAAATGCCTTGCTCGGATCCTGTTCGCAAAGTTTGATCGTCTCAGGATCAAGTCCAAAGTCCTCAGGCTTGATCTCCCGAACAATGTCTTCGGCCAGTTTTGCAAGTCTCCCATTCTTGAACTTCTCAGGAAATGGTGGAAGACGATTTCCTCCGGAACCAAAGAGTTCCTGAAATCTGGAACTGAATGAATTGAAATCCGCCCGATCCATCTTTGATCGCCATTCATCCATGAACTTATCTGCAAACTTTCTAAAGGCGTCTTCGCTAAACTCGGCACTGTTTCCATCCTTCATCACAAATGAAAAAGTCATGATGCTGAGAAACTGGTTGATTGCCTTCTTTGTTCCATCGCTGGCCGAATTCCATGTCTCCTCATTTATGAAAACGCCGGGAAGAACCATTCCTGGAAATGCCGCCTGGTCTCGCTTCGGGTTACCTGCCGTCGGTAAAACGAGCTGTTTGTAAAGCATCACACGCATATCTGGGGTCATTTCTAGCGACGCTTTGATTACGTCGGATAGTTCGGGAAACACATCTAAGAGGGCTGCCGCGAACTCGTTGTATTTAGCCTGGAAGATTGCATCTAATGGAGCACTCATCTAGACAGTATGGATAGTGATTTATTGCTTAGCTTTACGTGGTGTTTTGCGACTCTTTTTGGTCTTGCTATTGCGTCTCTTTCTAGTTCTCATGCCTCCTTTAGGTGCTATAGCCTGTGCAGCCTGTAAAGACTCTACAGCCTTGTAAAGAGTTGGTTCTTTATTTTTGTCAACAAAAAAATCTAATTTAGAACCATCTTTTACATCATATAATATAGATTTCAAACCCCTTTCCATCTCTTTGGTGCTGGGTACAGGCTTACTTTCATTATTTGCATAACTACTGGGATAAGTACTTGCATAACTTCTGCCGTAGCCACTACTTCCACTACTTCCAAAACCAAAAAAAGTCATTCTATTTAAGCTTTATTTTTTTACAGAGTTTTCAGAATTTCCAGAGTTTCAGAGATACCCTGAAGTATCGAAATTAAATCTTGCTATTTGCGATTACGATTTCTACGCGTCTTTTTCACCTTATGCTTTCGTCTCTTTGTTCTATGCTTACCTCCCTCTGTAGGCTTATTCCACTGCGATACATCACCCTTTTCATAATATGTCTTACCCGTTGTTCTGCTTACCTTAGCAACCCATCCAGAAGGTAATTTAGGATCCAACACCTTGAGTGCCTTAAAGAGTTCGGGATATTCCTTAGCAGGTGCAAGTAATTCAGGCTTAGCACCTTCACGCATATCTCCAACCATCACCTCCAAATACTTCTCTAGATTGGCGGTTTTATCGGCTGAATTTGTAGAGACTGGTGTGATAGAGGCAGCTGGTGTAATAGAAGCAGCTGGTGTGATAGAGACAGCTGGTGTAATAGAAGCAGCTGGTGTGATAGAGGCTGGTGTGATAGGGGCTGGTGTGATAGAGGCTGCTGGTGTAGCAGATGGGGCATTAATTTTTTTACCCGCACGATAAGTCTTTACAATTACCCTTATTTCGTCAGAAATTTTAGGTTTAGAAAGTAAATACAGATAATCGTTTGATATAATATTATTATATCCTTTTTCTTGAGCTTTTTTAAGAAACTTCTTAACAATATAAGTGTTATTAAGCCTAAATATTTTTTCTAATAAAACCCCACTTACCATACTAGTATTCTGACTATCTAAATCATCAATACACTTTGATATCGTTTCTATATCCCGCCTACTTAGCCTATAATCATTTTTTGACAAGATGATATCTGATCCTCCTATAAGACTATTAAGTAAATCACTCATAGTCATATATGCCTTGTTAGCTTTTTTAAAAGTTTCAAAACCATCATCCTCACTTGTATTCATTTTAGTATTAGCTGCACGAGCGACTACTTGTGTAGGAGCTGCAGGAGCGACTACTTCTATAGCAGCTGGGGCATTAATCTTTTTACCCGCACGATAACTTTCTACAACTGCCTTTATTTCTTCAGAAATGCCAGGTTTAGACATTGAATCTTGAACCTCTCTTGAAATAAGATTATTCTGTCCTACTTCTTGAGCTTTTTTAAGATATTTCTTAATAATATAAGCGTTATTAAGAACGATTAATTTCTGTAACAATAACTTACGATTATTCTCATTTAGTTGCCCATTTAAGTTATCAATCTCCTCTGATATCATTTCTATTTGCCGTTGACTTATCGTAGCTCCTTTTTCTGACAAGATGCTATTCCGTCCTCTTATAGCACTACTAACTAAACCATTAATAGTTATATATGCATTGGTAGCTGTGGTACCATTACTCATTTTCTTAAGAATATTCATTTCAGTATTACCGGTTGATTTAGGAGATACCTGCGTAGCTGGAGCATTAAGATTTTCACCAGCGCGATATCTCTCTAAAAGCTCTTTAATTCCATTAGATTCTGTTCTCGTTATATGTAAGCTAATAGCACTATCACTAATACGCTTACCCATTTCTTTAGCTTTATTAAGAAGCTTTTTAACAAAAATTACACTTTTTGATCCTATGATTCCTTCAAATATCTGATCAAAATTCGCATTCTTTTTTAATTTATCAATAAGTTTTAATCACCTCTGTAGGTCTTCATCGCTTAGACCATCATATTCTGCAACACCGCCTATAGCTATCAAATCTCTCTGTTCTCCAGAAGAATTATTAATCATATTTTTATTATATCCAAGACTTTGTGCAATACGTCGCGTAAAATTAGAATTATTATTATTATTATTCAAATAATTACTTGTATAAGTTCTCCTCGTGGCCGGGCTAGTCCGCGCCCTCAAAGGGTTATTAAAATAAGACATTCTACTTAAGCCTTAGCTTTTTTCACAGACATACCGTGTAGTGCTTAATTTCATCACTTCCTACGCGTAGTAAGAAGTTATAAAATTAATTGCTTTATTCTTAAAATAAACTCTATCTATTTGCGATTTCTACGCGTTTTCTTCACCTTGTGCTTTCGCCTCTTTGTTCTATACTTGCCTCCCGCTGTAGGCTTATTCATCTGTGCTACACCATCCTTTACATAATATGGCATACCTGTCGTTCTGCTAACCTTAGCTATCCATCCAGGAGGTAAATTACTTGCTGGTTTCGTGCAAATAGAAGCACCGAGAACGATATTATCATTATCATTTTTATACATATTTTCAACATTCATCATTAAACGCTTCTTTTCTCTATTTTTCAAAAACCTCAATAAGGTTTGTTTTAAATCTTTTGATGATGCCGTATCAATGTAGTTCTTAATAACGGCACTATCAATACCACTACCCACTTCTTCAGCCTTATCAAGAAGAGTCTTAACAAAAAAGGTATTGTTTGATTTTATTGCTTTATCCAATAGGTTAGCAAAATTGGCGGTATTATCTAATCTTTGAATAGTCATAACTATCTCTCGTAATTGCACCGATCCCCTCCCACCTGTGTAGCCTGGCGGCTGCGGGCGCTCAGGGGGTGGCGGATTATCAAAATATTTATTCAATTCCTCTTCTGCTGTAGCCATTCTACTTAAGCCTTAGCTTTTTCGCAGAGTTTGCATAGAACCTCGAGATACTGCCAAATCGCATCACGATTCGTCTGGGACATCTGAGGCCAATGTTTATCGAAAATCATAAGTGCAGGCATAAGTTCATTGAATTGGCTAGAAAGAACATTCTTTGCTAGAATACGTAGTTCATCATCCTTGCGATTCACGATGAGATCGTTCGCCGGCTTATACATGTGCTCGTAGAACATGTCAAGAATGAGTTTCGGGTTTGATTTCTTTCCAGCCTTAATTGCCTCTAGGCCCATAGAGATGCTTTTTTCCTCCGGAAATGTATTTTGAAGCTCTTCAAAGAACCGAATGAGTTGGTTGCAAAAGGGTCCAATATATACTGCCATTTCTATATTAGTGACGAGGTTAGTGTTTAGATGATTTAATTTTTTTGGTAAGTCCCTTTCCAGACGCCCTTTTCAGTTTTCGTGTTTTTGAAGAGCCACCTTTTCTACCTCGCCCTAATGGATACATTGGATTCACAACACTAGTAGATATTTCTACCGGTAATTGAGAAGTTGGAATAGATGCACGAGGAACTGATGATACTGGATTAGTATAACTAAATGACGACGGAAACCTTTTAACTTGTTTATTATGAATCGTTCTTGCTAATTCTGAAGCTCTCTGTGCATTATTTATAGACTTAGCTGTTGGCGTAGTTGGTCTATATGGAGTGCCATATAGACTCCATGCTTGTGATAATACACTACGTCTATTTTGCAAAGTTTCTCTTGGATTAAGTATATGTCCTTTTCCCGATTCACGCCACCTATTAGGTGTTGAACTTGATTTAGTAGTCTGTGTATTAGCTAGATTTTCCGCTCTGAATACTGGATCAGATGGTAGAATCACACCTTTATCCTGTGGTAGCAATCCGTATCTTTCTACTTGTCTTCTATTTCGTTGAGATAGCCTATTAATTTTATCCATTTTTTTAGTTTTATTGCTTATAGGAATATAACTTATTTCACCAGGCGCATTGATAGTATTACTAATTTTCATCGACTTAAGTTGAACTTCTGGGTTAAACATATTTTGTCCAGCTTCTTTTCTTGCTGCTCTTGCTGCATTAATCATCGCCTTCCTTTCTGCCTTTCTAGCATTTTCATTCATTCTAATATTGTTTTATAGTTTAATCTTAATAGTGGTTATTCGCTTTCTAGAAATACTTGGCAGAGCCGTGAATCTATCGAGAATTAGTATTACTTCTCGATAGATGCACTAGACTTACTATATGATTAAATATAGCTACGACTAATTTCGTTAATCTTTTTTGTTTTTTCATTCATTAATTTTAGTTGGGCTTCTAACTCTTCTAAGGACATATTATCATGTATCTGTATATCATCATCATTTTTTAATTTTTCTAGTTGTTGTAATAAGTTTCTTGCTAATTTATCCCTATTTGATTCAATAACACTATTTTTATGTCTATTAAGTTCATTTATATGACCCCTCAATATAATTTCTAAATTTCCTATCGTCACAATATTGTTTATCTTTTCTACCATTATTTGCTCTTTTATGAATTCCATTTGTTTTAGTTCTGATTTAGAATATACCTTATGAAGCATCTTATCAAGATTTAAATTTTCTTTTAATTTATTTAATGGTTTATATAATTTATTTGAACTCTTTCTTGTTGTTAATTTTTTTCTAAGATTATTATATGGGTTTCTATTACGAAATGTATTATAAAATCTATTAAAAAGGCTTTTCTTTTGTGTTGTAGAATTAATAGAACCTCTTCTTTCCAGTTGATTTTCTAGTTTTTAGCACGATTATTATAATATTTTTTGTTTATCCTATGTTCTTTTGTTTTTACTATTGAATAGTCTATATTATTATTATATAATTTCCTTTTTAGATTTTCTGTTTTATCTAAATTATTAAAATTAGCTGCCCTAGTAAGCTCATTTTTTGTTTCAGCTATTTTATTATATGCATTTTTCACTAAAGCTTTATCTGAATTTGTTTGAGGATTTGGATGTTCATTTATACTTTGTTGAAGCATCTTAATTTCGTCTTCCAACTCTTGAAATGTCTTTCCAATACCTGCAAAGGTGGGTTTAGATTTATTTCGAACTGGACCTGTATTCTGGGTATTCTGGGAATTCTGAGAATTCTGGGAATTCATTCTATAATCAATATCTAATTAAAGTCCCGCCTGTCTGGGTCTCACATTCGGAATTCCCACATCTCTGTTTTTCGCATATGATTCCATCTGCCTATCAAATAGTTCCTCCTTCTTTGACTTCGACCTTCCAGGCTCCTGTCTTACCTCAGAGTTCCCCATTCCCTGCATTGTTCTATCGCCTACTGCAGCACCTCCATTGAGAAACCCGAAATCAAAATTCTTCGAACTACTACTTTCAACGCTTGCACTTGAACCGTCTATCAAATTTCCATAAGATTCGCTGAGCTTTCCTCCCATTTCTGCAATATTCCAGGCCTCTGGCTCCATAGATGACGGGCCGCCTACAGCCTTTGCTGGGGCGGAAGGTGCCCTCGACGTGTCATTTAGTTTGCGTTCGTAGATCCAGTTCATCACATCGCCATTCACTTTGACCGGCTCTTCTGCGCCCTTTATTAAAAGTGTCGGAACCTGTTTTAACCAAGTCGGCAACTGAGATCTAGGAGTTGTATCAATACATACGAACTGAAATTCACCTTTGTATGGTGTCGTAGACAGTTCCTTTAAAAACGCTTCTGACCATTCACATTTATTGCTGTAAAAACAAATGTGAGGGGGTTGTCCTTGCCGTAGAGCCATTCTACAGATTTCTATTGGTTATTGAGTTTGAGATAAAACGCATGGTGTTCTAGCGGCGATTCTTAGTCTTATTCTTGCGACTCTTATTCTTTCGGGTCCAGCAATTCTTTCTGCGCCCACCTCTCATACTAGGGCCCACTGTACCAGTATTACCATTACTAGCTTTTGTATATGTTGCACCTGATGCAGTTGTAACCTGTGCTCCAACTGGAGCAGCTTCGTGTGCTTTAGAGTTGTTATTTGCCGTTTTCCTCAATGTATTCACAATGGTTGGCTCTAAGATTTTGCTTGAAGCATTTGATCTCGTATTGGATCTATTTGCTCGAGGATTAGCATTTGATCTATTTGCTCGAGGATTAGCATTTGATCTATTTGCTGGAGGATTAGCATTGGGTCTCGTATTGGATCTCGTATTATTTCCTGAACCAGATGAAAATAGACTAGTAATACTACTAAATAACCCGCTCATCTATAAATAGACTCTAATATAAAAATAATAAGGTCTAAAAAATGAATAATTAGTTCATTCATTGTAGTAGTATAGAATGGCAAGCTTTCAGGACATCAAAACTCTGGGCGAAAGAAAACTCCAATTCACTCTAGCATCCACATCATATCCCTATGCAAATACGCTTCGTCGTGGAATTATGACACTAGTTCAAATGGTTGGCTTTCGTTCTGATCCACCCGGTATGGTTTTAGATACACCAGACATTAAGATCGGGCAAAACGACAGCAATACTCAACCAAACGAACTTCTCGCACACCGCATTAGTCTTATACCAATTCACGGTGCAGATGCACTCAACTGGGACCCAGATCGTTTTGTATTTAAGATCGATGTGACAAACGAGTCGCCAAATCCCCGAGACGTTGTTGCTGGGGATATCCAGGTATTCGAGCGTCGTAAGGCATCCGATTTATCAGATTCTCTTGTAGAAATTCCTGGCCGAACCTTCTTTGCCGCACACACACTCACCCGAAGCACGTGTCTTATTACAACTCTTCCGGGAAAGCGCACTGCAGTAGCCCCAACACTCAAGGCCGAAATGCGAGCCACAGCCGGTCTAGGGCGTGAGCATGCACGGTTTATTCCGACATGCCAGGCGTCCTATGGCTATACGTTGGACGTGAATACTGAGCGGCGAAATGCCCACTTTGAGAAGTGGCTCGTCCGTAATAAGAATGTGCAGCCCGAGAGTCTGAAAGAGGACGAGGCCCGACGCAACGAGCTCGACCGTGAATTCAAGACTATGGAAATTCAGAGAGTCTACAAGGTTGATGAGAAGGGTGAGCCGAATAGTTTCGACTTTCAGATCGAGAGTATCGGCACTATGGCACCGCGTGCAATTATAGAGCGTGCTCTCATTGGCCTCATTGACCTCTGCGACAAATTCGTCGGCCTAGATGTTGGTGATCTGCCTCATACGATCACGGTTGTGCCATCTGATACACTCATGTCTGGATTTGACTTTGTAATTCAAGGACAGGATCACACATTTGGAAACATGATTCAGACATGGCTCGTAGATAATCATGTGGAGGGTGAGGCGATGCCGCGATTAATCTTTGCAGGCTATAAGATTCCCCACCCTCTAAAGGACGAGATGTTGCTTCGTATTGGCGTTGAGGATGGAAACGAATTGAGTGCTCGTGCGGCGATTGCGTCGTCGGCTAGAGGTTGCAAGGCCATGTTCGAGGGGTGGTTGCGACTCTGGACTGGCGGGCCTAGTGGGGGGCCAGGTGCGACGGCCGCAACGGCTGCAGCTGGTAAGAGGTCATTGAAACTCAAGCGGAACACGGTACCTGCGGCTCCAGGTGTGACGCCAGCCTAAGCAGAATCAAAGGTGAAAAAATGAATACACTATCTATTTTTAATAGATAGTACAATCATGTCTAAATGTTATTCATGCAGTGAGCCGGCCGATAGAACGTGTACAAAGTGCAAAAAGCCCATCTGTGAAGATTCCAGCTGTGGAATGGACACTGTAGACGGCTACAGATGTGGTGAATATACACAGTGGGGATGCGCACGTAAGTATACGACGTGTGATGAATGCTGCGATGACAAGGCCATTCACGAGGGCGATATGAACTTCTGTGAACAGTGTGGTAATGGATATTGTGATACATGTAATGAGGACCACGAATGTGAATCTTATGATATGAGTGATAACGCTACTGGAGACGAGAATCAAGAATCATAACTCTACCATAACTAATACTAAAAATTGAATATATTTATTATTGTCAAAATATCAACGACGAATGTCAACAACCAATATTTATATCTTGCGTCTAGAAGGTGGAAGGTATTATGTTGGTAAAAGTGATAATGTCTTAGATAGATATCAACAACACTATAATGGAAATGGTTCTGCTTGGACCAGAAAGTATAAAACTATTTCACTTGAACGGGTTATTGAAAATGCGTCACCTTTTGATGAAGATAAATACACAAAAGAATATATGTCAAAATATGGGATTGATAAGGTTCGTGGTGGCGCATATGTTGAAATAGAACTTAGTGATTTTCATACTAGTGCTCTACAAATGGAGATTTGGGGAGCAAAAGACCTATGTACCCAATGTGGAAGAAAAGGGCATTGGATAAAGGATTGTAATGCTAAAACCGATATTTCAGGAAATACCATAGAATATGAGGAAGATGAGGAAGATGAATGGGGTTGTGAATATTGTGATAGAACTTTTACAACAAAATTTGGTTGCACAGTTCATGAAAAAGTGTGTAAGAAAACGAAAGTAACAAATCACTATGTGAAACAGAGTACTAAAAAGGGAAATGCTTGTTATCGCTGCGGTCGTTCAGGTCATTATTCACCAGATTGTTATGCACGAACCCACAGTATGGGCTATACATTAGATTCTGACTGTGAATCAGATGATGACTCTGATTAATCCCCCTTAGGATATCTCTGTATATCCTTTAGAAACGCAAGATTTTTCGATATAGCTGGAAAATATCTGCCCACAATTTCTAATAAACTATCATAATCAACATCAACCATTATCACGATTCCCGAAAATTGCAGAATATAGACATCCCAAGCATCGAGACCGACATTATTGAAATAAAAGAATACAATTATAAAGGCACCAATTGACAATTTAAGAACTGAATCAATTATAGTCTTTAATTCTGGAGATAGATGTTGCTTTTTGAATATAACTAATGCAATCTGTATAATAACAAGTATTCTAAGCATAACAAAAAATACCTGATAATATTTCATATCTATTATTCACGACATATAATTTGTCCGGAATGATTTATCTAAACACCGTAATAAGAGCACAAATGTTTGACATATCCAACCCAAGCATTCCAAGGCAAAAGAGTTATACCCGAAAGCCGAATGGCAGTCTCAATAAACGGCTTCAACAGTTTCATAGTTGCATTGATCGATACCGGATTATACGTGGGCCCAAGAAGTGCCTTATCAAATGACGGTTTTCCAACACGAGCATTAACAGATTCATGGAAATTGTAGACCCAATCTACGACCCATTGATTCAAATCGTCGCCTGATAATTGTTTAATTGCTTGAATTGGATGCGCAGCAATCCATTCTTCAGCGTGTTTTCTGCACATGGCGCATGGAATCATCTTTGGAAGAGTCTGAATAATATTGATCCATTGCCGCTTTTCATCATCATTGAATGATGGAAAAATGGCCTTGCCTGCTTTCTGGGCGAGAGCATGCAAAATAGTCCAAAGAACTGGCCCCCATTGATCTGATTCCGGATAATCTGGCTCGGGTTTTTGACAAGCGCAGGGCATTACTTATAAAGACATTAGAATCTTTAGACAATCAAGACCAGTTTGTTACTTGTGTAGATTTCTTCTTAGCTTCTAGTCGCGCCTTATCAATTGCTAAATCTCGCTCATATTGTTCCATCCTCGTATTTCTGTGAGTAATATGTTTCAACCAATTTACGAATTTAGAGTATAAATTAGACCATCTGCTTGCCTGTATTTTCTTTTCTTCCTGACGTTTAATATATCGTTCAATGCTTTCATCTACATGTTGGATGGGCCTTGTATTAGGATAAAATGTTTTGATATATCTATTTTTGATATAAATGTGGAAAGCTGGTAACCGCTCAATCTCATATCTGTCTTCACTGAATTTGTTTGAATCATATATACGAGTCGTGTATAGAGCGCCCGACTCTACAGTGTGCGTCTTGATTCCTGCGATTGTTTTACAACTATTTGCGTCTGCATAATTATTGACAATACAACAGATATTAACAGGGTATTCAGTCTTTTTAGCCTGTACGTTCAATTTATCCTGCACCTCTATAACTGGATTTTTACGCATTGTTTTATTGTATTTTAACAATCAAATAATGTTTCAATTTTTTATATTGATATGGGTTAGATAATGGCTACTACTCGGAAATATCGTTTTCCAAGAAGATTCAGTAAGGCGCATTGTATGAAAAAGACTTGCAAGAAGATGGGCTTTACTGAACGGGCTTCCTGCAGACCTTATAAGAATTGCTATAAGAAGAAGGCTTAATCGACCTGATTGGGAGATTAAGAGATGCTCACATCCAGATTATTTTTAGACCCTAGCAGTTAGTTTCTCAATTGTTGTAGTCATATCTGTTACTCTCTTATTCAACTCTTCTACCATCTTAGTCAAATCTGCATTTGATTTCTGAAGTAGCTCTAGTTCACTTACAGGCGCAGGTGTAGGCGCAGCTGTAGGTGCAGGTGCAGCCACAGCTACAGGAACAGGTGTAGGCGCAGCTACAGGCGCAGCTACAGGCGCAGCTACAGGCGCAGCCATATCAATATCATCGGTAATTGTCTCACGCCACTTTGGATCACCAGGAAATACCTCAAACATCGTATCAGTTACTTCTAAAATACAAGAATCCCAATTATCCTTCATCTTATTTGGATCATAGTAGGCAATAAAAGCAGTTCCATTAATACGAACAGCCATCTTTTTTTTAGTGGGATTCTTTTCAGCGAACTCTTTCATCTGATTAATCAAGTTTCTCGCAGGGAAGACATACGTATTGTGTTCTACTTCATCGACCCAACCATTTGGATCAAAGTAACCGTCTCCTACTACAAAGCGAGGAGGGACACTTCCATAATCATCAATTTCATCAAATGGCTCAATAATCTCCTTATTCTGTGAATCCCAGAAAAGGAGATTATGATTTCTATAGCCATTTTCGGGGAACTCTAGTGTAGCCCCATTATGAAGCTTATTCTTCAATGCATATTTTTTTGCCAGGCTGTATCTGTATTCCTTATCATTATCTAGCTTTTCTTCAAGACTATCGATAGTCATATTCTTGCCGGCAAATGACAGGATTTCATTAAGACTAAGAATAATACGGGACATTGTGTAGTATAGGCGACAATGATTAGTTGATTCAATTTTTTAATCGACCTGATTAATCGACCTTACTGGGAGATTAAGAGATTAATCGACCTCCTGCACAGTTGGGCCAGCTGCCTCCGCTGCAGAATTATCCTGTGCGCCATAAAGCTTCATCAAGAAGGGTCTGAACTCATCCTCAGCAGCCTTCTTCTTATCCTCAAAGGCCGCCTTGTCTGCAGATGCATTTGCATCAAGCCAGTCTAGATAGACCTTAGTCTTCTCGAGATACTCATCACATGCCTCAACCCCGAGCTTCTCACGAGTCTTCTCATCATTGAGTGAATTGCGAACATTGTAGACATACGACTCGAGGCCATTGCGAGCCTCAACAAGCTCCATATGTGCCTTATCCTCAGCCTCAAATGACGACGCCTCAGACACCATTCGCTCAATATCATCCTTTGATAGACGACCCTTGTCATTCGTAATCGTGATTTTCTGGGACTTTCCAGTCGACTTCTCAGCCGCAGTTACATTTAGGATACCATTTGCATCAACATCAAATGATACCTCAATCTGCGGAACACCGCGCGGCATCGGTGGAATACCGTCAAGCTGGAACTTACCCAACAGATTATTATCCTTAGTCAAGGCACGCTCACCCTCATAGACCTGGATGAGAACACCTGGCTGGTTGTCCGCATAGGTCGAGAAGGTCTGCGTCTTCTTCGTCGGGATCGTGGTGTTGCGTGTAATAATCTTAGTCATAACACCACCCGCAGTCTCCAAACCAACTGACAAGGGTGCAACATCAACGAGAAGGATATCCGTCGTGGCGTCATTGGTGCCCTTCGGCGCCGTTAAGATGTGCGCCTGCACGGCTGCACCAAACGCAACGGCCTCATCAGGATTCACTGAGTCATTGAGCTTCTTCCCATTGAAATATGACATTAGAAGCTCACGGATCTTAGGAATACGAGATGAACCGCCGACCATGACAATCTCATGAATCTGCTCCTTGCTCATCTTGGCATCTCTGAGAAGACCATCGAGTGGCGCAATGCAGCGCTTGAAAAAGGGCTCACAGAGGCTCTCGAACTTTGCGCGGGTGAGTGTGACCTGGAAATCCACACCCTCAGCGAGACTGTCAATCTCAATCGTCGCCTGCGTGGCCGATGAAAGTGTGCGCTTAGCCTTCTCTACAGTCGTGCGTAGGCGGCGCTGGGCCCGAGTATTTCCCGAGATGTCAAGCTTCGACTTCTTCTTAAATTCGGCCATGCACCAATCGACGACCGTGTTATCAAAATCCTCGCCTCCTAGATGCGTATCACCTGCAGTGGCCTTGACCTCAAAGACGCCATCGTCAAGCGTTAAAACAGATAGGTCATGTGTCCCCCCGCCGCAATCAAAGATGAGCACATTCTGCTCACCACCCGTCTTCTTATCAAGACCATACGCCAAAGCAGCCGCAGTAGGCTCATTAATAATACGAAGAACGTTGAGACCAGAAATAAGACCAGCGTCCTTCGTCGCCTGACGCTGGGAGTCATTGAAATATGCAGGGACCGTAATAACCGCATCAGTCACCTTCTCGCCGAGATATGCCTCAGCCGTTGATCGCATCTTCTGAAGAACCATTGCCGAAACCTCCTCAGGCGTGAAGGTCTTCGTCTCATCATTTACAGTGACCTCGATGAGCGGCTTATCACCAGATCCCGACTTGACCTTGAATGGCCAATGAGCCATATCAGACTTTACGGACTGATCACCGAATTTGCGGCCAATAAGGCGCTTTGCATCGAATACTGTGTTTGTGGGGTTGGCTGATGCCTGTGATTTTGCTGCGTCGCCAATGAGACGCTCGTCCTGTGTGAAGGCGACATATGAAGGTGTTGTGCGATTGCCTTGATCATTCGCAATAATCTCCACACGGTCATTCTGCCAGACACCAACGCAAGAATATGTTGTACCTAGATCAATTCCTATAGCTACGCCAGAAGCGGGCATTTATACAATGTATACATCAAAAGTTTTTAAGCATATAATAAAAAAGTGAAGAACTAATAGCATGAAGACAAGAAAGATTGACAGACGCAAGAATCCTTTCTGGCCCCGCAAATATTATGCAGGTCTTACATACAAACAGAAGTTGAGCCGCCGAAAGGAGATCAAGAAATTCGGTTCAATGGACTGGAAGAATCCAAAGGCCTATGTTGGTTTTAAAACGGACAAGTTTGCTAAACGGCTGACGAGTAATTATACAAAGAAATGGCGTTCCATGTTTCCTGATGCGCATTCATTAGAAAGTAAATCAGAAGTAACTGGTGTGCCTCTGAAATTCATAAAGGAATCCTATAATCGTGGTCTCGCTGCATGGCGCACTGGACATCGTCCTGGTGCAACTGCTCAGCAATGGGGATACGCTAGAGTCCATAGTCTATTGTTGTGCGGAAAAACACACTACGGGCCTGACAGTGATATAGTGAGAAAAGCTAGAAGTAATAAAACTGCAAAAAAATGGTTTAGCAGATGTCCATAAATTTAAGAAACTAATGCTTTTACATTATTTTTAATTGAGTAAGGAGGAGTATAGCCTTTGCATATAGGATTTCCTATAATAAATTTCATAAATGAAAATTCCTCACCATATTCTAATTTTTTCTCGCCTAAATAAATAATAAATCCAAATGCAGTTATTAATAATGAAATATAAGTTAATATCTTCTTTAAACTTTGTATATTTTCAATATCTGCATCATTTACATTTTCATCATTTGAT
>SXGQ01295435.1_pt1 | contig 19132 bp, 23 predicted proteins | sample 3178371 | NCBI WGS metagenome assembly SXGQ01 (sample SAMN11356859, study PRJNA531348) | freshwater metagenome | isolation source: freshwater sample F1-20 | place: China: Fuxian Lake, Yuxi | collected 2017-12-25 | reverse complement strand
GGTTTGTCCCGGTGTATCCTTCTTATAAATTTGCGTCAGCGAATCTGTGGCAAATTCACGATCTGTGGGCGTATTACTTTCGGTCTTTACGACCGCTTCGTTGCTCTTGCTTCTCCACCCACCACCGCGTTTTTTATACCATTTGGAGGCCCAGCCGTTGGCATACGCTGACGGATACACATCAAACCGCTTTTTCGCTTCTGATTTTGCTCGGCTCCAGAGTTCAGGATTAGTGGGTACATTCTTTTCCTGTAATGACGCCTCACCGATGCGATTGCTGACGGGTCGGGGGGTTCCACCAGTACCCTTACGGTTCGTGACGGAATCTTGATCTTTCTTGCGTTTCACCGCGTTGGCGATTGCCTTGGTCCCGCCCTGTGTTCGTAGTTGTGTGGCCTTTTCTTTGGAGAGACATTTGGGTTTGCCTTCGCCGTCACCCCCGCGATCTTCCGCATCCCCACACTTACCAATGCGTTCGCCTTTGGTATTATATCGATCCCAACCCCCACCACCAACGCCCCCAGTTTTACCTTTGCCAAACCAGTCACGAAGGTCTTCGTCGATTGATTTTAGCTCGTCGAACATTTCTTCCATCGTTCGTTTGTCAGAAACCATTTCTATCGGTGTTGATTGTTGCTCGTCTTTCTTCCATTTCTTGCGGCGTTGTGTCATATCGACTCCAGGCTCGCCGTCTGGGCCTACACCAATGCCCGCGATGGCTCCCGAGCCGGCACTTACGGTAGGAACTTCTTCTTTGAGTTTTGTCATTTTCATAACATCCTACTTCTTGACTTTCTCGGCACTGGCACCCATACCCTTGCGGGCGAGTCCATACGTATCACCGAAGTCGTTGCTTAAACTGACTAGATCCTCGATGTCCATCTGAACTTTAATAACAGGAATATCGGACATATTTTTGTTACCCTGCATGATGTCGTACGTCGCGAGGGCTGCCCACCGATGATGGCCATCGAGAACATAACCATCGGCGGATACAATCAGTGGCTGACGCAGCGGGTGTTTTGGATCTTTCGTGGCTGGGTTGGAATACAATGACCAGGCCATACCGGCTACCTTGTCGGCATTTAACTGATTTTGTGTCGCTTTCATTTCAGTCGCAGCCATTGTTTGGTCGTACTGAATCTCCACATTTTTTTCTTTAAGATAAGCTAAGAACGCTTGTTCTGCGTTCACTTCAACTTTATTTGGGTCGCCGCCCGTTTCTTTTGCGATAGCTTCAGCTTTTTTCCATGCGGGAGTGTTAGGCACCGCCGTTGTTTTAAGTTGTGGCATATTATCACGGGGAATTTCTTTATTTTTTCCGCAAAAAAGATTGGTGCCAGGCACCGATACCGCACACAAATCATAACTAGGGGGCTTAGGCACCCCCTGCTTTTTGACTTCGGCTTTGACTGCCGTCAGAAGTTCTTCTTCTGACAAGTCGGGCTTCTGCTGTTTTAATTTCACTGTAACAGACTTCATGGCGATCATGTAATCTGCCGATGCTTTTCCCAGTTGCGCCATGCGAGTAGCGAACTGTTTCTCGGCTTTTGCATTGTTTCCTACCGCAGTAGCGGTGTTTTCCGGCCCAATATCTTTAGGGACAGAAATTTTTTCAATCGCAGCTAATGTATCGGGGTCTGTTTGTTGGAGGGCATCGAATTCTCGCTCACCCGCCGATGCACGTGCCTGTGTGCGTCCCTTTTCAAACTGCTGAATCTCTTTTGCCGACATATTCGGCTTTACTAGTTCATGCTTGGTGGGATTGACTTTCTTAACAACATATGTTGCCTGGGACACTTTGTTCTTCACCAAATCGTCTTCGGCTAACAGTTGTTCTAGTAATGCGTCGATGAAACGTAGAGAGCTCATGGTAATATTCTTCGTTTAATATTTCTTCGCGCGGGTAGAACCCTGTGCATTCGCGCTGGCCCGTTTTCTTATTTGTTCTTCGCCATCGCGTTGTGCCTGGGAAGTCCTTTCTCTGTTATGCCGCAATGCCAGTGTTTCTTTTTCTGTTTCCTGACGCTGTTTGAGCTTTTGTGCGTCGCTTACCTCGGCTTCATCAAGCCCCAGTGCCTTACGAGTAGCCGGACGCACGAGTTTGTCGTCCCATTTGATGCCCATCTCTTTGGCTAACTTCAACATCTTCGCACCCAACGACCATCCTTCGGGCGTGTGGCTTCCTGACAGCCAGACACGCAAGGCTTGATTGACTACGGCTTCGGGAGAAGAGCTTGACGCTTTAAAAACGATCGATTGACCTGTTCCCCTGACGCTACCCAACGCCTTCGCAATCACCATCGCCGCCTGCATACGTAGGGGCACGACCGGTTCTTTCATTGGCTGAAGAGACGCAGCGGTCGCGGTTTTTGCCATAGGCCGCGCGCGATCCATCCCCTGACTATCCGAAACAGCTTCTGCCACGGGGTGCTTCTCTTCATACTTCATATAATCCAAAATTGCGTTGACATCCTTGTCCGCATTTGAGATTTTCGATTGAATCCACGCAGGCACGTCTTTTAAGTTGAGTTGGTTCAGGATATCATGCAGCTTGGTGGACTTGTCCGCGAGTGAATCTACTTGTGCAGACATCATTTCCTGATCGTCCGAATCCCGCTCGTCTGCGGCATTGGGATCGACTTCTTCATTCTGTGCGTTATAGTCATCATCGACCGCATTAAAGAAGTCATCCTTCTTATCGTCGGGAATATCAGCGGGAGAATCGTAGCCGTGCTTTTTGAGTTGCGCACGGAAGTATTCCTGATACTTGGTGTTACCTTCTGCTTCTTGGATTGTGACATTTTTGATGGGTGCCTTAATAATACGATCGCCCCAGTTTTGAAGTGGGTCATTTTTGAATTGTATCGACTTATCTTTGTTGACATTGACGTAAACGTAATTACCGTCAATCTTATCGACCCGACCAGAGAATCCAGCCCCACCCCTGACGGCTAATCCGGCGTGCACGTAATCTCCAACTTTGAGCGGCCGCGACTCGCGTATCTTGAAGTCGCTATGGATTTTACCCGAGGCATCATTGAGCGACATCTTATCGCCTGGCTTCAACGCCGCGACAACCCGACCACCTTTATTCTCGATGGAAATCACTGCTTGTGGGGTTTTCTTGCGGAGCATCTCGACTGCGTGGGGAAGTTCGCTCTTAGTGATATCCCAGACCTGATCAACCACTTTATTGTGGAGAATGGCCTCCAGCGCATAGGTTGGGCTTTCTGTTAATTTTGCGGGTTCTGTCTTGGGGGCGCCTTGCGCCGAAAATGTTTGTCGAATTAGCTCTGACCACAAGGGAAATTCAGACATAAATGCTCCTTTTATATTCCGCCACAGACGGAATAATAACTCTATGTCGTATTTAGTGTTTTGTGGGTGTTAACTTATGGTTTCGTCACTTTTCATGATTGTTTACAGTATGCTATCTTTCTTTCTGTCGTTTCGTACGACGTCCATCCGAGAGATTCAATATGCGTGTGTATCTGAGCATGGTCATACCAGTTCACATCATCAAATACCCATACGGCTCCAGTAACAGAACGGGGATGGAAGAAATTTACTTCAACCCTCAGGGCTTCTACCGTATGGGGGCCATCGAAATGCACAAACGCATATTCTCGCATGAGCTGTTTACCGACCGTATCATTATAAAATGGCACGCCATCACTATATCTTTTAAAAAATTCGGTATCTTCCAGATTGAAAAAGAGAAAGGGCATATTGTTGACAAGACAATAGTAATACAATTCTATCAAACACTCATTTCGCATCGTATTGGTATAATCGCACTTCATTATTGTATTGTTTTCTAGGAGAGGGTTCCCCGTTTCTCCCATCAACTTGTTGTGTGCATCACCATATTCGCTGCTTATAGGATAATCAATATTACCATATGGATCTATTGCAATGTGCAACTTCTGCTGTTTTGTGTCCCTAAGCGCCTCCATAATGTGGAAGGTGCCACCGCCGCGACGTAATCCAATTTCACAGGTCATCCCTTCGATTTCAGTCACTCTCTTAATGCCATTAGTTAGCACTTCATAGTTCTTACTATCTCCCTGAAAATCGCATGCTATTTGTTGTGTTATTACATTTATTATCATAATTTTTACCGGTGATTATCCTTGCCAAGTTTTTAACATTTTCGCGAGCGTATGCATAATGGCTCCGTGTGCATCTTCTACGGCTTCATATTCATTCGTGGGCACATGAAAATTGACGTCACTCAAACTGCGCAATGGTTCTCCAGCAAATCCCGTGAGACTGAGGAGTTGTAGGTGGGGTCGTTCTTTTCGCACAAACTCTGCGGTGTGAACCACGTTCGGAGATTTACCACTAGAGCTAATGAGCACCACTACTCCTTCTGTATTGCGCCGTGTATGATGCTTCAGTTGTTCAGTAAAGACACGCTCATATCCCAAATCGTTTCCGATGGCAGTGAGCAGCGCCATGTTACTGGCTAAGCTAATGACATGGTTGGAATACAATTCTCCAGATGCGCCCTTGAGATGATCACAGGCCCAGTGTTGTGATAACGCCGCCGATGCCCCATTCCCCGCTACGAACACGGGCGCCTGAACAGTTGCCGCACCAACGAGCATCTCGAATGCAGCACCAAACGTCGTAGGATCAATCTGATGAAGCCCTAATATTAGGGCAGCTTTGTGTTGTTCCCAATGTGCTTCATAACTTTCGGGTGTCATCATATACGACCTCGGCTCCAGTCTGTGTTAATGCTACATTATACCATGTGTCATTCGCAAATACTTCACGTTGCAATTCGGCTTTGTGCTCGGGAGTCTGTGCACATAATAAGAGATGACCACCACCACCCGCACCCAGCAATTTTCCTCCCAGCACACCAGCATCGATGCTGCGTTGATAGATTGCATCAATCTCGGGAGTCGTGACGTTGGAATTGGCTTGTTTTTTTAGTTGCCAACATTCATGAAGTAACTTACCGAAAGTCGATATGTCATTCTGTTGTATGCAATTTTTGGCATATTTTGCAATTTGTGTAAGTCGCTGCACCTGTGCGGACTGCATCCCTCCCGAAAGAATTACATTCGCACTCAGTCGTCGATTGGGCATTTTTACCAAAAATAAACAGTCAAAGAGCGAGAGAGTCGAGACGCGAGTAAATAATCGCTGCACCGTAAATGGGTCATCTGGGTTGCTCTTCTGCGGAAAATATTCTGCTAACAGCAATCCCCCATAGGCCGCTGCGATATGATCTTGATAGCCGATTGGCGATTTCGTGCGATCAAGTTCAATCTTGACGGCTTGTCGAACAAGATGATATGGTGAGGGGATAGACCACGTCACTTCCGGTGGTTGTGTGAGTCGTTCTAATCCCGCGACTAACGCGACCGTGAATGCACTACTTGCCCCCAATCCCGTTCCCACAGTTGGAATATCTGCGAATGAAGAAATTTCAAGGTGAGAGGAAATCTTATATTCTCGTAACGACTCTCGCACGATATCATGACGCACGTCCTCAAGCGTGTTGGCGTATTCGGTCGAGGAATAGGCCACCTTGATGTGGGGTTGTGGGGTGCGCATGAGTGATACATACACAAACTTATCAAAGGTCGCAGAGAGCGTCGCGCCCCCATGCGTCAGAAAGTGTGTAGGAATATCAGACCCTCCGCCAAAAAAACTTAGACGGAGGGGGGCTTTGATCAGAATCATATTAAAATGTTTTAAGTTCGGTGATTAAGTTTTTCCATTTAGCCGTGATCGTCGGCCAGCCAAATCGTGATGTTGCAATCGTATGCGCCAGTTTACGTCGTGCGATAAGCCCCGGACTTTCCCACACAGTACTCGTTCGTAATGCATTGATGATTTGCGCAAGAGACTCGGCAAATTTTCGTCCATGAATCTCTGGGCGCTCGTCACCATCATACCAATCTGTGATACCACTTCCGGTATCCGTGAGGGCGGCGAAGTTGGGATGCACACAGATACAACCGGCCATCATGGCTTCAATCAAGCACCGGCAGGATGTTTCGGGCCAAATCGAAGGATACGCAAAGATATGCGCGTTCTGATACGCCGTGATAACGGCGTCTCTATCGACGGTACCGTGATATCGAATCTTCGGATGTGACTTGCACCGATCGAATAGTTTTTGATATTCCGCGTCGCGGCTATCCCAGCCATACAGCTTAAAGGAGGAATACACATCTAACTCGATAAAATCAAACATCTCAGAGAGTTGTTCGAATATCGGCACTAACAACTCTAGTCCGCGATGTGGCGTCGAAGTATAAATGAGACGAATGGGCGATGTGCGCGGGTCGGTTTTTTCTGTCCACGCAATTGGAGTGACCCCCGTTTCAATCACACGAAATTGTTCAGAATACGGCAGCCGTAATTCATTACGAAACTGCTGATATTGCCAATTCGAAGAAAAGACAATCCGATCAAATCGATCGCGGGATTCGGGATTTCGCACATGTGCGGCTTCGGGATCGCCAGGCAAATCATGCAAATGATAAATGCGGAGCTTGTCGGGATCGAGTTCGCGCACTCGGGAAGAGATAATTTGTACGCCATCGAGGTCTTCGGGGTCTAGTGAATCAAACAGTTCTCGGGTGGTAATTTCGGTGCCACCGTTCGCTGCCTTATTCATTTCATTGATACCAATGTGTTCTTGATTTCTCATTGTGTCTGCTCCATAATCAACTCACATGCGTCGTAGATGTCATGTACGGAATAATCGGGGGTAATGTGTGCGTATCCCCCATCGTCATATTTATCTTCCACAAAAACCGTCTTCGTACCTGCGTTGTGCCCACAGACAATATCTTTCCATCAATCACCAATCACATAGTGGTGTCGCATTAGGGGCGATAACGAATGGATTGATTACACCGTCGTGGTCGAAGAAGATAGCGTTTCGCATAGTTTTTGCATCCGAGAACGAATCGCGGTTGAACTAAAGGTGTGGAGTCGAGGAATATGAATAATCGTAATACCTCGCTGTGCACATACCTCCGGACCCGTCACATCTTGGGGCAAGAGACTGTGCGCTAAGAGATAATCACTTCCGAGAAATCTGATTTGAATATCAAGGGTGGCAAACAAGTTACACAGATCGGCTTCGGTGTCGTAGGGAATAATTTCATCAACATATTTTACCGCCGACAATTGTGCCCATCGTTCGAACATCGTTTGAATGGGTCGGTTTTTTATGCCGGGACGTTCGAGGCTTGGATTCGTGTGCAATCCCACTATCAAATACTCACACTGCTGCTTGGCTGCCTCAAACAAATGCAGATGTCCCGGATGGAGCAAGTCAAACGCACCGCAAGTAAATCCGCGTATCATTATTTCCACTCGGGCCCTTCGGCCCAGATTACCAGAGATTTTCGGACGCCTCGCGTGACCGGTGTGACTCCGTGGAGAATCCATGAAGGGAACAGTATCGCATCACCCTTCTCGCGTGAGGCAATTCTCGGGTGTTGACTATTCAATTTTAAGTGGAGGTCGCCGCCGTCATAGTCAGCACCATCTGTCAATTGAATAGACATACTTAATTTTCTCGGATTGATGGTTTTAGGTACCCAATCTATATGGTCATCGTATGTGCCCGAATCTGTGTCGTGATATTCGGTATACTGAATAAATTGTACCGCCTTGATATCAAATCCAAAATTTTTCTCATTACTGTCGACAATAAACAGGCCAATCTTATCATACACCCATCGGGTATCATCATTCACTGGTATAAAGAAGACTCTACTGCGTCGGATTTCCGAACTAGTTTTGCCATCAGATAACTTTCCCTCGGTCGTAGTTTGAGTCGCGATATATTTTAATAAATGAGTAATATCGTAGTTGGATAATACGCCACGATGCTGAACACTGACTTCACGAGTTCTAGGACCAGACAAATAATAACTCATACTATGTAGAAGAGTCTTCGGAGTTGTCTTCACCGTTTAACCAGCTATCCATTCTCGCTTGGGATTCTGCTGTCAATACTTCGATTACAATTGAACCCATAACTATTCGCACAAATAGCGTGATACACGCAGACCCAATAATGTAATAGAATTGGCTTGATCTTGTTACGAAGAAAATTCCCAAGTTTAAGCACACTACAGCAGCAATAATGGCGATCGCTTTTCTAGTATTAAATTGATGTGTGTATTCTAATTTTAATAGTTTTTCTAAACCGTTTAGTAATTTCATATTATCTCCACGTCCATTGGCGGAGGCGGCAGGAATCGAACCCACTACCCATTATTGGGCGACTGCTTTCAAGGCAGTTTCCCACCATTAGGCTCGCCTCCGTATCTTTATATTACACCACGTTCAACAATCTAATCATTGATTGTCATCAGCTAGAATAGGAGTCACGGACCACCCCAATGAAGCCAACAGGGCATGAACCTCGGGGGTGACTTTTCCTTCGTTGCCACTACAGTAGAAGTCTATATAATCTCCCCCTAAATTTTGAATCTGTGCAACGATTCCACCGGCGTAGCGCCATGAACACGACCAATATTCTTCGGGGGATTCTGCATTCTCATAACGGAATTTGTTGTTACACAATGCAGCATACAATGCCCTCGCAAAATCAGGGTCATGGTGTAGGCGCTCGGTCAGGCCGTCGAGCGATAGTAATTCTTTTTCAAGACTGGGGTATTTGTATGACTGTGTCATCTCTCAATATCATCCTCAACATTAAATTTATCGTAAATCGCATTCATATTAGACATCACAAAAAAGTAAAGCGGTCAGCAGGAGCGGTTGTTATTTACTTTTATGGTATTGGTGCCCGCGGCAGGACTCGAACCTGCATGACGTTGCCGCCAGAGGATTTTAAGTCCTCCGTGTATACCATTCCACCACACGGGCGTGAATTAATCGCATATGCGTTACGTGACAGTATACTGAATTATCTACCAAAGGTCAATTAAAATGTAGTGACAAAAATTATGCCAAATTTTTTAGTTGAATTTTGTCGCAGGCTTAAGCCTAGATACGGACCAATCCAGATATCCGTAACCGGCGAACGTTTCACGGTGCCCAGATTGAAGGTGATGGGCGTCACACCAATCGTATATTCCTGTTCAGTAAAGGTCAGACTAGGTGTGAGGTATGTATACCGCGTATGTTCGGCGGCCGTTGTCGTGCCTCGATGTAGCCACGAAATCGCAAATGCAAAGGCGACATTGTATTTGGTGACGCCTGTGGTCGTTGTAATCTGAGTGGTAGTATTCTCCCACGCGGGCAATACGCCCATCCCACCCTGCAACCGTAGCTTTCGATAAAAATGTGATTGCTCAGGCATCACTGCAACTGTAGTTGTTTCAGTGACGGGAATTGACAATCGTTCTCCACCTTCTCCAATCTCAAACAGACGCACGATATTGATAGGGGTATTGTTTTTGTCTCGACCGACCGTATTCAGAAGAGAAAATTTTTGCGATAACACATAGTTGGCAGTTTTTCCGTCACTCTGAAAATCGAGACGCCAATCTTTAAAGGTGAGTGCTTGCGGCACTTCTACGATGGTTGGAGGGGTCGTATTAGTGGGGGTCGTGACGATCACCGGACCAGAGCCGCGGCTGGTGGCTTCGGCCAAAGACAGAGTGAGTTGTTCAACAGCACTCTTCAATTTGTCATTGTCTTTTAGCATTCTATTAACAGCGGCCCGATCCTCGACTCGCACGTATTCTGTAACTGTTTTCGTTGTGAGCTTTTCGACTGGTAGCTCAATCACTTTGGTGATAGGGTCGAGTTGAATGACATGTGGGGGTTTGCTTGCGCCGTAGACGATGCCGACACATAAAGCAAGAAGAATTGCCCAAAGTGCAGTTCGAAACATAAGCAAATGTGATTTGATGAAGAAATGCACAAGGTTGAACATATTTTATCTCCTATGCATATTTAGGTACAGATAAAGATGGGTGTTGATTGACACCCCAAGACATTTGCTTGCTTCTGTGATTTTATAGATTTTCATTTATTCGCTTTTCTGCAATTTTGAAATACTTAGGGTCAAGTTCAATGCCGAAAAACTTACGGTTTAGATTCTTACAAGCGACCCCTGTTCCACTACCCATACAAGTGTCCAATACTGTATGATTCTCGATGGTGTATGTTTTAATAAGCAGTTAAAATCTGGTACTCCTACTTGGACTCGAACCAAGACTCCGCCCTCATCTGGGGCTACGAGGATATAAGCCTCGGGTGCTGACCATTACACTATAGGAGCAATAACTATGACTGGTAATCAGATTCCCAAATATGTGCCGTGTCCGAATACTTTGCCTTCAGGGTGCTCAGTGCGCGTTCGTTGAATCGAACGGTATTGCCATCTGCCCAACCAGAACCATAATGGTGCGCCATATCCAAATGATATCGAAGCTGCACCCACGTAAAGTTGTGTGCATGAGATTTCAGGAGAAACAATACGATTGCTCCTTTGTCCTCATTCAATGTTAATTCTAATGGCAGCGTACTATTTTCCTGATGCTCTCGCCATAAGTCACGCACGGCATGCGAATCGGGAGTTGCATCATGTTCGAATTGACGAGGATATTGTGCCTGTACCCAATTAAGTGCGGGTTCGCTTGTCGCCGCCGCTCGACTTAAACCTACAAAATCATTTCGCACTTTCATAGATTTATAATTATATACTAACCGATGCTCTTTTGTATAAGATTGTTCTCGCGGCGTTTCAAGTAATCGCACTTGCATACGGAATAGCGTCTCGAAGGGCAAGGGCATCGTTTCGTTATAGGCATTCCATCGCGCTGGGGGGGAAAATAAATATTCATTTCCTCTATATCGAAGGTTGTGGGGATATGTGTCTCCCGCACAGGATACAATGATTTTAGGATTCGCCGCAGTCATTCCTTGTAATCCCGTCATGTGCAGACTGAAATTATCAAGAAATTCAATATCGGTGTCGGTATGAAAAATCCAATCGGCATCAAAGAATTGTCGTTGCTTGGCATAATCGAACATCATGTTCATGTTGAGGCCAATTGTCTCAATTCCCATCCCGTAGGTTTCTAGACGCCTCGCAACGTCAGTCGGCAATTCCATGTCAGGATATCTACACACTCGGACTATTTCGGACAATCCAAATACTTCAACGCGGGCTTTCGTGCGCTCGATGCTGTTGAAGGTAGAAAAAAGAAGAACTTGTGTCTTGAAGTGGGGCACGACGTGACGTTGCAATGAGGCCAAATACATATTGAGGTATTTGACGTCTTCGTCTTCTTTATTCCGCCCGCACAAAGAAAGAAACAGAAGTTTCATTCATATATTTAGAACGCCAAGCTGTTGACGTTGTTTCGACCGCCGAACATAATAAGGAAAACTCCAAAATAAAGTCGGGGATGACTGCGTTACTCACAAGTCACAATTTTACGTGGGGGGTTATTACTCAACGCTTTCTGTTTGCATGACTGACAGTGTTTATACATTTGTTCTCGCACCCATAGCTGACACGAAGGGCAACGCCAGCGCGACGCCGGACGATTGACCGATGGGGATTTTGAATCCGACGTGTTGGCCGCTGTCATCTAAGACTCTTCCATTTTTTTGTCTGTCTTCGTCTTAACGTAGTTTGTTCCAAGCATCTTATCTGCTTCATCCTTCGTCACATATCTCATGAAGGCAATAACGTATTGCGGCTCTCCTTCAGAGGGACTTTCTCCCTCGGTGGGTTCTACTTTGGCAACTTCTACTGCCCAATTCATCTGTGGGGGAGGATTCCAGCCAAAATATCGTCCTACTTGGTCAATAAATTTTCCGCGATCGGCATTCGATATCTTTTCGTCGCCTGCTCGTTCGCCCGCGTCAAACCCAAACTGGGTGACCCAATTTCGTAACATAGGTCAATCAAAGCCGGAGGTAATCCCCCCAGTTCCCGAATTACTTCCATTAGGTGTGATTGTTTTCAATAAACTATACGCGAGACTGTCGAGTAATTTTGCTATTGCCATATTAACCTTTACGTGTAAAGATACCGGCTTCAGTCAGATAAGAGGAGAATGTTTTCACGATATTATTTAGTTATAATAAAAAAGCAAAGCGGTCAGCGGGAATCGAACCCGCGTCTCCTGCTTGGAAGACAGGGATAATGCCATTATATGATGACCGCACAAAACTGGCTGGGAGGCATGGATTCGAACCATGATAAGCGCCTTCAAAGGGCACTGTCCTGCCGTTGAACGACCTCCCAACGAACATTGGTTTACGCAGAATCCCATGCACAGGCAGTCGTGCCATAGGGTAAATCGCAAAGAATCATGTCAACACTCCCATCGGGAATATCTTTCATCTTCTCCGAGCAATCGCCTTGTATCAGTTCAATCTTTGGCATCTTTCGACTCCTCAACCAATTTCTCATTTGCGTCTACAATCTTCTGCATATCCTCCCATGCATATTGTGCAGTCAGACGGTATGATCCTACATAGTTCCAAAAAGTTGTTTCGGGGGGAACCAGTGATAAAAATCTTTGGCCATTGGTTTTTTGATACAAATAATATATATGACCAATTACTGGCTCAAACCCTACGTGAGACTCATATATCATTTTGTTAATATTATATTTTTTAACTAGAGTCTCGTATTGACGAACTAAATCATTATATTCTTCTGTGAAATAGTTTCTGAGGGTAGGGGCAATATTGCCTTTCCATTTTTCTATATCTATAGGACTAATAGAGGCAGGAGCAGATGATGAAATGCCATATGCTAATGCGTTAGGATTTTTTTCGGGATTATTTACATCACGCCATGAGTCATTCATGTGAGTTATCCTGATGAATGGTGGACCCGACAAGGTTTGAACTTGCGACATCCGCCTTGCAAAGGCGGCGCTCTCCCAACTGAGCTACGGGCCCAAAACAAACAAAGTATACCATAAGTCTGGGATTTCGTAGATGGTAGCGGTACGGAGAATCAAACTCCGATTGTCGTCTTGAACGGGCACTTTCCTAGCCGATAGAAGATACCGCCATACTGGAGCATCTCACACATCAGTCGGTAAATGTGATTACGGGAGAACGTTACAATTACTTTTCCTTTATAGATGTTATTGGTAGCTAAATGACGTATCTCGTAAATTAGAAAATACATAAATGAAGTTTCCAGAACCCTAAATAAGTTCTGGAAACTTCGAGGAGCCGGATGTCGGACTCGAACCGACGTGGAGTTTCCTCGCCGCCTTACAAAAGCGGTGCAATCGCCACTATGCGAATCCGGCCAAACTGTTGGTGGGTCACCTCGGACTCGAACCGAGAAACCTCACGTTCTAAGCGTGAGAGATCTGCCAATTTTCTTCAGTGACCCATCTGACTTATTGATAATAGTGGATAGTGGTTCCGCCCCACTGTTAACGGCATGTAAAACCGTGGTTCTACTATTGAACTAATCCACCACACGTACATCCCATTCAATGATAAAAACACACTAGACACCGACCGTCTTGATTAATGCCAAAAACGGTTTAACCTGTGCGGTTGTAATCGTGGGGCAGAATTTTGTTCGCAAATATCGCATCCCGCTGGTCGCAAGATATGCTTGAATCTCGTCTGTCATCACCTGTGGCGCATATCCCCAATCGGCTAAGGTCGCAGTAATTTGTTTCCGAAGTTTTATCGACAATCCTCGAACAAGGGTGTTCGCTTGACGTCGATACTGTGGATTGAGTCCATAGTGTGCATGGGCCAATTCATGTCGTAGCGTATCGGTGTCAGCTTCCACGGTCGCGATGAGGTAATACGGCTGAGTAGACAAGAGCCGAGTCGCCACCTGTAATCGACGTTCGCGGGGGGTCAACTCGAATTGCGTAAAGAACCTGGTGAGGGATGTGCCGGGAATATTGAATCCGCTCCAATCATACGTCAGTTGCCCACTAGATGTCATATAGTGGTCGAGAAATTGTTCGTGAGAGAATCTATGATTCCGTAGTTTCGGGTTCGCACATTCATAAAACTCAGCCGGCCGACACAGGGTTAGGACAAGTTCTTTCCGCGTGGGGAACGTCACATAGAGAATGTGATCATCATATATCTTTGTTTGCATTTTCAAAACCTCTATTGTTTGTGAATGCGATAACTGCGTTCCCTCGAAAGGAAATTTTTCTCATCGTCATCATTTTCTTTTTCGGACGAAAGAGTGGTTGAACTCACAACATCGGTTGACCCAAATCCCACTGTTCTCTCAGATTTTGCCGATTCGAGTTCGTCGCCATCTCTAAAATCAATAATGCCGTCTAAAGATTTCCAGACACTCTTGAGGAGAATATCAACCACGACTTCAGGGTTTGCTCGTTTTGTTTTTGGCAACGTAGTCACTTGATGATACCCAGCGACAATCCCGCGTTCTAATGCGGCAGCTACGACATTTTTTAAAAATATCTGCATACAGCCCTTAAGGTTTTAGCGAACAGATTTATTAGCATACAGTACATATTATAACATATGACAATATCATCAAAAATATTATTGCTTCGGATTGATAATCTTTACACTGCCATCTACAAACGATGTTAAAATCTGCGTCGGCGTTTCTATTTCGACGGGTTTTCTCGGCTTCCGAATATAACGGTTTGCCTCGACAAAGATATCTGGAAATTTTTCTTCGAGGGCCGCTCGAACCATATACGACATCGTGGCTTTACGCGCCCTGGCATATCGATAGAGCCTGTCATATTCTTGCCGAGTGACGCGAAGAAACAAAATTGTGTCGCGCATCTCATGTGGTTGTCGAGTGACTCTTTTGGGTTTGATCGGTACATCTACAGTATCATTTTCATTATCATATTCCATAGTGTGCGACTCCATAATGGGCAAGAAAATATGAATCGGCAATGTCTGTCGCCGGACTGGAAATCTTGAAGGCCTTTGGGTGGCATAACTTTGCCCATGCCTCAGCGTGCGGTTCGCGATGAATAAACGCGGCCCACATATCATCTTTTGTCGCAATGCCGCGGCCAGTCGCAAACTTCTTCATAGTCGTGGGAGCAACGACGCGCAGGGGAATGTGTCGAAACTTTTCGTGAAGTTTCACTTTCAGGGTTCCCGCATTCTCACTTAGTTGTGTGATGCGCCCGTGGGCACCAAACGCATAATCTTCCAATACGATGAGTGCGGGGTGTGTAGTTGCGACAACCGCCAATACCCAGCGGGCGAGTTCGATATAACGAGACACATCACCTTCGGTGGTGGAGGCATTCCACACCACGCCAGGGAGTTCGGTATACGGCTTGCCTGAGAGTCGATAGTTGACCCACCACCGATGCGTTGTTCCATTTGTAAGACATAACGCTGGGCATGACATTGAATAGTCGATGCCCAGCACATTTACATGTGTCATGCCTTCTATTTAGTTATTGCTTTGCACGCTCGCACGAACAGGATTGGTTGTCTGCGACGAGATCATCGAGGCGACGATTTAGGTGATTCTCGACCAAATCTAATCGCGAATGCAATGTTGTGTCGCCGGCCTGAAGCTCACGATAGATGGTGTCATTGTTTAGTGACTGCTCATACTTCCACTTATCATACCACTGGGTAATTTTAAACGTGACAAACACTCCGAGGGCCCCGACAAGATACGTAATAACATTTTGATCAACCATGATACACTCCTAAGTTTACTGAAACGAGACATTGGTGGCGTGGAACTATTTTGGGTTTTATACAAACTCCATTGGTATTCCACTCTCATATTTATCGTACAGGACAGACACCATCCACACAGTCATCTTCGATACCAATCTGCCCATCAATGATACTGGTGATGAGCTTGGTTTTCGAGACGAGGGCATCGTATTGTTTCTTCGTAATCTCTTCATACGGCGCCTGTTTAAAGCCATGTTCAGAGTGAAGCAGGAAGGACAGCGACTTATGGGAGGTGGCGAAATTCTTGGTCAAGTATTTCTTAATTTCGGGCAGTTCCTCTTTGCGGTAATATACCGTGCAGGAGACGCTGTTATCGCTCCAATTTTGTTGAAGGTCTTTTACCACCTTGAGTTGTTGAATTGCGCTCATATCTTTCGCCAGCACGGTGTCTTCGGGGAAGGAGAAGGGAAACGCCACTACCACGGTCGTGTAATCCTGCGACCCATCAAAATTCAATCGGTATTCGATATCATAGCCATGCTGTCGGCAGATCTCTACAAGAGCGTGGTTAGACGCCATAGAAATGCGGCGAATCATGTACTGCGCATAGCCAGGATGACAACCAGGCGTGACCCCCGGCAGTAACGACAGTGTGCCGCTGGGCTTGCAGGTCGTGAGCTTCACACTGATTGGGAACTCTCGATCCGTTGAATACTGCTTGTCGTAGTTGCGGAGATATTCATAGGCCGGTTTCAGCCACTTCTTTTGTTTGTCGGTCGCTTGAAGATACCCTGTCACTCCAATACCCATACGCATGTTCTCGTTGACAATCTTTTCGGTTTCCTTATTGTGGCACCCAAGTGCGAGAGATTGCTTGTTGATGCGATACAATAGGGTCGTGACATCGAGAAACTCGTCATAGCTCTCAATGTTCGGCAGGAAAATTTCTGCAAGACAACAGGTTTCAAAATTTCCCAGTGATTGTTCGGCACAGGGATTATAGCCGACCACGGTAGGATCAGGATATTCGGTTTCTCCGAGTCGGCCGACTTGCTTAGATAATGAAAGATTAATCAGCCCATAAGGTTCGCCGCGCCCCTCATACCCATCCCAAAAGAAATCATGAAGCTGGGACACATCATCACAGGCGACGCTGTTGTTGCTCATGGAACGCCACGGAGGAATGTTTCCCAAGTCCCATCGCTTCGCCAACAGATATTCGATATCATCAGGATCGCCAATCGCAAGTTGTGCCGACCGACGCACATTACCAGAGACAACAATAGCTCCGATGATGTTCATGATGTCTAAACAATCAATCGGCCGCATAGATTTGCCGGCACGTTTTTCTAAAATGTTTGAGATGTTTTTGATACCATCACACAGAATTTCTGGGCCTGACGCCACGCCACCAAATCCTTTGATGGGCGCACCTTTTCCGCGAATGAGCTGTGTAGAATACGTAAACGATTCTGACTTGTGTCGCGAGAACGCGCTTTCTAGGGTGCGTTCTAATAGCGACACCCATCCTTCTCGGGTATCGGGAATAATAAAGTCGGCATCTGCAAAATCGTGTCGTGTGGGCCCGACAAACTTTTTCTTGACGGGGCGGAGTTGACTGACGTGCTGTTTCTGAATGCTGAATCCGACGCCGCTTCCGAGCATCAGCATATCCATCGCCCACGTGAAGGGGCGCACGGGTGCATCGATGGCCACGAACGCGCAATTTTGTAGTGAAGGTAAGCCGAGGCGCTGAATGGTTGGCGTGCCAAGCTGCCACAGGAATCGTCCTGCAACGGTGCCCTTCAGCTTGACCATGTAGTATCGCAACCGATGCTGTTCGTCTTCGGTGAATCGGCAATCTAACTGTGTGTTTGCGCCGTCTATTACCCGATTGACCGTATCAATCCATTCCTCGGTCAAACTATTGATGTTGTCTTCTTCCAGTCGACGAGAGTATGTGCGTTTATAGGTCAGATAGCCAACCGTAGACCACGGAGTATTTTTTTCTTCAAAGGGTGCCGCGGCGGGAAGTTGGGAGGTAATCATCTGGGACATAGTCATTCACCTGCGTTCGTGGTTTGGGCGTTTGCAATCCACGCCGTAAATTCTTTATATTCGCGATCAGTTAGACCAAGAGATTTTGCGTGTTCAATAGTCGGAACCAATACCTGCGATACCATCGCCCGTAATACGGTTTGCTCCATTACGGAAAACGTTTTCGCGTACAGTATATAGTCTTTAAATGCATCGACGGTAAGTGGAAACATAGGAGCTACCGCATCGAACATTGCAGTCGCCATGACACGAATTTCATACTGGGCATGACTATCCATTCGTAACTTACAGAAATGAAAAAAGTTATGAAGATCGCATTTCCAATACATCTCGGTATACGTGGACAGAGGCAGAACGATCCGAGAAATTTCTTTGGACACCCGATGCACCGTCAGCAATCGATCATAGGACGCAAACGCTTCGTGGTGTGCTCGATCGAGTTCGTGGTGCCCGCGTCTTGTCCGAATTGACGGATCGATAAACGCACGCCCCTGATTATTAATTGCCGACTGTGGTCCGAGTTGTGTTTCTTCAGGGAGATACGTTTCTTCCGGCATTTCACTATAGCGACCCGACACTTCATTGATATTCGCAGTGCGATGCCGCACCAGTTGTCGTGCTACAAAAATTGGCACTTTCAGATAAAATAATACCTCACACATTTCAAATGGGCTGGTATGATGATGCCGCATGAGGTATCGAATCAGGGATTTGTCGTTGCTGATTTTTTTGGTGCCCTTTCCGTAGGACACGCGAGCCGATTCCGCGATGCGAGCGTCACTACCGAAGACGTCTAGCAGTACAACTTGACCATGATCTAAAATGGGGACTGTCACTGGTTCCATAGTATTCTTTCATATTTATGCTCGGTGCCAGCGTAAAAATTCTAGCTCCGCCCGCAAGCCACGAAACGTGTGCTGCTGTACAATCTCTGTTACATTATATCCCGCTCTCACCATATCGTTGAGATCTTTTTCTTTCATCGAAATCGGCCAAATAACGACTGGCAGTCCGGCCGCAATTGTCTTACGAAGATTTGTCGCGATAACGGCGTTGCGGGGTTCATTGTCCCACACAAACACGGTGGCATATCCCATGAAATATTTGGTGTGGAGTCGTAGCAGGTCAGCATCCATCGACGCAACAGCATTGGGCAGAAACCACGAGTCCAGTGGCCCCTCTACGATGTAAATGATTTTATGAAGGTTCAGTCGATCCCATCCATAAATTTTATCTTCGCAGGTATCATTCTTCAGTGTGACATAACGGCCGGTGCTACCTGTGGCGTCAATGCGTCGTGCTTGTGCGCCGAGAAGTTCTCGTTGACGGCTAAACCACGGGAGGATCAGTCGCGGCCCGTGGTCTTCGGGCAACGCATACGACCATTTCATTTCTTTAATCCACGCTGTCCAGTGATCGGTAAAGTATAGATGATTGAGTGCGTCTGTGGGCAATTGCCGTT
>SXGQ01873069.1_pt1 | contig 19137 bp, 11 predicted proteins | sample 3178371 | NCBI WGS metagenome assembly SXGQ01 (sample SAMN11356859, study PRJNA531348) | freshwater metagenome | isolation source: freshwater sample F1-20 | place: China: Fuxian Lake, Yuxi | collected 2017-12-25 | reverse complement strand
TACGTCGCCCTTGGCGATTTCCTGGGCCAGCCCTTCCACGATCGCCGTCTTGCCCACCCCCGCCTCTCCAAGGAGCACGGGGTTGTTCTTGGCGCGGCGGCAGAGAATCTGGATGACGCGCTCGATTTCCCCCGCGCGGCCGATGACCGGGTCCATCTCGCCCTTCTTGGCGAGTTCCGTGAGGTCGCGGCCAAATGCGCGCAACGCCGGTGTTTTCGAGTCTTTCTTCGAACCAGCACCGCCACCACCGCCCGACGGCGCCTCCTGCTGCGGCTCCTGCTCGCCATCCGGCGGAGCAAAGTTCGGGTCGAGCTCCTTGAGGATTTCGTTGCGGGTGCGCTCGATGTCGATTTCGAGATTCTTCAAAACGCGCGCGGCTACGCCTTCACCTTCGCGCAGAAGCCCGAGCAAAATGTGCTCGGTGCCGACGTAGCTGTGGCTCAGCGCTTTGGCCTCCTTGCCCGCAAGCGCGAGCACCTTCTTCACACGCGGCGTGTAAGGGATGTTGCCGACCATCTTCTGGTCCGGTCCGCTGCCGACCTGTTTCTCGACTTCCATGCGGACGGTCTCGAGATCGAGGCCCATTTTTTGAAGCACGTTGACGGCGACGCCCTGCCCCAGCTTGATGAGTCCGAGCAAAAGGTGCTCGGTGCCCACGTAGTTGTGGTTGAAGCGATCGGCCTCCTTTCTGGCGAGAGCCAGAACCTGCTGCGCGCGCGGCGTGAAGTTATTCATCATGATATCGTGTGCATTCTCCGTGCCCGTGTTTCCCGCCCACTGTGGCTACAGGAGCATCGACACAAGCATCAGAGATGCATTCCAAATTGCAGCGGTTTTCCCCGGTGCGCAAGGTGCGACATGCAGGCACCGCAAAATATTTTTGGCGCAGTCGAGTGCGCCTTGCTGGCGCAATCCATGCCAAACTGCGACCTACGCCAGTTTCGCGGCAACCATCTGCTCGAGTTTCACGATATCGACGGCGAACTTGCGGATTCCCTCCGCGGTCTTTTCCGTCGCCATCGCGTCGTCGTTCAGCAAGTAGCGGAACGTCTTCTCATCGAGGCTCAGCTTGTTAATGTCCATCGCCGCAGCTTTTGAGGCATCAAGCTTTCGGGTGAGCGGCTCGGTGCTGGCCTGCAGTTCCGCCAAAAGCGACGGGCTGATCGTGAGAAGGTCGCAGCCTGCGAGCTCCGTGATTTCGCCCTTGTTGCGGAACGACGCGCCCATGACCTCGGTCTTGTAACCAAACTTTTTGTAGTAGTTGTAAATCCCCGTCACCGACACCACGCCGGGATCCTCGGTCGGCGCGTAGTCCTTCTTCGTGCTCGCCTTGAACCAGTCGAGAATGCGGCCGACGAACGGAGAGATGAGTTGGATGCCGCCTTCCGCGCAGGCGATGGCCTGGGCGAGCGAGAAGAGCAGTGTGAGGTTGCAATGGATGCCTTCCTTTTCCAGCACCTCGGCGGCCTTGATGCCCTCCCACGTGCTCGCGATTTTAATGAGCACGCGGTCGCGGCTGATGCCCGTCTTTTCGTAAATCGCGATGAGCTGGCGCGCCTTCGCGATGGTGCCGTCCTTGTCAAAAGACAACCGCGCATCCGTCTCGGTGCTCACGCGGCCGGGCACGATCTTGAGGATTTCGAGGCCGAAATTGACGAGGATGTAGTCCATCACGTCGTCCACCTGCTTCGCGCCGGAAAGCCCGCTGTTTTTGCGATCGGCCACGGCCTTCTCCACGAGGTGCGCGTACTCGGGCTTCGAGGCGGCTGCCAGAATCAGCGAAGGATTCGTCGTCGCATCCTGCGGCTTGTAAGCCTTCATGGATTCGAAATCGCCCGTATCGGCGACGACTTTGGTGAGCTGCTTGAGTTGATCGAGTTGCGTGGACATATGAGTAATTTCTAAAACGAGGGCTCGCAGACTACGGCCAAAACCCGGCGCGGCAATTTGATTTTGCATTCCTCCCACCGAACCCCGCAGCGATTCCTTGCGAATTCAATCGAATGCAACGACGGCTCAATCCCTCACAGCACCCGTCACCATCTCCAGCACACGGCGAAGTCCGTCATCGCCACCGAGGCTCCCCTCGTGAAACGGCGTGCGCGGAGGCGGCTGCCAGTTGTCGCGCTCGCGGCTGGGCTCCGGCTGCGGAATCTTCGTGAAAGTGGGGTCGTATTGCCCGTCCTTGCCGCCCATTTTGTAAATCACGAGATCGAGCGAGGGCACCACGAATATGCCGAAGCCACCCGCTCCGCTTTTGTAGAAAGCATCCCGGGGCGCACCGGCGACGTGACCATCCGCATTATGCTCAAACTGGAGCGAGAAGGGCGTGTGCTTGTTGAAAGGCGACGGCTTGTTGCAAAGCGCGATGTAGTCGGCGGGGACGATCTGTTTGTCGCCCCATCGCCCGTTCTTCAAAAGACAGTATCCAAAGCGCAGCGCATCCGTTGAATGGAGCGCGGTGCTGCCCGCGCCGTTCGCGTGCGGCATGAGGAAATCACCGCGCTGGAGGCAATAGTCCCACGCGCCCCAGCCCATCGGCTTTGCGAGGCGCGTGTCGATGTAATCCTTCAGCTCCATTCCCGCGACGCGCCGCAAAACGATCGATGCAATGTGCGGCGACGGCGACGAGTACGAGTAGCCCGCACCGACGTCGCACCACAGCGGCACACGCAGCGATGAATTGTCCAAATCGCGGATGTTCTGCCCCGGCACCGGCTTCAATTGCGTCACCTTTCCATCCGAAGTGACGCCCGTGGGCGCGCCGCCCTCGCCCCAATAGCCCGCAGTCATGCAAAGCAGATGGCCGAGTGTGATGTCGGCCTTCCGCGGATCATCGAGCGGGAGCGCCTCGGGCAGATACTTTTCATTGAAAACCTTTGTCGCCAGACCCTCGGGGATCTTGTCGCGAAACTCATTCAGCATCACACCGCACGCGATGCTGGTAAACGCCTTGCCGGTGGACGCCATGTCCGGATTCACATTCCGACTCGCGCGTCCCACATACCGTTCGAAGACCAAATATCCATGCCGCACAACGAGCAGACCGGCGTTCTGGCTGCACCGCTGGGTGAAATCCCACGTGCGCTCAAGCTGCACGAGATCGAGCCCGGCCTTCTCGCGAATCTCCGCCGCTGTTTTCAGCGTTCTCCAACCACCCTCGCTGTCCGGCGGCGGAAAATAGTCGGCACCGCGTGCAGCGATACACGCGAAGAAGGAGAAGGCGGCGATACGGAGCGGAGCGGAAGTCATTGCGAATGGAGTAACCCGCAAGCGACGCACATCCAAGACGCGGAATCCCGGGATTTTCAGCTACGCTTACGCGGCGTATCGACCGCTTCTTTCCGTCTGCCCAAAAGGACGCCAAAACCCCGTCGGCCGTTTCCGACCGACGGGGCGTTTAGCGTTGCCGTTACTTCTGAGGAGAAACAGGCGCGAACGGCGCGAGCGGCGATGTGAAGAGGACGTTCGGATTGCTTCCGAGCATCATTTGCGGGAACTGTCCGCCCCACTTTTCAACGCGCGCTTTTTCCACTTCCAGCGCCCGGATTTGCAGAAGCATCGGCGTGCTCGCGGCGGTCGCTTCGTTGATGGACCGGATGGCGTCCGCCTCGGCCTTTGCCTGTGCGGTGCGGGCCTCGGCCTCGGCTTTGGCTTCTGCGAGTTTGGCATCGCTGCGGCCTTTCGCTTCGAGGCGGAAGCGCTCGGCTGTGGCCGTGGCTTCGAGTTCGATGCGTTCGTTTTCCTTCTGCTGCGCCTCAAACTTCGCAGCGGACACGACCTTCAACTGTTGCGCGATGACCGTCTCATCGATCGCCTTTTGAATCGCGGGGTTTTCATACGTCATGCCGCCGAACATGCCGACGGTGGTGACCGTGATTCCGCGTTTCAAAAAGAACGACGTCACGTCCTCGCGAACAGCGTCCGCGATTTCCTGCTTTTTCGTGCGAAGAACATCCAGCGCATACTTTGCCGCAACTTCCGCCGAAGCCTGCTGGATGCGACCGCGCACCTCGGCATCCATGACGGAAGCAAGACTGCCGCTCGGATACCAATAGAGGAACGTCGCAGCATCCTTCTCATCGATGAACGCCGTGCATGTGAAACCCATGCTGAAACCAACGCTGTCCGCGCTTTCGATCCAGATCGCCTTGTCGCCACCGTGCGCGTGCTTTTGTTCGGCAGTCCACTCGCGCGTGACCGGCGAACGGTTCACTTTCACAAGGCGAACGGCGGGCATCCAGTGGCCTTCATTCGGCATGCGCCCGGTCTGATTCCAGCGATGCGTGATGCTCACGCGTTTCATCGCGACCTTCCGCTGCTGGAGATAATCCACGCTTTCGAATTTCGTCTGCGCGCCCCCTTCGCCTTCCAGTGGAATGAGGAATCCGGTTTCGCTCGTATCGATCTCCACATGCTCCGGCCTGTCGTATGGCTTCATGCATCCGCTTCCGCTCAAAGCGAGCACCGCCGCTGCGAGCGGCACAGCGAGTGATTTGGCGGGGGCCTTGAAGCGACCGGATATCCACGCGAGCACCGTGCGTCCGAGCATCCAAACGGGACGCCCGAAGCAGCCCAGTGCAGCGAGAACGACGAGCCCTTCTGCCGCGAAGGTCGGTAGCTGATGCGCGGCCTGCCAGGCGGAGAGTTTGCGCCAGCCGTCCATCCCGCTCTCCAGTTGGGCGAGTGCGTAGGGCACGGCGAGTTGAGGTTCGGCGAACTGGAGCCAGATCTTCTGGCCCAGGTACGCGACGGTGCTAATGCCTGCGAAGAGCAGGCAACGATGTTTCATTTTCATTGCTTTGATGACTGATTGAATAAACAGCCCGCCCGCAGCTCCGGCGTATTCTTCCAGACCCGCAAAACGGACACGATGGTTGCAGGCATCAGCGGCGTCCGGCGTATCGCGAATGCGACAACCGGGCGTCTCTAGGACACCTTCCCTACGCCGACGGAGTTAGCTGACGGGCTCGATGAGAGAAGTCATCGGGCAGGCCATTTGATCGGCCACCTTCGCCCCTGACGGCGGTTTGGACCCGCGCGTCGAAAGTTGGTTCCCCCGCGCCACTCCTTGTGGAAGAGAAGCGACTTAGGCAGGCGCGTATTTTAGCCGCCGCGCGGTGGATGCAATTCGAATCGTGCATCGCCAGCGATATTTTCACGACGGGCACGGAACTTGGAAATCATCCGCCGCTTGCAATAACGATCAGGTGCCGCAACTCGTCCGCCACCTCGGATTCGCCGCTCACCGTCGACGCCACCTCGGCCCGGATGAGTTCGCGGAATCGCGCACGCAGCCGGTGAATCGCCACCTTCACCGCCGTCTCGCTCATACCCAGCGCGCGCGCCGCGTCGGCTTGCGAGGAAGTCGCGCCACCATCCAGCCACGGTTTTAGCGCAGCGAAAACTTCAGCTCGGCCGGCGTGTTCCGCCTCCAGCGCGGCGAGGGCGCGGGCGATAAGCGTATGCGCCCACTCACGGTCGAACATGCGTGAGTCGTCCGGCGCGGACGGAAGCGCGATTCCCGCCTGCGTGTCGTGCTCAAAGGTGATCGGCACATGCTCCGCCCCGGCACCGCGCTTTTGAGCAATCGCAGCAGCTCTGTGCTTGGAAATGAAATGTTTCAGCGCGCCCAGCAGGTAGCTGCGAAACCGTCCTCTCTCCTGCTCCGGCGCACCGACGCCGCCCTCCAGCACGGCAGCAAAAAATCCGTGCGCCATTTCCCGCGCGGCATCTTCGTCCCGCCCTTCGCGACGCAGGAACGCAACAACCGGCGCATAATACGCCCCACACAAATCCGACAGCGCCGCCTTCGCCGCATCACCCTGTCCGGACGCGCGGATTACGAGCGTCCATCGAGTGGTGCAGAAGTTGGAATCGGTACTCACGTGGGTTCCTGACGGATTTACGCAGCGCCGTTACAACAATCACGCGACCGGCGAAGTAAAAAAGTCACACGCGCACCACACCGCAGCCAAAGTCCAGCTCCAGCGCGGTCTCCGTCCGCCGCACGGTGACGTCAGGGGAAAGGCGATAGACCATCCGGCGTCCGTCACGCGGGTTTTCCTCGGCCACCACGAGTTTTGCGGCGCGCAGGGCGACGAGGTGTTTCAGCGTCGCGTCCAGCCGTTTGCCGGTCGCGCCGCGCAAGTCCGTCGCCGTCTGCAACGGACGCCCGGCGAGGGATACCATCAGCCGCCGGCGCGAAGGATCGCCGAGGGCGGCAAAAACCAGATCTGCATTCCAGCGCGGCGCGGGCGGAATCGGAGTCGGATCGCTCATAAGCAACCGTGTGCCACATCGGCGGAGACTCCGCAACCCCGCCACCCGAGTCGGCGCGGACCGGACGAAGCTCCGCCGAGGTCCACCGTTCGTCGGCGCGAGGGAGCGGAAGCTCCGGTGGGGTGGAAAATGAATCGGCGCACTCCGGAGTTCGCTCTGCCGGAGTCCGGCAACTCCCGGCGCGGCACGGCGGAGGCTCGGGTAACCTAAAAGGACAGCCGGTTTTACCCTGTGGAGTCTCACGATACCTGCGCCGACTCCCGGCTTGAGGCAAAGGAGCCTCCGGAGACTCACCCGCCGAGTTTTTCTAAGGCAAAGGAGCCTCCCAACAAGCGCACCGACTCCGGAACTGGCCCCGCCGAGCCTCCCGACAAGCGCGCCGACTCCGGAATTGACCCAGCCGAGTCTCCCAACAAGCGCACCGACTCCGGAACTGACCCAGCCGAGCCTCCCGACAAGCGCACCGACTCCGGAACTGACCCTCCCGAGCCTCCCAACAAGCGCACTGACTCCGGAACTGACCCTCCCGAGCCTCCCAACAAGCGTGCCGACTCCGGAATTGACGCCGCCGAGCCTCTCGACAAGCGCGCCGACTCCGGAACTGGCCCCGCCGAGTCTCCCGACAAGCGTGCGGACTCCGGAATTGACCCTCCCGAGCCTCCCGACAAGCGTGCCGACTCCGGAACTGACGCCGCCGAGTCTCCCGACAAGCGTGCCGACTCCGGAACTGACCCTCCAGAGTCTCCTTTAGCGCGGCTCTTTCGCGGGCGGGTCCTTCGGATCCGGCGCGGTGGGTGGATTGGATTCGCGCGGCTTCACCAACGCACTGGCAATTGCCTGAGCTTCCTCGGCGGTGAAGTGGCCGGTAATCTGCGCGTGGCCGCCGGTGATGGCGCTTTGCAGTGTCGGCGCGGAGAGCACTTTTCCCTCGAAAATGATGGCGAGCTGTTTGCCGACATTTGCGCCGGTGATCTCGGCAAAGCGTTTGCGGCCGTCTCCCGTGAAAGTCACGTCCACCGTCGGCATGGCCTCCGTGGCGCTGACCGCCGCTTGCGCGACCGCAGAACCGTCGAGCAGAACCTCGCGATGCACTCGGAACTTCCGGCTGCCATCACGGTCCGGCACCGACTCGGCGGCTGCGTCGTCGGCGTCCGCGACCAGCCGGACTTGCAGGCGCGAGTCGGCGATTGCGGCAGACTTGGGTGCTGCGGGCTGCTTTTCCTTCGGGACCGGAATCAGTGCGGGCTCCGGCGGCGCGGCGACGGGCGTCGCGGACGCCTTCTCGATCTGCTCCGGTTTTCGAACGACCGGGGAGATGTTCGGGTAGCTGAAGAACGCGGGCTTTTCCGGCGCGGTCGCGGGCGAGACGACCTTGAATGCGTCCGCGCTCCCGGCTTTCTGGAGATTGGCGGTGATGCGCTCGATGATCTGGTTTGCCGACTTCACCGCATCGTCCGCCGTGCGCGTGTAGGCGCTGCGGATATCGAACCTTCCCACGACTGCTTCGCCATTTGCGAAGACCTGTGTGACCTGCTCGTCGGACGTGAATCCGCTCAGGATCGCCTTCGGGTCGCCCTCCTTCGGGCGAAAATCGACGCGCATTTTTGCGATGTACGGAAGAATCTCCAGTCGGGAAAATCCCCAGCTCTTCTTTCCCCACTCAAACACCAGCACATAATAGTCGCGGTTTCCTTCCGCGCGCTCTAACTCCGCGATATAGTGCTTCTCAGCAGGGCCGAGGTTTGCGGTGGGCCCGGCAGCGAGCGCGAATCTCGGCTCCCGCACCCCCGCGACTCTATCCCGCCGCGGCTCGTAAGGTGTGCGGTTCGGAAGATCGTTCCACACTCCGACGATCTTTCCCGCGAAGGCACTCATGAGGTCCTCGTCGGAAGGCGGTCGAAACCCGGGTAAATAGGGGAGGTATCTTGCCGAGATAAATTTGCGGAACTCATCGCGATTCTTCGCATTCGCGAGCTCGTTCATTTTGTAGATCAGCTCGACGGGTTCTTCTGATTCGACCTGAACGTGAACAGGAATCGTCGGCTGCGAGCTCGCAGGCGGGAGCGGAGGCGCCGAAGTCCTACGAGCAGGCGGTTGCGTGCTCGGCACGCTCAACGGGGGTGGAATCAACGGCGGAGCGGACGGTGATTGCTGCCGGAGCAGGCTAGCCCTTTGTTGTTCCTCGACGCGAAGTGCGGCTTCGGCTTGGGCCTGCCGCGCCCCATCCCGCCGTTTCACCCAAAGCGCACTGGAGGCAAGGAATAAGACGATGGGCAGCCACGCACACGTGCGGGCAAAGCCGCGGAGTGTCGTAGGAATCGCCCCGCGCTTCATCTGCGAGAGCGCATACCAAAGCCCGCACCAACCTGCGAATGCCGCGACTCCTCCAAGTGCGATGAGAAGTTTGCCGAGCTTGAGAGCGGAGGGATCCGGCATGAGAACGGGCTGCATCTGTTGAAGACTCGTGTGGACCGGGACATACGGGGCGTCATCGAGGATAATCAATCCCGCGACAATCCCGACGATGCCTCCAAGGAACAGCCACAAACTCCGAACCGTAACGGGCGCAGCCGCCGCCGGACTGACAACGGACGACGCGACACCTCCAACCAAAAGCCCAAGCCCGCCGAGCACAAATGCAGTCACCGCAATCGCGAGCAACACACCCTGCGTGGAGCCGTAGGTGAACACCACCGCCGCGGTAAAAAGCACGATACCTCCGATGAGCGCGGCTTTCGATGCGAAGCGGAGTTGCGGAGATTTCAGCGCGCTTGGAGCGACGCTCGTCGGAGCCTTTCGGGACGCGGCACCCTGCACTTCTGTCTTCACTTCATCCGCGCTCTGCTGGCGGAGTTCGCGTTCTTTTTCCAAAGTCCGGAAGACGATTTCATCGATGCGCGCATCCACCGCGGCCTTGGTGCTCGGTGCTTTGAAACGGCCGAGCGGGAGTTCGCCGGTGAGCATTTCGTAGATGACTACGCCGAGGCTGTAGATGTCGGCGCGGTGGTCCACGTCGTGAGGCTTCTCGTGCTGCTCGGGGGCCATGTATGCGGCGCTGCCGAGCGCTGCTCCGGTCATCGTGAGCGTGAAGTCGCGCTGCGGGTCGCCGACGATTCGGGCGATGCCAAAGTCCACAATCTTCACCCCGCCCTGCGCATCGAGGAGGATGTTCTCGGGCTTGATGTCGCGATGCCACACACCCTGCGCGTGCGCCGCTTGCAGCGCATCGCAAATGCCGGGGACGACTGCCAGCGCCTGCTGGGGAGTGAAGCGCCCGGCGCGCATGGCCTGGCGGAGATTCACGCCGTCCACGTGCTCCATGATGAGGTAGAAGAATTTGATGCCGGGGGCGGCATTCGGTTGGTTCTGCGACGGGGGCGTCGCAGCTACGCCGTGCTCGAAAACGGTGACGATATTCGGGTGGTTCAGTTTTCCGAGCACCCGCGCCTCGCGGGCGAAGCGCTCCGCAAATGCCGGGTCGCGTCCAAGCTCGGGAGACAGGATTTTCAGCGCGACGGTGCGGTCGAGCGAAGGCTGCCGCGCTTTATACACAAAGCCCATGCCGCCCTGACCGATGAGCTCCAGCACTTCGAGCTGAGGAAACGCCGCACGCACTTCGTCGAGCGATGGAGCCGTGCGGCCGATTGGCGGGAGTTCATCCGCATCGCGGAGAACGCAAGCCGGACAGAACCCGCCCGGCGAATTCTCCGGGATGGAAGTTTTGCAAGTAGGACAGATGTTCGTGTTCACACAGGTTCCTGACGGACGCGGGCGGGGAGGTTACACGAAATCTTCGCGATCACAGCGGACGAAGTCAGTCGTTCTTGATGCTCACGACTGCGGGCGTTTTTCCGGGCCGATAGAGCGACGCTCCGTAGCAAATCGGCGCGGAGCCTTCGTTGGCGTAACGCACCTTGTTCAGCGCAGAATCCCATCGTTCGATACAGGAACAGTTTGCCGTCTTCTTGCTTCCGGGAATCGGCAGATAGCGGGCACTCGTGTAGGTGAGGAATGCGCCATCGCCGGCGAGTGGAAATGGCGCGGCCCAGTTCTGCGAAAGCCGCACCAGGCGCGGTTTCTTCAAGTCCAACGCAAAGCACGTATCGCCATCGGTGCTGTTCAGATGCAGCCCGAAAAACGCGACCCGGAGCGGTCCGTCGAAATGGAACAACTGCTCGGGATCGTTCGATGCAAACAGCATCTCCCATAGACCGAAGAAGCCCGGCACATCGGCCATCTTCGTCTCTTTGCCCGTCTTCAAATCGCGCAGAAGATAAGCGCGTCCGTGACCGGGCCCATCGATTCCATTGTCTTCGTCGCCCTTCGCTTCGCCGAGGACGAGTTCCACAGAGCCATCGGGTGCAGCGTAGCGTCGCGGGGCCTCACCTTCCATCGCAGGAGATCCCGGCAGCGGCTTGTTCTCGGGCCAGTCTTTCGGATCGCGATTGGTAAAGAATTTCGACTCGTTTGATTTCGAGTACCACTCCGGCGGCGCATCGAGCTTCCGGAGTCCGGAGCCCAACGGCTCGACACTCCAGTATTCGGCGAGAGCCTCGGAAAGCTCGCGCTTGAAAACAATCGTCTTCCCATCCGGCGCAAACACCGGCGAGCGGTCCTGACCTTTGTCATCGCGCGTCAACTGGCGGAGCAGCTTCCCGTCTTCGCGGTAAAGATAGATGTGGGCGTGGCTCGTGCCCTCGGCTTTTAGATAACGAATCGCCACAGCAAGCTCACCTTGGGATTTCGGCGCTGCCGCCGCGAGTTGCACAAGCGCGACACTTGCGAGTGTGAACACAACTTTCGAGGCCATCGACGACAGTGATTTCATCTCGGTCGAATCTCACCACACATTCCGCAGCGCAATCGAAATCCCGCCTCGGCTGCAGTTGGGACAGAATCCATTCCATCGATGACAGCCTGTAGCGCTTCCCGCCTCCGCCTCATTCATCGGCAGCAACGGGAAATCTATTCCAGCTTCAGCGGCTGCCGCCACGCTTCGACCACCTTGCTTCGGAATGATTGCCATTCATCATAGCGCGCCGCCGGATACGTCCCTGAAGGCGACTGAAACTCGAAATCAACGGTCACCACGTTTGCGTCCGTCGGAGATGCGCTCGCTGCGATTTTCCATTTTCCGAACTCCGAATCGGCCGAGCGCTCAAACGCCTTGAATGCGCTGGCACCAACCGCCTGTGGGAGCTGGATTTTTACACGGCTCTCGATCCGGACGGGATGCAAGAGTTCCATGGGAAAGCGGCGTTCTTTAAGGAACTGCGCGTCCAGATACTCATGCTCCCAAATTGCCGGAACAATCACAGACATCGGCTTTGCCGAGGTTGCCAGCGGGGGCATCGCATATTTGAAGTTGAAGACAAGATCCGCCGAATTGTCATCCATCCCCTCCACGGTGAATTCCTCGACCCGCCAGCGGCTGTCGCTCTGGAAACGCTGGATTGCAGCAAGCCGCTCCGAAGGCTGAACTCCACTTACCCATTCCCGCCATCCCATAGCATAATAGCCTCTGAGCCGGAATTTCTCACGCACCTCCATCTCACCACCGGCTGCCACGGTGACATCGCGTTCAATGAGAAGATTCTCGGCCGGAAAAAGCGAACGTTCCGGCACGCGCTCCAGCTTCGGCTTGTCGGGATACAAGACAAGCGCCTGACGATGAAACAACGCCGGCGGAAGCATGCCGGCCGGAAGCACTGTATTCGTCGAATCGACAAATGCCGCCTTTTGTCCGGGCAACTGCACAATCATGTGGTTGAACTGATCGAGCGAGGGGAGCGACGCCTCGACGTCGCTGTCGGAATGAATGAGCGCAAGCTGCGCAGGAACGCCCGCGGATTTGAGGAGTTGATAGAGTAACAAAGCCTGATCCTTGCAATCCCCGTAGCGGCTCGACACCACCCGCTCCGCAGGTTTTGGAATCCGGGCACGACGACCGAATTCGATTGCCTGATAAGTAACATTCTTCTGCACGTATCCGGCGAGGGCGCGGATCTTCTCATCGTCATTTTTCAGTTTGCCCGCGACCTCCGTGGCAATGGCTTTCGCCTTGGCGTCCGGCTTCAGGAGCGAGTCGATTTGCTTGAGATAATCGCGACCAACATCGGCCCAATCTCCCTTGGCCGGCCCAAGTCGGAGCACGGGAAGATAGGACTCCGCAAACGGGAGATTCGATTCTGGTTTCCACACAACCGGCTGGCGAACGAGCCATGACCGGCTGCCCTTCGCTTCGATGACCTTGGCCGCTTTCTCCGCCGCCGCCGATGGCACGACACGAACGCGCGCGATGTCGCCGGAAACGATCACGGCCTCGGCCAGCGTGGGGACACTCGTCGTGCAAATGAGACGCTCATAGGGAAACTCAGTCGCCGGACTGCGATCCTGCCGGGTCACCATCACCTCCAACGTGCACCCGGGCTTCAACCCCGGCACCACCACACGCAATACTTTGCTGTGCGTCGCCTCACCGGCATCGGCCGACAGGTCGACCACATACTGCTCTTCCGGAAGTCCCTCGGCAGTCACTTTTCCTTTTTCGTCCGTGACGACGAGCTTGTTGACATGAATCCGCTCGCTCAGTGGATCGAATTGAAAGACCAAGGTGCTGAAATCACCAACGCCCGCCTGAGTGACAACTTTTGCGCGGCGGTAAGTCGTGGAAGTCACGGGCTTTCCCGGCTCAAAATGAAAGGCACTCGCCCGCATGAGGTAGCAGACTGAAGCACCATCGGGAACCGCCGCTTCTCGGCCAATCGTGGCGACTGCATCAGCCAGAGCTGAAGGCAACGGAACGGGGTCAATCGGGGTCTTTACCAAGGAATTGTCCCCTTCTCCGAGCATGGCGGAGACTCGGGTCAGCGCGGAAGCAATGGTTGGATCGTCGGGCGAGAAAGCGCGGGCTTTCTCAAATGCTGTTTTCGCCTCGCGCCAGGACTTCCGCCCGAAAAGGCTCCATCCCTCGATCATTCGCGTCCGCGCCGTGTCATTTCCGGCCTTCAGAAGACCGGCGACCACGCCCGCCGCCCGCTCGTAATCATCCTCGTTGTTCGCCGTTTCGCCGAGTCCGTACGCGCTGAGGGGATCATAAGGCGGCTTGGCGAGGATCTCTTCGTATATCTCCATCGCGCGCTTTGGGTTTCCCGCGGATACATACGTCTCGGCCTGCCACCGACGGACCTTCGTGCTCGCGCCCTTCTTCACAAACTCATCCACGACTTTCACGGCATCACCCGCGCGGTTTCCATCGATGAGAATGTTGAGATACGCCAGCAAATCCGGCTCTTTGCCCGCCCCTGCTTTGAAGGCTTTGTCGTATTCTACCAGCGCACCTTCGGTATCGCCCATCCTTTGCTTTAGTCTGCCAAGCGCCAGCCCCAACGCGCCGTTTTTTGAGACCGTTTCGTGATGCTTCTCCAGCAGTTCGATGGCCCCACGGATATCACCCGTCTCTTCCATCGCGACGACGATACTCTCGAGCGTCGGGTCGTTATGCGGCGAGATTTCATAGGAAAGTGTAAATGCCTTGAGTGCCTTGGGCCAGTCCGCCCGATTGGCGAACTCAAGGCCAATACTATGCAAGAGAAGTGACCGCTTTCTCGCCATAGCCTCGTCCCTCGGCGGGGGAAATGGACCGGCCGCCGTGGGGACCTCTATCGATTGGAATGCCGCGTCGAGATGCCGAGGGTCCTTTGTCCCGGTGCCCGACTGCCATCCCAAAAACAGAAACGCCCGCTGCCCGGAGCGCGCAACCGTCCCGCGATACGCAAAGCTTTGCTTATCGAGAACGGACTCGGTGGAAAAGCGCACGGCTTCATCGGCCCCCCTGATTTTTGCCTTCTCGAGTTTGAGTTGCGGAAACTTCGGACCAAGCGCCGCGTAGTTCATGATGAACGCCCGGAAAATATCCTCCATGGCTACCTCCATCGTTCCCAGAGGCATCGTGTCTACGATGAAAAATGCGGGACTCGGATGAATCGCACACAGCGAGTTTCCGTTCAAACTGACGTCCCCGTCCACAAAGGGCCGCCACCCGAGCGCCGACAGCCTCGTCTGAAAACCGTCCGTTTCCTCCTTCGCATCCTTCAGTGCCGCCGTGCCGGCGGACGTGCGACTCGGATCAAGCACGTGAAATCCTGAAAGCAATGCCTTCCCCGCCTCACCTGCGGTATCTCCATCGCGCTGCAACACGGAGAGCACCCATTGATAGGAATGCCCGGCATACGATGCCACCCAGAAACGCGTCAGTTCGGCAGCCACAAACCCCTTCTTTGGAATCTCCGTCGAAAACGAATGCCATTCGATACCGTTGACTGTTTCCGTCTTTTCATCGGTGATCGAATGCTCTCCAAATCGAGCTTCAACGTTTCCTTTTGTAACGGATATCAGAGCGTCGACGCCCAATTCAACAGGCTCCGCAATGAGGACCGCAAGCGCCTGCGGACTTGCACGGCGAAGCGCCAGCGTGGCATCGGGATTAAGCGATTTCGGATCCTTCACGCGGACCCACCCGGGCGAAGGTGCCACGAGCTTGCAGTTGAGATTCGGGAACTCAATCACCTCCCCGCCCTTGGCGAACGGAATACCGTCCCGTTCAGCAGCAATGACCGGCGAAAATGCCGGACTGGATATCGTGCTGACCATCGAAGAAATGCGGATTACGACAATGATTGATCCGAGCAGGATTCCCCATACAGCCTGCTTCCGGCCCTGTACAAACACACCGCTCTTATACAGTCCAAGTCCCACACACCCGAGAACGATTCCCACGAGCAAAAGGAGGATCAAAGCTCCGTCAAACCAAAGCCGCAGATACACCCCTGTCACGATCGGAAACACAACGAGACAACCGGATACAAACCAGGTCACAACAACCGCAAACAACGGAGAAACACAAAGTGCGCTTGTTGTTTTACGCCGCATCAGATTCACGCATTTTACCAACGCTAGCAGGGCGAGCATCACTCCGATTACCTGCCCCACAGCCGTCGCCCCGGCGTCCGCTGCGGCAAAAGCGGGAAAGTGTTTCGGCAGCGATGAGGAAGGCAGGCAATACATGGCGCGGGAAGGTTTCGAGGTTCGTAGCCACGAAACTCGTTCGGAAGCAAGCACCCCATCAAAACAACGACGAAAAACCTGCCGACACGGCTTTCGGCGATTCCCCTGCTTTGACTTCCCGCGGCGTTTCCCCTATTCACCGCGCCCGATGAAACTCACGCTCGCTCTTTCACTCGCCGTCCTCTCCACTTCGTTTGCCACCGACTGGCCGCAATACCGCGGTCCCCTCGGCGACGGAAGCACTCCGGACAAAATCGCCACAAACTGGGGCACCGCACCGAAGACGCTTTGGAAGGTTTCCGGCGGCACGGGCTTTTCGAGCTTCGTCGTGTCGGGCCCGAAGTGCTTCACCATCGAAGGACTCGGCGGCAAGGAAGTGCTCATCGCGCGGAACGTGGCGAACGGAAAGGAACTCTGGAAGGCCGAGCTTGGAAATGCCGAGTATCAGGGCGGCGGCAATGACGGCACGAACGACAACAAAGGCGGCGACGGCCCGCGCTCCACGCCGACGATTGCAGGAAATGTGATTGTCACCACCAATGCCGACCTCGTGATTCAGGGGCACGACGCAATGACCGGCAAGCAACTCTGGAAGCGCGACCTTTCCCAACACGGCGCTCGCAACATCAACTGGAAGAATGCCGCAAGCCCGCTGCTCGAAGGCGGCATCATCTACGTCGCCGGAGGCGGAGCGGGCGAATCGTTCATGGCGCTCAATCCCGCGAATGGAGCCATCGTCGCCAAATCGGGCGATGAAACGATGACCCACGCCACGCCCGTCGCAGCAACGATTTTGGGAACCCGGCAGGTCATTTTCTTCATGAAGAGCGGCCTTGTTTCGGTGGAACCGAAAACGCTGAAGGAGCTCTGGCGCGCCGAGGTGAAGTTCAATGTCTCGACCGCCGCGAGCCCCGTCGTCGCGGGCGACTACGTGTATGCCAGCGCGGGCTACGGTGTCGGCGCTTACGGTTTCAAGATCACGAAGGAAGGCACCGCGTGGAAGGCCGAGCAGGTGATGCGCGTCCCCGGCGACCAGCAGATCGCCAACCACTGGAGCACGCCGGTCCTTTCCGACGGGCATCTCTACGGGATGTTCCAGTTCAAGAAATACGGCAGCGGTCCGGTGAAAGCAGTGAAGCTCCCCGACGGCGAAGTGAAGTGGGCGAAGGACGGCTTCGGCCCCGGTCACGTCGTTCTCACCAACGGAAACGTGCTCGCACTCAGCGATGCGGGCGAGCTCGTGCTGTTCGCAGCAAAGCCGGATGCCTACACGGAACTCGCGCGGACCAAAGTGCTCACCGGCAAGTGCTGGACGACGCCAGTCATCAGCAACGGACTTGTCTTCGTCCGCAGCACGACGGAGGCGGCCTGCATCGACCTTCGCGCGAAGTAGCCAGCGGAATCCGCGCAAACAGCAGCCCTCACGGAAAGACTGCGCACCACGCGTGCAGTCTGGCCGCCGCTGCTTGCTGAATCCCACCACACTCACCAGCCATGTCCCGCGAAAACAGCGAGCTTGCAGAAAACGTCCTCACCGTCGCGCACCGCGACGTGGAGACACTGCGCGCATCGCTCACGATCGCGCAGGCCATCGACACCATCCGCTCGCGCGGCCTCGGCGAGAAGATCGTCTATTTCTACGTCACGGACGACGACGACCGCCTCTGCGGCGTGCTGCCCGCGCGATCGCTGCTCACAGAGAGTCCGGAGAAAAAGCTCTCCGACGTAATGCGGACGCGCGTCGCCACCGTCCCGGCATCCGCGACGGTTCTGGAGGCGTGCGAATTCTTCGCGATGCATCGCTTTCTCTCGGCACCGGTCGTGGACGAGGAGCGGCGGCTCGCCGGAGTCGTGGATGTCAGCGTTTTTACCGAGCAGGTCTTCGACCTTGCTGAACGCGCGCGGATGGACGAGGTGTTCGACTCGCTCGGCTTCCGCGCCTCGCAAGTGCGCGACGCATCGGCGTTCCGCGCATTCACGTTCCGCTTCCCGTGGCTGCTCGCGACCATCGTGAGCGGCACGGCGTGTGCACTGCTCGCGAGCGCCTTCGAGCTCACGCGGGCAAAGAGCCTTGTGCTCACGATTTTCATGACGCTCGTGCTCGGGCTCGGTGAAAGCGTGAGCGTGCAGTCCATGACCATCGCGCTCCAATCCCTTCGCGTCACAAAGCCGACGCTCGCATGGTACGTGCGCTCACTTTTGCGCGAACTCGGCACGGCGCTGCTCCTCGGCGTCAGCGCAGGCGGACTGGTCGCCGGCATCGTATGCGTCTGGCGCGGCCCCGGGATGCCCGCCCTGGTCGTAGGGCTCGCCGTGCTCGGCGCGATTTGCAACGCATGCTGGATCGGACTCAGCGTCCCCACCCTGCTTCGCGCCCTCAAGCTCGACCCCAAGATCGCGGCCGGACCAGTCACGCTCGCCATCGCGGATATCGCGACGCTGCTGCTCTTTTTCGGACTAGGCTCGCTGCTGCTTTAAGCTGCGCGGTTGAGCGCGCTGAGCAGCGTTACTCAGACCCCTGTTTCTTTTCACCGCTGATAAAACGCTTTGCTCTCTCTGATGCCGCGTCAATCAACTCACTCGAGCGCTTGGTTGCAGCCTTGGAGATTTGGTCTGCATCTATCTTCTTTATTGATTCGATGGCCTTCCCAGCCCCAGCAGACACCACGGGCTGCACTTCGTCTGCAAACGACTGAAAACGCTGTTCTACACGGTTTAGCTTGGGAAGAAGGCCAAACACAAGTGCCCCGGCTCCGACCGCCATCACGATGAGATTTGCGACCAGCAGAAACGCAATGCGGTCGAGTCTCTTGTTGGTTTCTGGATTTTCCATGATGGCGTTTATTGTGTGAGCGAAAGCTGCATCTAAAATGCACGATTCAGAGCACTGAGCACGGCCTTGATGGACGCGATCTCGATATTGGTATCCACGCCCGCGCCCCAGCGCAGCGAGCCGTCGGCAAGCTGGAGCTGGATGTAGCTGATCGCGCTCGCCTCGGTGCCGGAGCTCAGCGCGTGTTGCTTGAAGTTCGCGACTTTTGCAACCGGCGCACCGGCGGCCTGAAGCGCGTGGACAAACGCCGCGATGGGGCCATTTCCCTCGCCGGTCAGCTTCAGCTCCGCGCCGTTTCTGCGAACGCTTGCGCGGCAGTGGAACACGCCTTCCACACCATCCGCATGGAAATGGATGAGTTCCCACGGCGTGGCGCGGTCCACGTATTCCTTCCACAACATCGCCTTCAGTTCGTCGGCCCGCACTTCGCGACCGAGGGCATCGACGAGATCGTTCGCAATCGGACCAAACTCGCGCTGCATCTCCTTCGGCAGCTCGATTCCAAATTCGCTCTCCAGCAGGTAGGCCACACCGCCTTTGCCGCTCTGCGAAGTCACGCGGATGACCTCGCGATACTCGCGGCCGAGGTCGCTCGGGTCGATGGTGAGATACGGAACGTCCCAATGGTTTTTGCCGCCCGTCTTTTCCCACTCCGCGAGGCCCTTCTTGATTGCGTCCTGATGCGATCCGCTGAACGCCGTGAACACGAGTTCGCCCGCGTACGGCTGGCGCGGCGGAACCGTCATGCCGGTGCAGCGCTCATACATCCCGATCAGCTCGTTGATGTTCGAAAAATCCAGTCCCGGCGAAATGCCATGCATGTAGAGATTCATCGCCACGGCGACGATATCGAGATTGCCCGTCCGCTCGCCATTCCCGAACAGCGTGCCCTCCACGCGGTCCGCGCCTGCGAGCAGGCCCAGCTCCGTGGCGGCCGTGCCGGTGCCGCGATCGTT
>SXGQ01229647.1_pt1 | contig 19137 bp, 29 predicted proteins | sample 3178371 | NCBI WGS metagenome assembly SXGQ01 (sample SAMN11356859, study PRJNA531348) | freshwater metagenome | isolation source: freshwater sample F1-20 | place: China: Fuxian Lake, Yuxi | collected 2017-12-25 | reverse complement strand
CGCTCGACGGTCCACACAAAGTATCGTTCGATCTCACTTTCGCGCGTCATGCACATGATCTATCAAACAATCATTGACACGTCAACAAACATTATGTAGTGCTGGGGTATCAACAGGAGGATACATTGGCTGCTCACTCTAACGTCGTCGGTGGGTCCACCGCCAAGCGCGTCTTAGCCTGCCCCGGCAGTGTCGCGCTCGTCCAGAAGATGCCCCCGCAGCCGTCGTCGGTTCACGCCGACACCGGCACGCTGCTGCACAACACCATCGCCAGCATCTTGGAGACGGGCAAGCCGCCGCATGAGTTCTTGGGGGCCACCTACAACGCCATCGAACTGACCGATGACCTGCTGGAGCGCAAGCTGCTGCCGGCACTCGCCGCCCTTGACGAGATCGACCCCGACAAGACGATGGAATACGCAGTTGAACAGGTGGTCGGCTTTGGCAACGCCTTGCCTGGCGTGTTCGGTTCCGCTGATCTTGTTGGCAGGATTGGCAACCGTGGCGTGTTGCTGGACTGGAAGTTCGGCGACGGCGTCGCGGTGGACGCGGAAGAGAACCCGCAGGGCTTGTTCTACGTAGCCGCCGCCCTTCGCACCGCCAAGACCAAGTGGGCGTTTGCCGACGTCGAGGACATCGAGATCATCATCGTCCAGCCGCCCTATGTGAAGCGCTGGGTGACGACGCCCGCCCGCGTCAAGCAGTTCGAGGCTGAACTGATGCTGGCGGTGCGCGCTGCCGAGCAGCCCGACGCGCCGCTGGCAGCCGGCGACCACTGCCGCTGGTGCACGGCCAAGACGATTTGCCCGGTGGTGAGCGGTGCCGTCGCCCGTGCCGCCCGCACGGCCATCAAGACGGTCAACGTGGACCGCTTGGCCGAAGCGCTGGGGCAAATCGAACTGCTGGAGGGCTACATCAAGGACGCCCGCGACATGGCGCAGCAACTGCTGGAGAACGGCGTCGAGGTGCCGGGCTGGAAGTTGGTTCTGAAGCGTGCTACACGCAAGTGGGCAGACGACAAAAAAGTCTTGACGACACTCACCGAAGCAGGGCTTAATATCGAACAGTTGACGGACCCCAAGTCGCCAGCGCAGATGGAGAAGGTGTTGAAGAAGCACAATGTCCCGATGCCGATTGACTTGATCGTGTCCGTCTCAACAGGTAGCACGCTGGCAAGCGCGGATGATCCGCGACCCGCCGTGTTGCAGATCGGCAAACAACTGTCTGCCGCTCTTGGTAAACTATAGGAGAAAGTACAATGAACGACGTAGTTGCATTCGGTAACGGCAAGCTCCCCTCCGTCCAGTCGCTGACCACCGCGCTTCGCAGCCTTGAAAGCGAAGTGGGTGCCGCCGGCATGGTCATCCTTAAGATGGACAAGACCGGCCATTGGGTGTTCGGCGCCGACCAGACCGAAATTGATGACGACAGCACTTGGGCGGTCAACCCGTTCTCCTTTGTCCACGGCTTCATTGCTTGGGGCGAAGGCGAGGTGCTGGGCGAGAAGATGGTGCCGGTGTCGGAACCGCTTCCCGAAATGGATACTTCCCCGCCGGGCGCCAAGCGCGGCTGGGAGATGCAGGTCGGCATGAGCCTGAAGTGCATGAACGGCGAGGACAAGGACATGGAGGCGCGCTACAATGTGACTTCCGTGGGCGGCAAGCGCGCCGTTCAGAAGCTGGCCCTTGACATCGCCACACAGGTCGAGAAGGATCAGTCGAAGCCTGTGCCGGTGGTGCGTCTGAAGAAGGACCACTACACGCACAAGTCTTACGGCCGCATCTTTACCCCTATCTTCGAGATCACCCAGTGGGTGTCGCTGGAAGGTAAGGAAGAAACGCCCGCTGCTGAACCGACGCCGGAAACCACCGTCCGCCGTCGTCGTACTGCGTAAGCGGGCAGCGGGGCCGCTTTTTGCCTCCCTGGTTGGGCGGCCCCGCGCCTCACATAAAAAGGTAGCATACATGGCAAACCGATTGCTTATCAGCTTTTCGGGCGGTGAAACATCCGCCTACATGACTTGGTGGATACTCCAGAACTGGCGCGAGCGTTACGACGACATTCTGGTGGTGTTCGCCAACACCGGCCAAGAGAACGAGGCGACGCTAGAGTTCATCAGGCGTTGCGACGAACATTTTGGGTTCAACACGTTTTGGATTGAAGCCGTGCAATACCACGGCGTTCGTAAATCATCAGGTTTTAGGTTGGTTACGTTTGAAACGGCGTCTCGAAACGGTGCGCCTTTTGAAGACGCAATCCGCAAGTATGGCTTGCCCAATTCCAAGTTCAAGGATTGCACCCGCAATTTGAAACAGAAGCCTATTGAGGCGTACGCGCGTTTGGTAGGCTGGGAAAACGGATCGTATGATCTAGCGATTGGCATCCGCGCCGACGAGATCGACCGCATGTCGGCGGCCGCGCAACAGCGCCGCATCGTGTACCCGCTTATCACTGATAACCCCATGACCAAGCCGAAAATCAATTCTTGGTGGGCGGCGCAGCCGTTTCGGCTGGAACTGAAAGGGTATCAGGGCAACTGCAAATGGTGCTGGAAGAAGTCATTTCGCAAGCATTTTACGATCATTGGTGAGACGCCAGAAGCCTACGATTTTCCGCGCCGCATGGAAGCGCAATACGGTTTAATCGGGCCGGAATTTGCTAAGGGCGACGTGGACGGATACCGGCGCACTTTTTTTCGTGGTAACAAGAGTGTAGACGATCTGTTCGCGGAATATGAACGCCGCAAGGGCACTTTTGTGCCGGCTCACGACGAGGCGGCGGTGTTTGATCCTGAGTTTGACGTGGGCGCCGGGTGCGAAGAAAGCTGCGAGGTGTTCTCCGATGACGACAACCCTGTGGCTTGACTTTGAAACCCGCAGCCGCTGCGATTTGCGGAGCCGTGGCGTGTACAACTACGCCCAAGACCCCAGCACCGAGGTGCTGTGCATGTCTTACGCCTTTGACGACGAAGACGTAGTGACTTGGACGCCTGACCAGCCCTTCCCGACGCGCGTCGCGCTGCACACAGGGCAAATCCGCGCCCACAACGCCGCGTTCGAGCGGTTGATCTTTTGGTACGTGATCTGTCCTGACTTCGGCGTCCCCGAGCCCAAGCTGGAGCAGTTCTACTGCACTGCAACACAGGCTCGCGCCAACTGCGCGCCGGGCAGCCTTGAGGACGTGGGCCGCTTCGCAGGGGCCAGCATGAAGAAGGACCACCGTGGCGCGGCGCTGGTGCGGGCGCTCTCGATCCCGCAGGGCGACGGCACCTTCCGTGAAGACCCCAAGTTGATGGCCGAGATGGTGGCCTACTGCGAAACCGACGTGAAGGCTATGCGCGCCATTTCCAAGGCGCTGCGCGAACTGTCCGACGAGGAACTGTCCGACTACCACACTAATGAAAAAATTAACGACCGGGGCGTGCGCCTGGACGTGCCACTCGCCAAGGCCGCCGTGCGCTACGCGGCGCAGGAACTGGACGACATCCAGCAGGTGGTGCAGGATGTGACCGGCGGCGTGCTGACGTCGGTGCGCAGCCCCCGCATGCGGGAATGGGTGCAGGAGCGCGTCGGCCCCGAGGCCCGCAAACTGATGCAAGTATGGAAGGACGGCGTCGAGAAGACCAGCATCGACAAGACCGTGCGCGCTAACCTGCTGGCGATGGAGAACCCCGATGAAGTCCCTGCGGAAGTCGCGGAAGTGGTGCAGTGCGCGGACGATCTGTGGGCATCGTCCGTGGCGAAGTTTAGCCGTGCCGCAGCGCTTAGCGATGATCAAGACGGTCGCGTCCGGGGTGCGTTTGTATTCTGTGGTGGCTCAGCTACAGGCCGAGCGTCAAGCTATGGTCTTCAGGTCCACAATTTCCCAAGACGATGTGCCGACGAACCTGAACTAGTCCGCCAGGCGTTGGTGCGCGGGCACGACGTCGTGCCGCAGTATGGCCGCCGCGTCACCGACGTTCTGAAGGGCATGCTGCGGCCCGCATTGATCCCGGCGCCCGGCAAGTCCTTCGTGGTCGCCGATTGGTCCTCCATCGAGGCCCGCGTGACCCCGTGGTGCAGCGGTGCGGGTGATGACAAGCTGACACTTTTCCGTGATGGTGCTGACGTCTACAAGGTCAATGCGGCGGCCACCTTCCGGTGCCGCGTCGAGGACGTCACCAAGGACCAGCGCCAGGTCGGAAAAGTTCAAGAACTCGCGCTAGGGTTCGCCGGCGGCGCAGGTGCCTTTACGGCAATGGCGCGTGTTTACGGGATAAGTTTGCCCGACAGCGAAGTGCGCAAGATGATTGACGCATGGCGCCGCGCCAATCCGTGGTCGGTGCCCTACTGGCAGGAACTTGAGATTGCGTACACACGCGCAATTCGGAACCCGAAAACCAAGATGAAAGCGGGTCGCGTGACGTATTACTTCGATGGGCTCCACTTGTGGTACGCATTGCCGTCGGGCCGTGTTCTCTGTTATCCTTTCGCACGGATCGAGGATGAAGGCGTCACATATGCCAAGGCGTCATGGAAGCCCGCAGCGGATGCGAAGGAATGGCCCCGCGCCAGGTTGTGGAAGGGGCTGGCCTGCGAGAACATCACGCAAGCGACAGCCGCCGACATCCTGCGCCATGCGCTGCGCCAGCTACCCGACGTGGTGCTGCACGTCCACGACGAGATCGTCGTCGAGACGGACCAGCCCGAGGCGGCGCTGGCCGAGATGCAGCGTGTGATGGCGACGCCGCCAGCATGGGCCGAAGACCTGCCGCTGGGCGCCGAGGCGTCGGTGATGGCGAGGTACGGCAAGTAATTCCGGCAATCCGCCGGTATCCGGCGTCGCAGCGGTCCTGCGGTATCCATAAGGTTGCAAGCATACAGACACTCTAATTTCAGGCTCTTCAAACTAACGCGCGCAGGTAACCCTCAGCCCTTTACCTGCGCGCAATCAACTGGATGGGAAACATGGACTTACTTGACTACTTGGTCAATCTGGCACCAGCCGGCGAGACAGCACTGATCGTGCGGCAGACGCCACGCCACTCGGGCGGTGAGATAAAGTATCACGCGGATGGTGCGCCGGTCGCCACCTTCCCGGCCTTCCTGCCGACGCACAAGCGCAAGGATGGCGAGGCTTGGTATATCAACACGGGCTCATTCGTCATTGACCGCCTCACGGCGGGCAAACCGTCGGCCAAGAGCGAAAACATTGAGTACGTCCTGTTCATGATGCTGGACGACGTCGGCACCAAGTCCAAGGTTCCGCCGCTCGATCCGACATGGATCATGGAGACGTCGGAGGGTTCGTTCCAGTGGGGCTACGCCTTCAGCGAGCAGCCGACCAAGGGCGAATTCACTGCGGCCATCACGGCCATCGCGGAGGCCGGCTACACGGACCCCGGCGCCACCAATGCCGTGCGCAACTGCCGCCTGCCCGGCAGCGTCAACCTGAAGCGCGGGCGTGAAGGGTTCAAGGCGCGGCTGGTCGAGTTCCATCCCGGCCGCGAGTACACGTTGGAGGACATTTGCAAGACGCTGAACGTGGTGCCGGGTCCGGCGGACGGTGCCGGGCTTCCGTCCATCAAGATCAGGGACACCGGCAGCGACAGCGTGCTGCGCTGGCTGTCCGACAACGCCATGGTGCTGTCCCGCGTCAACAACGAGGGCTGGTGCGGCGTCGTCTGCCCCAACAGCGCCGAGCATACGGACGGCAACCCGGAGGGCCGCTACAGCCCCGTCAACCGCGCCTTTTGCTGCTATCATGGGCACTGCCAGCACCTGGACAGTAACGCCTTCCTCGCGTGGGTGGCCGAGCAGGGCGGCCCCAAGGTGACACCGGGCTTCCGCGAGGAATTGGTGGCCGAGCGCATGGCGGCGGTGGCCGAGGTGCTGAAGCCCAACGACATCTTCCGCGACACCGCGTCCGAGGTCATCGCCGAGGTGGACCGCAAGGAGTTGGGCCGCCTTGACAAGGCTGGCTGGTACTCGCGCTTTGCCTATGTTGCGTCGGATGACACATATTTTGACCTGGTCGAGCGCAAGGAATTGACACGGTCGGTGTTCAATGCCGTGTTCCGCCACGTCGAGTGCAAGTCGATCCACACCGCGCGCCGCATCGAGGCCAGCGTCTGCTTCGACGAGAACCGCCAGGCGGCCGGCGCCCGTGTCCTGCACGGCATCACCTACGCCGCCGGCGAGAGCGTGCTGGTGGCGCGCGATGGCGAGGTGTTCGGAAACCGTTGGATCAACGCCCGGCCCGACGTGTCGCAGGTAGCGGCCGGCGACATCAGCCCGTGGCTGGCGCATGCCGAGTTGCTGATACCTGATCCGATGGAGCGCGCCCATGTCCTTGACGTGATGGCCTACAAAATCCAACACCCGGAGGTCAAAATCAACCACGCGGTGCTGCACGGCGGCGACGAGGGATGCGGCAAAGACAGTCTGTGGGCGCCGTTCCTGTGGGCGGTCTGCGGTCCAGGTCTGCGCAATCGCGGCCTGATTGACGCCGACGGCATCGCGGGCCGGTGGGGCTATGCGCTCGAAAGCGAGGTGCTGATCCTTAACGAATTGAAAGAGCCTGAGGCCCGCGAGCGCCGGGCAATGGCGAACAAGCTGAAGCCGATTATTGCTGCGCCGCCGGACATGCTGTCCATCGAGCGCAAGGGCCTGCATCCGTATGACATGATGAACCGCTTGTTCGTGCTGGCCTTCACCAATGATCCGGTGCCGATCACGCTTCCGACGCAAGATCGGCGTTGGTTTTGCGTCTGGAGTTATGCGCCGCGCATGACGACTGAGGACGCGGCGAGGTTGTGGGCTTGGTATAAGGCCGGCGGAATGGCGCAGGTGGCCCGCTGGTTGCACGCGCGCGACGTGTCCAAGTTCAATCCGGCTGCGACGCCGCCGTGGACGGACTACCGCACCCGCCTGATCGAGAACGGGCGTAGCATCGCCGAGGCTTATGTCATCGAGCAGATCAATCAGCCGTCGCCCGAGTTCCGTTCTGGTGTGGTTGCGTCGCCATTGCATCGGCTCTGTAACCAGCTTCAGCAAGGCAGCCCGAATGGCGCCAAAGTGCCGCCGGCGGCGGTGCTGCATGCGTTGAAAGAGGCGGGATGGATTGATCTCGGCATGGTCAAGTCAACCGACTATCAGACCAAAAAGAACCTGTGGGCGCGCGAGGATATGGTCAAGACCTACTCGAAAAGCGAACTCCGGCGCATGGTTGAACAAGCGCCGGAGCAGGGTTTGAAGTTGGTCAGTTAGAGATCAAGCCACGCCAGCAGTATGGCGGCGATAATTATTGCCGCCATTTTTCTGCCAGTTCACGCGCGAACATAATAAGCAGCGTCCAGCCGCCCACCGCTCCGCCGAAGAAGAAGGCATATTGCAGCCAGGCCCATGTATTCTCAGGCATCGGGCTCACCGTGCGCGATGCGGGCGAGGGCTTGGTCCCGCGCTTCTATTTCGACGTGCAGCGCGGCGATCAGGGCGTCAATTTCCTCGCCAAAGCGAAACTTTATATCGCGCAGTTGGTCGCTCAGGCTGTCCCCCATTGCGCGGTTGTGGGCGCGTTCGGTTTCAACGTCCGACGTAGCTTGTTTCAGGCTCATAGTTCTATCGTCCTCTCTCTGTTGGTTAGGCGTGTTGTTACTCTAGGTACTGGTGGTGCTGGCGGCGGCGCCGGCGGGCGCCGTAGCAGCGTGAAGTAAAGGCAGGCAGTGCCCATGAGGGCGCCGGCGGCAAAGCCTACGAAAAAGAGCATGGGGCCTCCTTCAGTGCGCGGATGGCGGCGGTCATTTTTGCCGCCCATACAATTCGTCGCACAGCGCGCGGTGGCACGACAGCCGGTTGCCGTCCTCGAAATGGCGGATGGCGGTTTTCAGGACATCCCGCAGCCGCTCGATCTCAACATCGGTCTCCGCCACCCGTCGACGCAGTCTATCAATCGTGCCGATGTACTCCGCATTGCGCTCGTTCAGTGTGGTGATGGTGTCGACGGCTTCCTTTAGTTTGCGCATGGTTTTGAGAGTGTGTTCCAGCGCCAACTGCATTTCTTCACTCATCACGCGCCTCCTGCGGAAGGATGATTTCGACGTGGCGAGCGTGTGTCATCAAGTCCCAATATGGCCTTTCACGCGCCCCCGGCCACGCTTCCAGCATGGCAAGGCAGGCGGTGCGGGCTTGATCTGCAAAGTGCGGCCAAAAACGTTCCGGGTCGCTGTCCCATTGATCACAGTTATATCTGGCCAAACCTCTCGCAGCCGCCTCCACCACCTCGTCCGGTATCTTAATCATTGTCAGCCCCCAGGATGGCCTCGACGCGGGCGCGCTCGGCAGCGTAGCGGCCTTGGGCGACCATGGCACAGAACGTCGTGTAGCTGTGATGCGCCGTCGTGTGGTCCGTCCGGTTGAGGTGTGCCGCAATCTGGCTCAGCCCCAGGTCCTGCCGGCGGCGGCGCAGTTCCCAGGCCGCGTGATGGCGCGCGTGACAGTAGCGACGCGGGCGCCGGATGCTGTGCAGCTCGTCGACCGTCAGTTCGTGAGCCTCCGCCACGGCGGCCACGATCCGCTTGGCCGGATAGCGGCGGCGCTGTTCCGCCATGTGGGCTTTATGCGCTTCCCACAAGCGGGCAATGCTAAATTCTCTTTCCATCTGTCACGCTTTCTGTTACAGTTGCACTCGTTTCCTTCCCCACATGCAGACTAGGCGGCACCTTGGTGCCGTCCTTTTCTTTTGGGAGCAGGTTACGCCGCCGGGCTTCTTGTGCGGCCGCTTCCAGTGCCACCGCGTGATTGTCCAAGCGTACCTTGACGGCCGCCAGGAAGCGCAGCAGGTCCACGTCATCGAGCCCGGCGACGTTCGCTTGCCAATGGAGAAGGTCAGCCATTGGATTTAATCGCAGCGTTGAGATGCTCGGCTAAGTCTTGCCATTCGTCGCGTGAGTTTTTCATCGCTTCCAGTTCCTCCCGCAGTCGCGCGATTTCGTCTGCGGCGTCATCTATAAGGCGTATCGCTTTTAACGGCGCTTCATATGCAAAATCGGCGGTTTGCAAACGCTTGAGAATGTCATCCATAGGTCCGATCCATCTGACGCTGTAGCGCGCGGCATTCCTCTTGCCACATGACGGCGCGCTGTTCTGCTTCCTCGAGTTCCTCCCGCAGGCGCGCGGCCTGTACAGCCTCCGCCGCTTCGGCCTCTAGCTGTATCGCCAGCGCTTCCACCAGCGCAATCGAGAGAATGCCGACCTTGGCGCAATCGAGCGCATGCCGGACCAGCTCCGCCGGGGGCATGTTCATCATGTCTGTGTAATCACGCATAGCGGCTGATTTCCTCATTGTTGATTAGGGCCTCGATCACTTGTTCATGCAGCCATTCGCGGTCTATTGCATCGTACAGAATATGAAATAACGGCATATGGCGCGCGACCTTGGTGTAGACGCCCTTGTCGCTGAAATGGAACTCGGTGATATCCCAATCAACGTCAGCGCCGTCTATGGTGTACTCAATGCGCGCTTCGCAGTCCGTCTCGAACAAGCAAACGTCGTCCTTGATGACTGTAGCAATAACGGGAATGTAGAACATGGTGCCTCCTATGGTGTGATAATGAAAAAGACGAAAACGAAGGCATAAGACGCGAACAGGAGCGCCGCGACTTTGGCAAGCTGTACGGTGAGGTTGAGCATGTTAGCGCCCCATCACAAAAACACAGCCATTCTCAGCGTGCGCTTGATGCAACAGGCCAAACGTCCAGCCCATCTTGTCGCACAGCGCGACGGCGGCCGCAGCGTGGGCCTGCGACTGGCTCAGCTCGTGGGGATAGCCAATCGTGACGCTCAGCTTGCCGCCGGACTTGGCCCACGCCTTGATGCGTCCGGGCCGATAGTTTGTTGGGCCAAGGTACTTGGTGAAGATTGCGCAGCGTCCGGTATCGTTGATCTCTGACATGGTCGGCATTGGATTGTTTCCCCTAGTTGATTGCGTTTGTGGAAAGTAACAGGGGCCGGAGCCCCTGTCAATTATTACTTGACGCTGGCGAGCACGTTGCGCCACTCTGGCACGACGTCGCCGGTGGGCCGGCGCATGGGCATAAGCACGGCCAGGCAATCATCGCGGCCGGCAAACGTCACGCCGGCGGGATTTGTGGCGGTCCATACCTGCAGCTTGAAGCTGCCGACGGCGCCGCTCAGAATTTTGGCCATTTTGCCAATGTCGCCGACATATTCAGGATTGAAATGCGCCAGGTGCGGCGCTTCCTCCGGCGTGGTCGGCTCATATGCGATGCCTTCACCTGCAGGAAGCACGGCGCGCCAGTTCGGGAACGTGCCGTCAACAGGTACGAAAGTAACGCTCCCCAGTGTGTTGCCGTTAATCTCGATCACGATAGCGCGCGGTCCGGCAATCTTAAGCGCGGCCTTGACGGTATCAAGCGGAATGATCACGTCCGCCGGCACAGCTTCCGCCAGTTTGGCGACGAACATGCGGTGTCCGTCCGTCGTGACCATATGGCCGGATGTGCTCAGGTGCACGCCTTTGAGATAGTAACGCGTTTCCTCGGTTGACGCGCAAAGCAGCGCGGCCTTAAGCAGGTCGGTCGGAATAAGCATAGTGTCGTTCTCCCAGTTGAGGTTAGGTTAGTGTCTAGTGAGCCGGCGCCGCAACGCCGGCCTGCTAGGCTCTAACGACGCTTTTAATGTTGGTCTTGCAAAGTCATTAAAAACAAAGCGTCGTAAGCTTCTTTTAGCGACGCGAACATGCGCGCGCTTGGTATCAGCCGGCCATCACGCAAGTGAGTAAAAACGCGGTATTTTTCGCTAGCTTCTTTGATGATCGAGTAATCGTTGCGGTTAATGCTAATTTTCGTTTCCATGATTACACCCGTGCCCCCGTAGCCATATCTTCTAGACTCTCGATCAATTCGTGGATGGCATCGTGCTTGGCAGCGCGGAAATCGGCGTCGCGCTTCGCAGGGGCTTTGGCAATCTGTTCGACGTAGGCAAGCTTGCAAAGCTTGGCGGCTAGGGCGGCTTGTTCTTTTGTCATGTTTTCCTCCTGTTGTGTTGCTATGGGGATAACCTATCAGGGTTCCGAACGTTTGTCAAACATTTCTTTTCATCTAGTCATTAAAAAATGTGTTGCAGCCATTCCGCGCTTGTGGTAAGTTTTCCCCACAACATAGGAGGGTGTGAAAATGTCTTTTGAATTGCTGCTTGTTCTTGTGTTCGCTGCCGACGTGCTCGCCTTGTGGGCAATCGCAGCAATTGCAATCCTGGCCATCACTCAGTAACGTAGGAGAAGGTTATGAATATCGAACAATACAATCTGCGCGCTAATGAGATTGATGCCTGGGCCAAGGCTCAATATGAGACTGGCAAGCTGTCCGAGGATCAGATTGAGCGCGCGGTCGAGCGCATGTTTGACAAGCTGGACGACGAATATATGTCCGGCCGTCATGTGCCGGACTTGTACCAAACGCGGAACGATGTTGACGCCGATTTTTAGACGTGCTACGGCATATGCCGTAGTGAGCAAGCCCCGCCCTAATCCGGCGGGGTTTCTTTTTGGGGTGTTGGTTGAGGTAGTTGTGGGGCGTTGGCATGGGCAATGCTAGGACTCTGGAAAGCTATATAAACGCGGCGTATGGGCATTCTGGGTTATGTTGTATTTGTACTTTAATGAAGTGTAATATTATGGAATATAACAGATGTTCCGGTTGTGTTCCGTAGAGCCGTAGCGATTAAAAACAGACTGCCCAGACTGCCCATACTGCCCATCCCTAGCGTCAAGTTTTGCGCCCACGTCATCAGCGGCGCCAGGTGTTCGCCGGCGTCGTCATGACTGGCGCAAGCTGAAAGCTGATTGCCCATATTGCCCATGGGTTACGTGACGTCAGCCGCCCTGGTTGAACAGTCATTCAACTTGACTGACTGTTCAGTCAGCCGGCATTGACTGAATGCTCATTCAATTTGACTGACTGGTTAGTCAGCCGGGGGGGGACAGGGCCCTGCGCACGCCCCCTGCTGCCGAGGCCAGGGGTCACAGCCGAAATTTTTTATTTTTTGACCCCCATCAATCAATCTGTTACTTTCACGCCATGTTCCACTCACTGCCCTACGAGCCACGCAAGCTGGAAGCCACTGAGGCGCGTCTGGAGGCGATCTACAATGCCGCCAAGATGGGCCTGAAGGGCGAGGCACTAGCCCTCGCTGCGGGCATGCTGCCTGTCGAGTACCGGCAGTTGACGCAGTTCGATCCCATTGCCCAATACGCTGAGCAGAAGGGGCGCGCGGATGGCGAGATGGAGATGGCCACCACCGTGTACGCCGCAGCCCGCGAGGGCGACGCCAACGCCGCACTGAACATGCTGCGCTACAGCCATGGCTGGGCTGCCAAGCAAGCCATCGAGGTGACGGTCGATCAGCGCATCTCCATAACGGCGGCGTTGGAAGAGGCGCAGCGGCGGGTCATCGACATCACACCACTAATGGCTGACGATGCAAACACCTCAGTATAGCGCCGAGGACGAGCAGACGCTTATGGCGTCCCTGTGGACGCCCGCGCTCAAGGACGACCCGCTGAAGTTCGTGATGTACCTGTTCCCGTGGGGGCAGAAAAACACGCCGCTGGAGAACTTCTCAGGACCGCGCAAGTGGCAGCGCGAGGTGCTGCGCGACATCGGTGAGCACATCAAGCAGAACAACGGCAAGATCGACTTCGACGTGCTGCGCATGGCCGTGTCATCAGGGCGCGGCATCGGCAAGTCGGCACTCGTCAGTTGGCTGGTCATCTGGATGCTGTCCACGCGGATCGGCAGCACTACCATCGTGTCAGCCAACTCCGAGACGCAGCTCCGCAGCGTCACCTGGGCCGAGATCACCAAGTGGCTGGCTCTCTCACTCAACAGCCACTGGTTCGAGGTCAGCGCCACCCGCGTGATGCCGGCCAAGTGGCTCACCGAACTGGTCGAGCGCGACCTGAAAAAGGGTACGCGATACTGGGGCGTCGAGGGGCGCCTGTGGTCTGAAGAGAACCCCGACGCTTACGCGGGTGTCCATAACTTCGACGGCGTGATGCTGATCTTCGACGAAGCGAGCGGCATCTCCGACGCCATCTGGGCGGTCGCGGCGGGCTTTTTCACCGAGAACACGCCGCACCGCTTCTGGATGGCGTTCTCCAACCCGCGCCGCAATACTGGGTATTTCTACGAGGCGTTCAACGCCAAGCGCGACTTCTGGCGGAACAAGGTCGTCGATGCAAGATCGGTCGAAGGAACGGACAAGGCAGTCTATGAACAGATCATCCAAGAGTACGGTCCTGACAGCGTTCAGGCTCACGTCGAGGTCTACGGTGAGTTTCCCAGTGCTGGAGATGACCAGTTCATCCCCGTTTATCTCGTTGACGACGCCACCCAGCGGCCGAGGTACAAGGACGCTACCGCCCCTATCATCATCGGCGTCGATCCGGCCAGGTTCGGGGCAGACGCGACGGTCATCGCGGTCAGGCAGGGGCGCGACCTGAACGTCATCAAACGCTACCGGGGCGACGACACCATGGAGATCGTCGGCCGCGTGATCGAGGCCATCGACGAGTTCAACCCGACGCTGGTCGTCATCGACGAGGGTGGCTTGGGGGCGGGCATCGTGGACCGCCTCAAGGAGCAGCGCTACAAGCAGGTCAAGGGCGTCAACTTCGTCAACAAATCTACCACGCCCATCATGTACGGCAACAAGCGGGCCGAGATGTGGGGCAACATGCGCGAGTGGCTCAAGACGGCGTCGGTCCCGGCTGACAAGCTGCTCAAGTCCGACCTGACGTCGCCCAAGGTCAAGCCCGACAGCAAGGGCACGATTTTCCTGGAGGGCAAGAAGGAGATGAAGGCGCGGGGGCTCGCCTCGCCCGACGCGGCCGACGCCATCGCCGTGACTTTTGCGTATCCCGTGGGCAACCGGACGCCCGTTGACAAGCAAATACGGCGGTCGTATGGTAGGTCTGGAATTTCAACTTCTTGGCTAGGATCATAGAAATGAGCAATACCAAACCGATTGGCGTCGCTTACGAAGATCAGGACATCATCGGTGCCGATTTTCTATACGCCGCCGGCGAACTGGGCTACACGGCCGCTGCGCAGAGCACGGTCACGCAGGCGACCAGCAAGTCCACGGGCGTGACGATCAACGCCTCGGCCGGTCAGATTACAATGAACAACGCCGCGCTTGGTGCGACCACCAACGTCGCGTTTACCATGACCAACAACAAGATTACGGCCAAGGATGTAGTGGTGGTCAACGTCGCTGGCGGCGCGGCGTCGAATGAAACCTACAACTGTTGGGTTTCGGGCCACACCGCAGGCACCTGCGCAATTATTCTGCGCAACATTTCTGGCGGGTCTCTGTCTGAAGCTGTGGTCATTAACTTCGCCATCATCCATTGCACGTAACATGGTCAACTTGTCCGTCAAGCGTGGCGAAAAGCTGCCTGTCGGCAAGGGCGCTGGCCTGACCGCCAAAGGTCGGGCCAAGTACAACCGCGCAACGGGCTCCAAACTGAAGGCCCCGGCGCCCAACCCGCGCACCGAGGCCGACAAAGGCCGCAAGACGTCGTTTTGCAAGAGAATGGGCGCCGTCGCGGCTAAGGCCAAGAACGGCGAGCGGGCTAAAGCGTCTCTTAAACGGTGGAATTGCCCATGAAGCCCGGTCTCTACAGCAATATTGCCGCCAAAAAGGCCCGAATTGCCGCCGGATCGGGCGAAAAGATGCGCAAACCGGGCACCAAGGGCGCGCCAACAGCCGCTGCCTTCCGCAAGTCAGCCAAGACACGGAAAAAGTGATGCCGTTGGTCAAATCAGCTAGTAAGTCAGCATTTCGGACCAATTTGAAGGCCGAAATGAAGGCCGGAAAGCCCAAAAAGCAAAGCCTGGCAATCGCGTATAACATTCAACGCAAGAGTAAGAAAAATGGCTAAGACACCAAAACTCGGCGGCGAACTGCCTGCTTACAACACGATGACACCCAAGAAACCGCGCAAGACTATGCCGCGCGTCATGTCTATAAGCGCACCAAACACAAGTAAGTTTGTGCAGCGAACTCCGCGAGAGAATATCGGTACGCCCGGCACCAGTAAGTTTGTGCAGCGCACGCCTGGCGGTGCCCACCAGCGCAAGCCGAGCGCCGCCGGGGTTGGCATGGAGCGTGTTCTGGGTAGTCTCCGCGCCAAACTCAGCGCCCCGCGCAAGCCGACCAAGTAAAGGACTAGGACAATGGCCGGAAGTTCTACACGAGGAAAATCAAGCGGTTCTGGCTATCAGGGCGCAGGCGCTAAGACTGACTATTCATCGAGCGCGCGCGATAGCTATGGCAAGACGATGGCGGGTAATCAACGCCAGAACAACATCACGTCTAAAACGACGACTGTTAGCAAGAGCCCCGGCTCGGGCTATCAGGGCGCAGGCGCTAAGACTGATTACGCATCGAATGCGCGCGATAGCTACAGTACAGCGGTCGGCCGCCAGATGACGGTCAACAAGAGCCCCACGAACCCGATTGGCCGACGTTACGCCGAGGCTATTGGACCGAAGATGCCGGGTAAAACACGCGGCATAGGGGATTTTTTCACCGCCGCTCTTGCCAAGGCGCCGATTAAAATGCCCGTTGTTGCGGCCAAGCCTGTCGCCAAGAAGCCCGTGGCTAAGAAGTTTGTCGCCGCCAAGCCGGCGGCTGTCGTCAGCAATGTGACCAAAGAAAAGCTGTCGCCAACCAAGAAGATGCCGCCCGCTACGCGCTTCGGCACCGTTACGGGCAAGACCACCGGCACAAAGGTGAGTGGCGGTGGGGGCTACGGCGGCGGCGGCACGCGCGGCGGCGGCAGCCTCAGTGGTGGTGGCAGTGGCACCCGGTCGGCGGGCACCAGCCGCACGGGCGGCACCCGCAGCAACGACCCTGTGAGGGGCTGATATTGGCTGACGACGGCATCATCGGCGCGGCACAGGTCGCCAACGGCGGGTCGGACAAGTCCGACCTGCTCGCTACCATGCGTTCGCGCTTCACGATGGCGTTGGGGGCTTACAGCGAGAGCCGCGAGGACGAACTCGACGACCTGCGCTTCATGGTGTGCTCGCCCGACAACCAGTGGCAGTGGCCGGCTGACGTGTTGGCGACGCGGGGGTCCGTGCAGGGGCAGACGATCAACGCGCGGCCCTGCCTGACCATCAACAAGTTGCCGCAGCACGTCCGGCAGGTGACCAACGAGCAGCGCCAGAACAGGCCGTCGCCCAAAGTCATCCCGGCCGACGACAACGCCGACGTGGCCGTGGCCGAGGTCTTCGACGGCATCATCCGGCACATCGAGTACATGTCCGATGCCGACGTGGCTTACGACACCGCCTGCGACAACCAAGTGGTCTACGGCGAGGGCTACATCCGCATCCTCACCGAGTACACCCGCGACGACAGCTTCGACCAAGACCTGAAGATCGGACGCATCCGCAACTCGTTCAGCGTCTACATGGACCCGACGATCCAGGACCCGTGCGGGTCCGACGCCAAGTGGTGCTTCATCACCGAAGACCTGCTGAAGGCCGAGTACGAGCGCCAGTTCCCCGACGCCCAGCCGATCAGTTCGATCCTGGCGCGCGGCATCGGTGATCAGGCACTCAGCATGTGGCTGAGTGAGAACACCATCCGCATTGCGGAGTATTTCTACGTAGACTACGTGCCATCCACCCTGAACCTGTACCCCGGCAACATCACGATGTTTGACGGCACGCCGCAGGACGCGAAGCTGCGCGCCATGTTCGGCCAGCCGTTGCGCTCGCGCAAGGCCGACCGCAAGCGGGTGATGTGGCTCAAGACCAACGGCTACGAGGTGCTGGAAGAGCGCGAGTGGGCAGGCAAGTGGATCCCGGTCGTGCGCGTCGTCGGCAATGAGTTCGAGGTCGATGGCCGCATGTTCGTGTCGGGCTTTGTGCGCAACGCCAAGGACGCCCAGCGCATGTACAACTACTGGGTCAGCCAGGAAGCCGAGATGCTGGCGCTGGCGCCCAAGGCCCCCTTCATTGGCTATGGCGGCCAGTTTGAAGGCTACGAGATGCAGTGGAAGACGGCCAATACGACCAACTGGCCGTATCTGGAGGTCAACCCGGACGTTCAGGACGGGGCCGGCAACGTGCTGCCGCTGCCCATGCGCGCCCAGCCGCCGATGGCCCAGACGGGCCTCATTCAGGCCAAGATGGGTGCTGCCGAGGACATCAAGGCCACCACCGGCCAGTACAACGCCTCGCTGGGTCAGCAGGGCAACGAGCGCTCTGGTCGCGCCATCCTCGCCCGCCAGCAGGAGGGCGACACCGGCACCTACCATTTCGTGGACAATCTGGGCCGGGCTATCCGTTACGTGGCCCGTCAGTTGGTCGATATGATCCCCAAGATCTACGACACCCAACGCATCGCCCGCATCATCGGTGTGGACGGCGAGGTGGGCATGGCGAAGATCAACCCGATGCAAGCCGAGCCGGTCAAGAAGATCGTCGATCAGGCGGGCACTGTCATCGAGAAGATCTACAACCCGTCGGTCGGCGTCTACGACGTGGTCATCACCACCGGACCCAGCTACCTGACCAAGCGCCAGGAAGCCGTCGAGGCGATGGCCAACATCCTCCAGACCAGCCCGCAGTTGTGGCAGGTCGCAGGCGACCTGTTCATCAAGAACATGGATTGGCCGGGTGCGCAGGAGATGGCGGCCCGCTTCAAGAAGATCATCGACCCGAAGGTGCTGGCCGAGGACGACAAGTCGCCCGAATTGCAGGCGGCCGAACAGCAGGTCGAGGCCGTATCGCAGCAGCTTGAGCAGGCGATGGGCCTTCTCAACAACGTGCAGTCGTCGATGGATGCGCAGGAACTGCGGATCAAGGCGTACGAAGCCGAAACCAAGCGCATTGCGGCCACGTCGGCCGGCATGTCCACCGAGCAGATCCAGGACATCGTCATGGGCACCATCGCTGCGGCGGTCGAGACGGGTGACATCTCTGGCAACCGCCCGATGATGCCGCAGATGCCGGATGACCGGGGCGCGATGGGCATGCAGGAAGAACAGATGGGACCAATGGAATGAGTAATTGCGACAAGTTCATAGGCATGCTGTTTCTGGCCCGCGACGTGACGCACTCGGCGCACCTCAACACGCGGTCTTTTGCCAAGCATCAGGCACTCGGCGGTTTCTACGACGAAATCATCGACCTGGCGGACAAGTTTGCCGAGATGTATCAGGGCAAGTACGGCCTGATCGGGCCGATCGCGCTGATGTCGGCGGACAAGTCCAACAATGTGCTGACGTTCCTTGAGGCGCAGGCAGAACAGATTGAGAAGACCCGGTACGACGTGGTTGACCGGGAATGTACGCCGCTTCAGAACGTCATCGACGAAATTGTTGGCTTGTACCTCCAAACTATCTATAAACTTAAGTTCCTCGCATAAGGACCGCGCGTCATGGGCTTGAAAGCTACTACGTCAATTTTGGGCTATCAGCAGATCACCAGCTTGTCGTCTTCTACGGGGCTGACCGTACCTGTTGGGGCTACTATGGCACTGATCACGCCTGAAACCCAAGCCATTCGTTGGCGCGATGATGGCACCGCGCCGACCGCTTCGGTCGGGATGCCGATTGCAACGGGCGCGTACTTTACCTATGACGGCGACCTCAAGTCGATCCGTTTTATCGAACAGACCGCATCCGCCAAGATCAACGTAAGCTATTACGCATGATTACTGTCGATACCCTCAATATTTCTGACATTCGGTTACGATACTGGCGCGAATACTTTGACGCTGGTCCGGGACCGTTTGTGACTGAGGGTAACGGTAGTTCGCCTACTCCACCTGTTCCCGCGCTTGCCCTTGCCCAGCGCGACAACGACTACATTCTTGATCGCGCTGGCGACTACATCGAAACGAGGGTTTAGCCATGACTTCTTATATTTATAATATGGTCGACACTTGGAACGCTGGTGCCACCACGTTCACCGCCGTGAAGATGAATGTCACCGACACGGCATCGAATGCTGCATCGCTGCTGATGGACTTGCAGATTGGCGGGGTAAGCCATTTTAATGTCAAGAAAAACGGCGATTTGCGTATTAAGGGTACGGGCGTTGACTGGGCGTTTCT
>SXGQ01452019.1_pt1 | contig 19142 bp, 13 predicted proteins | sample 3178371 | NCBI WGS metagenome assembly SXGQ01 (sample SAMN11356859, study PRJNA531348) | freshwater metagenome | isolation source: freshwater sample F1-20 | place: China: Fuxian Lake, Yuxi | collected 2017-12-25 | reverse complement strand
TCATCAGGCCGATGTTGCCTTCGGAGATGAGGTCAGCGACGGGGAGCCCGTAGCCTGAGTAGTCTTGGGCGATTTTGACCACAAGGCGCAGGTTGGCGCGGATCATGTGGGAGCGGGCTTCCTTGTCACCATTCTTGATGCGATCGGCGAGTTCGATTTCCTCTTCAACGGTGAGGAGAGGGGTTTTCGAGATCTCGCGGAGGTAAAGCTTCAGGCTGTTGTCGGATTCGTAGGCCATGGTATTATGGGGTTGATGTCTGTAGGACTCCTTTCGGGTGAGAGTTATTCCAACTTTCGTTTAAAAAATGCATTGTGTATACAATGTCAAACTAATTTCAGTGTCAGAACCCATCAAGCAGCATCCATGCCCCGATCTTCATTAGCGTAACATTCTAAAATTCAATTATTTAAGTTTTTCTATGAAAATCTGGAGAGTCAGATTGACCGATTATGCCCACCGGACCGCGTCATTTTTGTGCGAATGGGCCAAAATGACGCGGTGGGGGATTTTGGCGGGGACAGAATTTCGCAGAAAATGCGTGTCGTGAACCGGTGGGCCTGATGGAATGGTGACAAACCATGCAAGCGTTGATTTTACCGCCACGAAACCCGGCACTGTGCGTGCCATTGACGTCGAACCGTGACTTGGGGGCCTGCCTGATTGCGAATGTGCCGATGAGGGAACTGCTGGAGACGGAGCTGCGGAGGTCGGGCTTCCAATTGGTGACGGCGGATGAGGCGTGCGAGCGGACCTTGCGGATCCCGATCGACAACTGGATCGAGCTTGGCGCGTTGTTGCTGTTAGGTCGGAATCCGGAAGCTGCGAGGTTGTGCGATGCGGATGGCAACACGCTTGCGTGGAAGGGGCATGAGGATCCAGAGCAGATTCCGGGCAGGATTTGTACAGACGCGAATTGTTTTCCGATCACCTATCCTTGGGACTTGCTGCGAATGAACGAAGAGGTGCTGGCGATGATGGATGAGACTTCGTTGTTAGGGGAGGTCAGTCCTTTGGCGACGATCCAGGGGTGCGTGAGGCTGGCGAATGGTTCGAGAATTCTTCCCGGCACGGTCATCGAGGGGCCGGTGCTGATCGGGCCTAACAGCCAGATCGGGCCGAACGCTTACATCCGCGGTGCGACGAGCATCGGTGCGAACTGTTTTGTTGGAAACGGAGCGGAGGTGAAGAACTCCATCATTTACAATAACACCTACATTTCGAGGCAGTGCTATGTGGGTGACTCGATCATCGGCACGCATGTCACGCTCGGAGCGGGGACGTGCACCGAGAATCATCGGCATGACGGGCGGCACCATGTTTCCATGATCCAGGGGAAGCCGGTGAATACGGGTCGACTGAAACTGGGTGCGATTCTTGGGGATGGGGTTCGCACCGGGGTGAACACTTCTTTGGAAGCCGGAGTGAAAATTGGAGTTGCCCGGACGACGCGCCCGGGCATTTCTATTTCGCGCGATGTATTGTGACCAAAGCGTCACAAGCTCCCCGTTCCTGAGTTGGCATCCCACCGTTAATTCCTATCGCAGATGCACAAGATCCTGGTGATTGAGGACGAACGCGACATTGCCGACCTGATCGGCTTCAACCTGCAACGGGCCGGCTATTCGGTGATCAAGGCCCACGACGGACTGACCGGCACAGAGGTCGCCATGAAAGAGCGGCCCGACCTGATCGTACTCGACCTGATGCTTCCCGGGCGGGACGGGTATGGGGTGTTCCGCGAGCTCCGGCGTGATCCGCGAAGTGTCTCGATTCCGGTGATCATGCTGACAGCGCGGGCGCAGACCGAAGACCGGATCCAAGGATTGGAGGCCGGAGCGGATGACTATCTAACCAAGCCATTCAGTCCGAAAGAGCTAATGCTGCGGGTGCAAGCGGTTCTCAAGCGAAGCGATGCGCCACCCGGGTCGGTGGACTTTTCCCATGGTCCGTTTCGTTTCGACAAGAACGCGCTGAAATTCTATCTGGAAGGCGAGCCGGTGGATCTCACTGCGACGGAGTTCAAGCTGTTGCTGTTCCTTTGCGAGAGAGCCGGAAAGCAGCAGGACCGGAATGATTTGTTGCGCACGGTCTGGGGATACAGCGACGAGGTTCACAGCCGGACGCTCGACACGCACATGAAGCGTCTGCGTCAAAAACTGGGGCCGCATGGGGCTTTGATTGAAACGGTGCGAGGGATCGGTTATTGCGTGGCCACTGTTTCCGAATGATTTCCGAACTCGCCACTATCGTCGCCACTTCCGCCCTTGTTGCCATTGCGATCCTTTGGTTCCGACTCCGCCGTTCCCGCTCTGAATTTTCAAGTGAAGTCAATGCCTGGAAACAACGCCTCGAAATCGATCTTCGCCACGCCCGCGAGGAGCGCAACCGTTTGCTCGATGCTTTGGGTGACGCGTTTTTGCTGGTGGATGCCACGGAGACCATCCGTTTCGCCAACCAGGCCGCGAGGATTCTTTTCGGTCACCGCGAGTTGGTGGGTAGGCCTGTTAGGGAGATTTTCATCGATCCCCGGTTGGCGGATGCGCTGTTGCGCTGTCTTGCCAGCGGGGAGCCCGTCCAATCGCGGATCCTGCTGTCGCAACAGACCTCGCCGCGCGGGAGTTTGGAAACACGTGGAGTCAATGCGTGGGTCATTGATGCCGCGCGGCTGTCCGACACGCCTGAGGGTGAACCATCAACCCGAGTCGTGATCCGAGACGTGACATCCGAACATCAACTGGAGCAGGTTCGAAAGGACTTCGTGGCGAATGCCTCGCATGAGTTGCGGACGCCGCTGGCGATCATCAACGGCTACCTGGAAAATCTGTTGGACGACGGGATGATCGATGAACCGGAAATGGCCCGGCGATTTCTAACAGTCATGCGGAAGCATACCGATCGCATTTCGCGGATCGTGGAGGACATGCTGGTGATTTCGAGGTTGGAGTCGGGTGAGGCTGGGACATTGAAGATCGAGCCGTTCCGTTTTCGCTCGTGCGTAAACGACATTCTTGAGCGGCTTGAGTCGGTGATCCGCAACCAGCGGGCGGAGGTTTGCACTCGGCGGGTGGATGGTGAGGTGATTCTTCATGGAGACCGCTTCTATTGGACGCAGGTTCTCTTCAATCTGGTGGAGAATGCGCTGAAGCAGAATCCGCATCCTGGGTTGAGGGTGGAGATTGGTTGTGAAGCGGACGCGGAACAGATCCGTGTTTGGGTATCCGATAACGGAGTGGGTATTCCGAGCGCGGATTTGCCGCATATTTTCCGGCGTTTTTATCGGGTTGAGAAGCATCATTCGCAACAGGAGATCAAAGGAACCGGTTTGGGGCTTTCGATCGTCAAGCGTGCGATTGAGGCGCACCACGGTACCATCACAGTGACATCGACTCCGGGACGTGAGACGAGGTTTTTGATCACGATCCCGAAGGTTGAGGGAGTGGTGTTGTGATGTTTTTTCGCGCGTGACGCGGGAGATCGGCATCGGGTAGTTTCCACCCATGTGCGAGGATGAGAGAGAAGGATGCGCCGCTGTTTCGGTAGAAGCGAGGGGTGGATTCATGCCAACGCAGTGGAGCTTGGTGCTTTCCGCCGGTCGTGCTGGATCGATGGATGCATTGGAGCAACTGTGCAGGGCGTATTGGCCGCCGGTGTATTCGCATCTGCGGCGGCAGGGGATTGATCGGCATCAGGCGGAGGATCTGACGCAGGAGTTTTTCGCGCGCTTGTTAGATGGTGATTCGTTTGCGGGATTGAGCCCGGAGAAGGGGCGGTTCCGGAGTTTTGTTTTGGTTGCGTTGAAGCATTTCCAGATCAACGAGGGCAAGCGAGAGCGAGCGTTGAAGCGTGGGGGTGGGCGTGTGCCGTTGGCGCTGGACGGCTTGGAGCCATCGATGCGCGAGGCGTATGAACCGCGTGATGATGAGACACCGGATGTCGCCTACGACCGGCGGTGGGCTTTGACGGTTCTGGAGCGGGTGCGCGGGCGGTTGAAGCGGGAGTTCGAAGCGGTGGGGCAGGGCGATCGGCATGCGGCTTTGGAAGTTTATCTCATGGAAGGTGGTGCTCCGGCGTATCAGGAGACGGCGGAACGGCTGGGAATCTCCGAGGCGGCGGTGAAGTCGGCGATTTACAAGTTGCGGCAACGTTTCGGGCAGCTGTTGAGGTTGGAGATTTGCGGGACGGTGGCCGATCCATCCGAAGTGGAAGATGAGGTCAAATGCCTGTTAGATGCACTGCGCGGATGATTTCGGGAAACCTATGCTTTGAAATACTGCATTACCAAGGATAAGATGATGAGCCGCCACTCCAATCAGTCATGTCCCGGATGCGGGACGGCTGCGTCGTTGGCGGACGTGCGGGGAGTTTGTCCGGGCTGTTTGTTGAAGATTGCGATTTTCCAGCGGGAAGACGAGCCCGGGGATGTGGAGCCGACTGCGAGCGGAGTGTGTGGGGGGTATTTGTTAGAAAGGGAGATCGGGCGCGGGGGAACCGGGGTGGTTTTTCTGGCACGGGATCCGGCGATGGGCAGGCAGGTGGCGTTGAAGAGGCCTGTAGCACGATTTGCGGGGCCGGATGAGATCCGGCGATTCAGAATCGAGATGGAGTCCGTGGCAGGTTTGGAGCATCCGAACATCGTTCCTGTGCATGCGGCTGGGGAAGAGGATGGGCAGCCGTATTTCGTGATGAAGCATGCTTCCGGCGGAACGCTGCAGGATGTGCTCAGGTCACGGGGAGGGACGGTGGATGTGGCGACGCGGCGGGGGGATGTGGAGGTGGTGGTGAAGATCGCGAGGGCGGTTCAATTCGCACATGAGCGTGGGGTTCTACATCGTGATCTGAAGCCAGCGAATATCTTGTTAGATGATCGTGGTGAACCGTTGGTGAGTGATTTCGGTCTGGCCCGCCTGCTTCATGCGCCATCGGGAGGGACGATCACCGGGTCGGTGTTGGGAACACCCGCCTATATGGCGCCCGAGCAGGCGACTGGCGGGGAAGTGACGACGGCAGCGGATGTTTATGGTTTGGGAGCGATTCTCTATCATCTGGTTGCGGGGCGTCCGCCGTATGATGGGGTCACGCCGATGGAGACCTTGAAGCGGGTGGCTACGGAGGAGGTGGTGGATCCCCGTGGGATGGTGGCGGGTCTTGATGTTGATTTGTCGACGGTATGCCTGAGTGCGTTGAATCGGGATTCGTCCCGGCGTTACGTTTCCGCAAAGGCGCTTGCGGAGGATCTGGAGCGCTGGTTGAGCCATGAGCCGGTATTGGCGCGTCGGGCCGGAGCGGGGGAGCGGTTGATGAAGTGGGCGAAGCGGCGGCCGGCGTTGGCGGCGTTGTCGATGTCTTCGCTCGTCGCGTTGATTGCTTTTCTGATGGTTCTAACAAGCGGCCGCGCGATGTTGATGGAGGAGAGGAATCACGCGATGGTTCAGGAGCGGCTTGCCCGGAGAAATGCCAAGCGGGCTGAGGACACGGCGGAGGTCTTCCGCCAGCATGCGTATGCGGCGGATGTGTATCTGGCAAGCCGGGCTCTGGGAGATGGACAGCTTGGGGTGGCCCGGGGTTTGTTGGAGAGGCATGTTCCGGCAGCGGGGCAAAGTGATTTGCGAGGATTCGAGTGGTATGTGTTTCATCGGCGTTGCCAAGGCTCTGAGATTAAGAGATTTGACGAGCATCAAGCGGCCGTGACGGCGGTTTCCTTTGATCCATCATGCAAGTTGATTGCCAGCGCGGGTCGGGATGGCAGATTGATGGTTAGAAAGACTGATGATGGCGTAGTGGTGTTGGATTTGCCAAAAGCGGATGCGCCGACGGGGGCTGCGGAGATTCCGATGATGAGTTTGCTAGCGGCCCGTTCTCCGGAGGTGGCGGCGAAGGTTTTACGTGGCGAACTGAGTCCGGATGAGATGCGAATGCGTGCCCGACCTTCGAATCTCGGGGAGCTGACCAGTCTTGCGTGGTCGCCCGATGGGACGCGGTTGGCCTGCGGGGCGGTTGGGTCGTTTCTGAGGATTTGGAGATTTCCTGAGGGGGATCTTGAGGCCTTTTTGCCTCTTGTGATGGTGCGACAGGTTGCATTTTCAAAAGATGGGAGCCTGTTGGTTTCGATGATTGCTGTCGGTGACACGCATGAAGTGCGAGTTCATCGTCTGGCGGGCCTGATGCCGATTCATGCGATTCCGGATGTGCAACCGGCCTTCGCGCTAATGGGGGATCGGTTGGCGACAGTGAACTCGGGAACGCTGCAAGTGGAGATCACTGATCTTGCCACCATGAAGGTTGTGGATCGATGGCCTGCCGGTATTGGTGTGAGCGGGTTGGCTTTTTCACCGGATTTGATGCGGCTTCACGCGCTTTCGGCCGATGGAGCGGAGCGATTCTATTGGGAAGTCGAAGAGGGACGAAGGGTCGATGGTGAGCGTTGGAATGGTGGTGGACTGAAGGTGCTGGCAATTTCGGAGGATGGGGCGTCGCGAGTTTTTGGAGGAAGTAGCCAAGCGATTTGTGTGGAGGGGTTTCTCGATCAAGTCGCACGGCGGATGATTCGAGGTCACGAAGATGAGATTCTTGCGCTGGACGTGTCTTCGGATGGCAGATGGATCGCGTCCGGTTCGAACGATAAGACTGTCCGGATATGGAGGGCTGATGAGGAAGTAGAGGAGGACCCGGGTTCGATTCAGAATGACTGGAGTTGCGCCGGATTTTCTTCTGATGGGACGAGATGGGTTTCCCAATCGAAGGATGGGCGTGTGTTCTTGTGTGAATTCGGAAAGCCAGGGAGGGAGTTGGCGGGAGGGAACACGAGAAACGCATTGGGATTTGATGCGGACGGAAGGCGCTTTTGCACTTGGCGAAGAGAGGGTTTGAACGCGGTGATCGAGTGGTGGGATGTGGAAACGATGGAGCTGGAGAGTGTAATCTCGGTTGCCGTTCGGGCGGATGGACCGTGGGTGCTTCATCTGACGAATCGGGGGAAGTGGTGTGTGATTGTTGCGTCGCGTGCTCCAATGCAAGTGGTGGATTTGAAAGATGGATCGCTCGTTCATCGCTTTCCACGTCCGCGCCACCCTGTGCTGCGGATTTCTACCACTCTGGATGGTTCGCGGATCGCTGCGTTTTCCTGGCCACGATCCATTCAGGTGGGTCAGCTTGGAGGTGGTTTGTGTGAGGAGTGGAAACTTGGTGACGGCACGGTGGGACCTGTGGTATTTTCTCCAGATGGGAAGTGGCTTGCTTCAGGTGGGGATGACAATTTAGTTTCAGTTAGGGAATCGGGGGATGGCGAACTCATTCGTGCCCTGAGCGGGCATCTGTCCCAAATCCGGTCATTGGCATTCACACCCGACGGCAAGACCCTCGCTTCCGCCGGAGCGGATAGAGCGATCCGGCTATGGCATACGGCGACGTGGAGGAGTTTGGGAACATTGGAAAATGGCAGCGATGTTTCCTATCTCCATTTTGTGGATAACCAGCATCTTATGGCTGTTCTGTTGTCAGGAAAGGTCGAGCGTATTTCGGGAAGAGGGGAATGACACGTGTCATTCCCGGTTCTTTTCCTTGCGTTCTTTTCTATCAGAATTGCCCGAGTCGCGAAGTTGCTTCTCGCGAAGCTCAATTGCATGGGCGCGTTCCTTTAGGGCTGCCTCGCGTTTTTCAAGTTGTTCGACTTTCTCGGAGAGTTCCTGCTTCATCTTTTCGACTTCCCGAGCGCGATTCTCAATGTCCTGAGTGAACATGCGAAGTTCACGGGCGCGCTCCTCGTTCTGGTCTCGCTGCTCGCGGTTTCGGCGCGTTTCGGAATCTGGTGAGTCCGGAGATTCGCGCGTGAGATCCCGAGCGGGTTGGGTGCGAGCGATGGCTTCCAGTTTTTCAAGCCGAGCGTTGATTTCGCGGGCGGTTTTGGTGATTTTCTCATCCCGTTCACGCATCTCCTTTTCGATTTGTGCGGATCGTTCGCGCATGGCGCGGGCCATTTGATCCAAGCGCTCTGTCATCGCCTGTTGATGGCGTTGAATCTCGGGAGTCGGTTGTGGCATGGGGCGTGGTCGCTGGGGCGCGCGCCGTATTTCTGGCCGATCTTGTGGTTGTGATCGTTCGGACTGGGTTTCTTGAGCGAATGCCGAAGGAAAGAATGCAAGAGTTGCTGCAAAAAGGATGTGGATGATGGGTTTCATGGGATCAACGGGTCCCCCAGATAACGTCATCTATAGCGGGATGTGTCACCAAACTTTTCCATGTTGGGTCATCGATGCATCACACATGTCCCGATCGCCTCGCCCGTGCAGGGGGTGGGCAGGGTGAAATCACCCGGGTGGATGCTTGAAATTGCATCGCGGATTGCTTCCCGAATCGAGATTGCCAGCATGAAGGGCGGTTCACCGACTGCTTTGCTGCCGTGGATGGTGCCCTCTTGCCCGGCATGATCGAGGAGGCGCACGCGGAAATCCACGGGGGCATCGCTGAAAGCGGGAATGGCGTAGGTGCTGGCGCTGTGGGTGAGGAGTTTGCCTTGTTCGTCCCAACGCAGATCCTCGGATGTGAGCCAACCCATGCCTTGCACAAATCCACCTTCGATTTGGCCGCGGTCGACGGCCGGATTCAATGAGTTCCCTACATCGTGCAGGATGTCGACCCTTCTCACGTGCATCATCCCGGTGTGGAGATCGATTTCCACTTCGCTTGCTGCTGCGCCCCAAGCATAGTAGTAAAAGGGCTTTCCTTTGCGAATGTTCCAATCCCAATCCAAATCCGGCGTTGCATAAAACCCGTTGGCGGAGAGCTGGATCCTGCGGCTGTAGGCGGTTGCTGTGAGTTTCCCGAAGTCGATGCTACGGCCGGAAGCAGTGGCTTTTCCGTTCGTGAAAATCACATCAGCGGGATTCGCTTCGAGCAGTTCTGCGGCAAGCGGGGTGAGGCGATCACGAAGTTGGCGGCATGCGTCGGCAACCGCCATGCCGTTGAGATCGGAGCCGGAGCTTGCGGCGGTGGCGGATGTGTTAGGCACCTTGTCGGTGCGGGTGTGCATCAGCCGGATTCGTTCGCGAGGCAGGCCGAGTTCGCGCATGGTGACTCCAAGAATCTTGGTGTGCAGGCCTTGCCCCATCTCGGTACCGCCGTGGTTCACCTGAACCGTTCCGTCCTGATAGACGAGCACCAGGGAACCGGCCTGATTGTAGTGTTTCAGAGTGAAGCTGATGCCAAACTTGACCGGAGTGATTGCAAGACCGCGCTTGCGGTTCGGATTTGAGAGGTTCCATGAGTCGATTTCGAGTCTTCTGCTGGCAAATCCGGAAGTATCTAACAACTCATTCCAAATGCGATGGATTCGAGGTTCTCCGACGGAAGCTCCGTAGTGGGTGATATTCGCTTCACCGTTTGTCTGATAGAAATTCGTTCTCCTCACCTCATGCGGTGGCAACCCAAGCCGGAGGGCGATTCGACCGATGATTTCCTCGATGACCAACATGCCCTGAGGTCCTCCAAATCCCCGGAAAGCGGTGTGTGAGGTCGTGTTGGTCTTCGCAACCCGTCCGGTGAAACGGACGGCGGGAATGTGATAGGCATTGTCGAGATGGAACAGTGCCCGATCCGTCACGGGTTGTGATAGATCGAGAGCCCAACCGCCATCGGACACGAGATCGACTGCGGCAGCCAGAATGCGTCCATGTGAGTCGTAGCCGACACGGAATTTGGCGTGGAACGGGTGTCGCTTGCCGGTGGATTCCATATCGACGTCGCGATCAAGTTGAATCGAAACAGCGCGGCCGGTTCGGATGGCTGCCAGTGAGCATGCAGCAGCCCATGCATTTCCCTGGGTTTCCTTTCCTCCGAAACCGCCGCCCATTCGTGGTGACTCGACGACCACCTCGTGGCGTGAGAGTCCCATCACCTCCGCGACGATGGCCTGCACTTCGGACGGATGCTGTGTCGAGCTCACGATCCTGATTCCACCCTCGCCATCGGGTTCGGCCATTGCCGCATGGGTTTCCAGATAGAAGTGTTCCTGACCTGGGATATCGAAACTTCCTTCGAGAAGGTTTTCCGAACAGGCAAGTGCAGCGTCGACCTCTCCACGGTCGAGAATGTGTGGTTCGGTGTGAAAAGATCCGGTGCTGATGGCTTCCTGTATTCCAAGGATGGGTTTTGTTTCCTCGAATTCGATCCGGATTTTCTCAGCCGCGAGGCGACATTCTTCGAGGGAATCCCCGATGATCATCGCGATCAACTGACCGCGGAAGTGGATTTCACCATCGGCAAAAAGAGGCTCATCGTGCCGAACGGGGCCAACGTTGTTGATGCCGGGGATCTCCGAAGCAGTCAGGATGTCTCGCACACCGGGCATGTTGCTTGCCTGCGAGATATCTAAGAGGATTATGCGACCGCAGGTGATTTTCGAACGCAGCGGCCAGGCATGAAGCGTATTGCGGCGAAGGGCCCGATCTTCCGTGTAAAGGGCGCTTCCTGTGACATGGCGGTTGGCGCTCTCATGGGGGATGGCGTTGTTTTCCTGAAAGTCCGAGTCGACAAAAGGATTCGTTCGGTCCGGCTCGTTGGTGAAGTATTTGAGCATCAGGCCACGGATCAAGGCTCTGCGATAAGTGGCACTAGAGCGGTGATCACTCAAGGGGGTAAAGGTTTGATCAAGGGTGTCTATCAGGCGGTCCGAAACGGTGGGAGGTTTGCCAATGAGTGTCAACTCAGCGGGTTTTGCCCGCATCGGTGTTGCTGCGACACCGCCGTATGCGATGCGGGCGTCCGAGACCAGTCCATCGGCGCCAATCACAACCCGTATGGCGGCAGAGACGATGCTGATGTCCATTTCCCGCCGTTTGGAAACCTTGTAAAATTCCACACGGCCGGGCAGAGCACGGGGGATGATGATGGACCGGATCACTTCGTTATTCCTCAGAACCGTGCGCCGATAGCCGGTGAAGAAATCATCGAGTTTGATCCGCCTGTTCGTGGTGGATGAAATCAATTCGAGCTCCGCATCCAACGCGAGAAGGAGAGGTGCGCTGTCGCCGATGGGCGAGGCGGTTGCAAGATTTCCACCGAGCGTTGCGCGGTGGCGGATTTGCCGGGATGCGAACCACGAGAGCATCCGGTCGAATGCGGGGATCTCTCCGCCAAGTGCCGATGCGACATTGGTCAGGTTGGCGGCGGCACCGATGATCCATTGGCTTTCGGTTTGATGGATGACATTCAACTCCCCTACTTTTTCGAGGCCGATCATCACTGGATATCGGAGATGGCGTTTGTTGATCAGGACGGCGATTTCCGTGGCACCGGCAACGAGCGGCGCTTGCGGATGGAGTTCTCTCAATTTCAACAACTCTTCAAGTGACTCCGGGCGGAGATAGAGGCCGGGGTTTTCCGGCAATGATGAATTGGTCGATCGAGTCTTGTTACACTGAGGGATAGAAAAGGGTGGCGAATCTTGCGCGCGTGACTTGAGTGCCTTGAGCATTGCTTCCCGGATGGCTCTATAACCTGTGCAGCGACATAGATTTCCACACAGTTGATCCGCGATGGCCGTTCGGTCCGGAGCGGGAGTCGTGTGGTATGCTTCGGCCATCGAGGCGATGAAACCGGGTGTGCAGTATCCGCATTGGGATCCCTGGCAGTCGACCATGGATTGCTGGACCGGATGGAGGATACCGCCGGTGGCGAGGCCTTCAGCTGTTAGAATGTGGCTGTCTTCGAGGGATGGAACCAGGGCCAGGCAGCTGTTGATGGAACGTGGCTTGCCGGACGGATCGATGAGCAGCACCGAGCAGGCTCCGCAATCGCCTTCCGCACAACCGCATTTGGCATCGGTCCAGCCATTCCGACGCAAGAGTGACAGAAGGTTCTCATTCGCGCCGATCGACGAGATATCGCAAGTGGTATCGTTGATGCGGAGGGTTTTCATTCGCTCAATCCACGCAAGGTTTCCGCCAGAACCGCGATGCCGTTGGCGATGGCTTCTGGCGAGCTGTATTCATCGGGTCTATGGCTGTAGCCGAGATGACATGGAATGAAGATCATCGTTACCGGCGTGATCCTGGCCATGAAGAGTGAGTCATGGTAGGCGCGGCTGATCATTTTCATCGAACTGAGGCCACAGGTGTTTGCGGCGGCGGAAACCCGTTCGACGAGAGCTGGGTCGCAGATGGCGGGTTCGTCGGAGTTGATGGTTTCCCAATCGAGTTCGATGCCCCGCCGCTTGCAGATTTCGGAAGATTTTGTTAGAATGTGATGCTCTGCGAGTTTTCGAGTCGGGGTGGTGGTGTCGCGGAGATCAATCTCGAGTTTTGCCGCACAAGGGATGCTGTTGATTGCACCGGGTTTCACCTCGAAGACGCCAGTGGTTCCAACGATGTCCGGGCTTCCGCTGGTGAGTGCCGCCTGTTCCACCGCAAGAGCGATTTCGGCACCGGCGAGTAGAGCGTCCTTGCGGCCCGGCATCAGGACGGCCCCGGCGTGGCCTCCGCTGCCTGTTAGGATGGCACGGAATGCTGCAGGTGCTGCGATTTTCTCAACGATACCGATATCGATCCTTTGAGCTTCGAGGAGAGGGCCTTGTTCGATGTGGAGTTCGATGAATGCGGAGTAGAAGCCGGGATTGAGTTTTACCGATTCAAGATCGCCACGTAGGCCTGCGCGGCTTCGCCAGTGATTGAGGCCGAGGCCATCGTCATCCTTGAGTGTCTGAGCATGAGAGCTGGACATCACGCCTGACAGCAATCTGCTGCCGAGGCAACCCACGCCAAAGCGGGTCGGTTCCTCGGCGGTGAATACAACAAGTTCGATGGAGCGGCGAGGGATGTGGCCTGATTTCCTGAGTGAGCGGATGGCTTCCAGTCCGCCGATCACGCCGACAGTGCCATCGTATTTTCCTGCGTTGGGAATCGCGTCGATGTGGGAGCCGGTGGCAATGGGAGGCAGGGATGGATCGGTGCCATGCCATCGGGCGAAAAGGTTTCCGGCTTCGTCGGTTCTCAATTCCAGTCCGGCTTCCTCGCAACGTGCCTGCATCCATGATCGGGCCTGAAGATCCGCATCGGAAAACAGGACGCGTGTGACTGCCGGAGCCGGGTGCTCGGAGATTTCCGCAAGCGCTGTTAGGTTGGCCTCGACCCGTGCGATGTCGATGTTCGGTCTAGTCATGTCAGGGGAGGCGGTTGATGTCCTTGTAGTAGAGGTAGGAGGCGGGTTCATCACCCATCGCGACAAACCATTGCGGGCAGTAGGGTGCCATCCAGATCACATCACCAGCGGTCACCGGGTAGTAGGCGTTTTCCAGACGATAGACTCCCTGTCCGGACAGCATGAGCAGGCCGTGTTCCATGATGTGGGTTTCCACTAAGGGAAGGGTGGCACCCGGTTGATAGGTGAAGATGTTCACAGCCATGTCAAAACGCGGATCCGTAGGGAGAAGGACTTTGAGCAAGGCCTTTTCATTGCCAAGAAATGGCTCACCCTGGACATCGTTGGCATTTCCGAAGGTGATCGGTGGCGGGCCGAATCCGGGTTGTGGTTCGTGGATTTTCCGAAACACCGTTAGGACTGTGAACTCGTTGCCTCGCAGTCTCAGGTGGGTGCTTGGAGGTGTGAAAAGAAACGCGCCTGTTGGCATTTCGTGAGTGTTGTCATCCCATTCCGCCCAAGCGGTTCCGGCGACAACATAGGTCATGTGTTCATGTTCGTCCCGAGGAAACATCGCTTCGCCGCCGCCTGATGGATAGACGATTCGGATTTGTGAGAAATCGGCACCGATTGCCGGTGAGATCATCACGTACGCGGTGGCGTCCAGCCATTCTGGAAACGCACTCGGAACATGTCCGTCCGGGGCGATCAGGGCATGTCGTGAAGCGACGACGGTTCGGGTGTGGCCGAAGAGCGGGGTGGTTGGGTTCATGGGGTTTGAGGGGTGAGAAATTTTCCGCGTGTTGTGGAGTCCACCGGCAGGCCGCGAAGCCAGGTGTTGGTGATTCGCCAATCGCGTTGCCGGCCGAGATAGGCGCTTTGCGCGTGCTGATAGAGCAACTCCTCGCGGGAGATCACATTTGGTTGTTTTTTGAGGAGGAAGAAATCCGCCCGCCCGCCAACGCGGATTTTGCCGATCGATTGATGGAGTCGGAATCGTCTGGCGGGAGCTTCGGACCATAGATCCGACAATTGCTCCATCGGTTGTTTGAACAACGGGGCCTCATTGCAGAGCAACTCGATGCCATGTTGACAGCCGGAAATTCCACCCCACATCGCGAAAACATCTTTTCCGGCCTTCATGCCCGGCGGGGCAGGGGAGTGGTCGGAGCCGATGGTGTCGATCAATCCGTGGCGAAGGGCATCCCACAATCCGTCCACAGTTTTTCGCGGTCGAATGGGAGGGGCGCACTTCGCATCCGGGCCGATTTTCTCGGCCGTGGCTTGATCTAGCAGAAGATAGTGCGGGCAGGTTTCGGCAGTCGCGGTGACTCCACCCGCACGTGCTTCCGCCACCAATCGCAAGCCGGTCGCGCTGGTTACGTGAACGATGTGGAGGTCCGCGCCGGTTTCTCCGGCAAGGTCAAGGGCGAGTCGGATGGCGGAGAGCTCCGCTTCGATGGGTCTGGATTCCAACCAGTCCCGCATGGAGCCAGGTCCCTTGCGAGGGTGATTGAGAAGATGCTCCGCAATAACCGAATCGTCTTCGGCATGAACGGCTACCGGTAGCCCGAGACGTTCTGCGATTTTCATTCCGCGACGGAGCGTTTCCGCCTCGGCTTTGCCGAACTCGGCGAGTCCGCTGTCGCTCATGAAGGCCTTGAAACCGATTACGCCTTCCGCAGCCATGGCTTCAAGGTGATCCAGTGAATCCGGTGTTAGTCCGCCCCAGATGGCGAAATCGACGCGGGACTTTTGCTCTGCGAGCCGGCGTTTGGCACGCACCGCTTCCGCTGTTAGGACAGGTGGTGTCGAGTTGAGGGGCATGTCGAAAAAGACGGTGCCGCCGCCGGCTGCCACTGCCGCCGATCCCGTTGCGATGCCCTCCCAATCGCTGCGTCCGGGCTCGTTGAAATGGACGTGACTGTCGACAACTCCAGGTAGAAGGATTTTTCCGGTGCTGTCGATTTCCCGATCAAAGGAACCTGTTAGATTATCGCCAATCGCATGGATTGATTCACCCGCGACCGACACATCGACCGGTGGCCCGCCGAGAAGCGAGACGTTGCGGATCACCCAGATGTCGTTGGTTTTCATGGAAGGGTCCGGTGTTTGAGGAAATCGGCGAGCACGTTGATCCCGATGGCGATGTCACCGGGTTCGGCATACTCGTCCGGATGATGGCTGAGTCCGGCGCGGCAGCGGATGAAAAGCATCGCGATCGGCATGGCTTTTGAGAGAACGACTCCGTCGTGGCCGGCTCCGCTAGGGAGGCTGAGTTTGCTTCCGGTGATCCTTGTGAGGCTGGCGGCGAGTTGGCCGGTTAGATCGGGATCACAGGTGATCGCCCCGTTTTTCTGAACCTCAAGCCATTGGAGATCCAACTGGCGGCGGGACGCGATTTCGAGAAATTCGCGGTGGAGTTCGAGCAGGGCATTTCCAAGTGCCGAGTCGTCCGGGTGTCTGACATCGAGAGTGAGCTCAGCGATTTGCGGGATGGCATTGCTGGCTCCGGGCGAGACTCGAATCATTCCGACCGTGCCGACCAGTGGTGGCGATTTTCTCGCGATTTTCTCGACGGCCAGAATGCATTCGGCGGCTCCGGTGAGAGCATCGCGGCGCAGATCCATGGGGGTGGTGCCCGCGTGGTCCGCCATTCCGACGAGGGTGATTCTCAATCGGGCTTGGGCGCAAATCGCGCTCACCACGCAGGCGGGTTCTCCTGCTTCTTCCAGCACCCGGCCCTGTTCGATGTGCAGCTCGACGTATCCTGAGCTACTTGAAGCATCGTAGGAAAATTCAATAGCATCCTCGTGCCAGCCTTCGGTGGACAGGACTTCGTCGAGGGTGCGGCCTTCGGCATCACGATGGATGATGGTTTCGCCGGCATCATCGGCAAGGATGCCCCGGCTGCCGAGGTAGGTGGATTGGAAGCGAACACCCTCCTCATCGGAGAAGCCGAAAAGGTGCACTGGGTATGCCAGTTGGACGCCATCTTCGCGGAGGTGTTCCAAGGCGGACAGGGCGGCAATGATTCCGAGGGCTCCGTCGTATTTTCCCGCGTCTATCACGGTATCGAGGTGTGAGCCTAACAGCATAGGCTGTCGCGTTGGATCGGTGCCGGGAAGGATACCCCTAACCGTTCCGCCGGCGTCGTGTGCGGTGGTCATGCCGAGTTCCTCCATCCAATTCATCACGACCTCCGCCGCCTTGCGCGAGGCGGGTGATAGGAAGGTGCGGGTCAATGCGCCAGGCGTGTCCGAGATCGCACCGAGGGTTTCGATCCTTGCAAGCGCTTGTTGGAGGATGGCCGGGTTCATGTTCAGCTTCCGCGATAGGTGCTGTAGGCCCAAGGCGAGCAGACGAGCGGGACGTGATAGTTTCCGGATGTTTCCATCCGAAACCGGACGGGAACCTCGTCGAGGAATGGCGACTCGATGCCGCGATCGCGGAAAAATCGACCGATCGAGAAAACCAATTCGTAGTCGCCATCGATCAATTCCGGCCCTTCTAGGAGAGGAGCGTCGCATCGCCCGTCCGTATTGGTGACGGTTTGGGACAGCAGGATACCTCCACGGAAGAGTGAAATCTGCACGCCGGGGGCCGGTTTTCCGGAAACCGTGTCGAGGACATGTGTCGTGAGTTTTCCCATTTCCCTGATCATCCAGCAAATTCCGCGCCCATCCAGTGGGAAATCCATCACGTGCAAGAAGCTGCGCGGAATGGCAGTATATGCGGTGTCCGATTTGCGCCCTCGCGCTCCAATTCAACCGAACCAGCCCGCCATGCTCGCCGATTACAACGCCGCAGTGAACCGACGCCAGTTTTTCCGCAAATCCGGCACCGGGTTGGGGGTGGCCGCATTGAGCTCTCTGATGGCCCGGACGGGGTTGAGCGCGGATGCGATGAGCGGGATGATTCCGCACGTCGCACCGAAGGCTAAGCGGGCGATCTACATTTCACTGATTGGCGCGCCTTCGCAAATCGATCTTTTCGACTACAAACCCGAGCTCAAAAAACGTTTCCGCGAGGACTTGAAAACCTACCTAGCCAAGCAGGGCGAGCGCCTTACGGGCATGACCTCCGGGCAAGGTGCGTTTCCTCTCGCTCCATCGATTTTCAAATTCGCGCAACACGGGCAAGCTGGAACCTGGATTAGCGAACTGCTGCCTTGGCACGCCAAAATGGTCGACGACATCTGCATCATCAAATCGATGAACACCGACGCCATCAACCACGAGCCAGCCAATCAACTGGTCTATACCGGCTCCATGCAGGGCGGAAAAGCGTCGATTGGCTCGTGGCTTTCCTATGGCCTCGGATCGATGAACAAGGATCTGCCGGACTTCGTGGTGCTTCACGCCCGCCATAGCTCGCCGCATTCGAATGTGCAGGCGATTTCCTCGCGACTTTGGGGTTCCGGATTTTTGCCGGGGAAGCACGCCGGTGTGGCTCTCCGTTCCGCAGGCGATCCCGTGTTGTTCCTCAAGGATGCGCCGGGCATTTCCCGTGAAACCCGCCGTCAGATGTTAGATGGCATCAGCGCGATGAATGAGAAGTCTTACGCCGCGCTTGGGGATCCGGAAATTCAGACGCGAATCCAGCAGTATGAAATGGCTTTCCGGATGCAATCGTCCGTGCCTGAACTTGCGGACATTACCGGGGAACCGGAGCACATTCACGAACTCTACGGCGCGGAAAGCAAGGAGCGCGGCACCTTTGCCAACTCCGCACTGATGGCCCGGCGATTGTTGGAGCGGGGTGTGCGCTACGTGCAGATTTTTCATCGCGGGTGGGATCAGCACGGAGATCTTCCGCGCGACCTCGCCTCGCAGGCCAAGGATGTCGATCAAGGTTGTTATGGTCTCATTCAGGATCTCAAGCAGCGAGGCATGCTGGAAGACACACTGGTCATTTGGGGCGGTGAATTCGGCCGCACGGTTTACTGTCAGGGTGGGCTCAGCGAGACCAACTACGGACGCGACCACCACCCGCGCGCCTTCTCCATCTGGATGGCTGGTGGGGGCGTCAAAGGCGGCCAAACCTACGGCGAGACCGACGACATGTCCTACAATATCGTGAAAAACCCGGTGCACATCCGCGATCTCCACGCCACCATTCTCCACCAACTCGGGCTCGATCACGAGCGGATGACGTTCAAATTCCAAGGACTCGACCAGCGACTCACCGGCGTGCTGCCCGCAAAAATCGTCCGCGACATTCTCGTTTGATCCGTGCACGATTCGCCGCGCCGCCCAATGCCGCGCGCGGCGTTTCCGCCATGAACCCGATCGACAAAGCCGACGCCCTCATCGAGGCGCTTCCCTATCTCCAAGCCTTCCGTGGCAAGACTTTTCTCATCAAGATGGGAGGCTCCGCGATGGAGGACCCGGACCTCGTTGCCAAAGTCATGCGCGATGTCGTTTTTCTCGAAGTCGCCGGCATCAATCCGATCGTCGTTCACGGTGGCGGCAAGGCGATTTCCGCAGCGATGGAAAAGTCCGGTCTTGAGGCGAAATTTGTCGGCGGATTCCGCGTCACCACCGATGAGGCGATTGACATCGTCTCGCGCGTTCTTTCCGAGGAGATCAATCCCGGCCTCGCCCGCATGATTCGCGATTTCGGCGGAAAAGCGGTCGGCATTCCCGGCACCGAAGTCTTTCTCGGTGAGAAACTCCGTGCGTCGGATCACGAAGGGAAATCCGTCGATCTAGGGCGCGTCGGCGAAGTTGTGGGATGCAAAATGGATCATCTCGAAGCCGCCCAACGCGCGTCCATCGTGCCGGTGATCTCGCCGCTCGCTGCGGAACTTGCCACCGGCCGCCCGCTCAACATCAATGCGGATCTCGCCGCCGCCGCACTCGCGAAGGAATTGCGCGTGGCGAAATTGGTCTATCTATCCGATGTTCCCGGGCTGCTTTCCGATCCCAAGGATCCGTCCACGCTCATCAAGTCGGTGACACGCAGTCAGGCTGATGAATTGATCGCGGACGGCACCATTTCCGGCGGGATG
>SXGQ01515049.1_pt1 | contig 19143 bp, 19 predicted proteins | sample 3178371 | NCBI WGS metagenome assembly SXGQ01 (sample SAMN11356859, study PRJNA531348) | freshwater metagenome | isolation source: freshwater sample F1-20 | place: China: Fuxian Lake, Yuxi | collected 2017-12-25 | reverse complement strand
GTGGAAGATGTGAAACATGTGAAGGAGACGGAGTAATTACGTATGAAATGCATTTTTTACCAGACGTTTTTATACCTTGTGATAACTGTAAGGGCACAAGATATAATAGAGAGACTTTGGAAATAAGATTTAAAGATAAAAATATAGCTGATATTTTAGATATGACAGTAGATGAAGGTTGTGTTTTTTTTGAAAATATTCAATCAGTTGGTTCTAAATTAATTACACTTAAACATGTTGGATTGGGCTATATAAAAATAGGCCAACAAGCCACCACATTATCGGGTGGAGAAGCACAAAGAATAAAATTGGCAAAAGAACTATCTAAAAGATCAACGGGTCGTACTTTATATATTTTAGATGAGCCAACTACAGGCTTACATGCTCATGACATAAAAAAACTTTTAGAAATTCTTCAAGCATTTGTAAATACGGGAAATACAGTAGTTGTAATAGAACACAACCTAGATGTAATCAAAACTGCAGATTGGATTGTAGATATGGGACCTGAAGGAGGTGTACAAGGTGGTAAAATTATAGCTGAAGGAACACCAGAAAAAGTAGCTGAAACTAAAGGAAGTTACACTGGAGAATTTCTCAAGAATATTTTATTTAGGGATACAATGAAAAAAACTGCATAATTTTTTTAATTATGTTATCATGGAATCATGGGAAATATATTACAATCTCTTTCTAAAACAGTTCATGCTTCGGTTATTTTAGCTATTTTACTTTTTCTTGGAATGCATTTTTTTGGCGAAGGTTTTGCATTTGACAGAATATTTTGGAGTTGGTTATCAAGATACGTACATGTCATCGTAGCAACTATGTGGATTGGTTTGCTGTGGTATTTTAATTTTGTTCAAATTCCTAATATGTCTAAAATTTCTGATGAACAAAAATCTGCTATAACAAAAGTAATAGCTCCTGCTGCATTACTCTATTTCAGATGGGCTGCCGCTTTTACAGTTGTGTCTGGCTTAATTCTAGCGCATTTAAATGGTTACGCCCATGAAGCTTTGAAACTTGGCATTGGAAGTGGTTATGGAAAAAATACGGTAGTTGGTATTGGAATGTGGTTGGGAATAATTATGGCTTATAACGTTTGGTTTGTAATTTGGCCAAATCAAAAAAAAGCTTTAGGGATGGTTGATTGTCAACCTGAGGAAAAAGCTAAATCTGCAAGAACTGCAATGTTGTTTTCAAGAACTAATGCTTTGCTATCTTTGCCTATGCTGCTTTCGATGGTAGCTGCTCAAAATCTTTACTAAATAATTAAATATTTTCTTCTTTAAGCAAAGTTTTTTGTGTAACTTTAAAATAATTTAGTGCTGGGCTAGCTATAAATATTGAAGAATAAGTTCCAATAATAATACCTAAAATCATTGCAAATGAAAAACCCCTTAAAATTTCACCACCAAAAACAAATATAGAAACGACCGCTAAAAGAGTAGTACCAGACGTAATTATCGTTCTTGAAAAAGTTTCATTTATTGAAATATTAGCTATTTCATTTGTATTCATTTTTGAATATTTTAACAAATTTTCTCTTATACGATCATAAATAACTACAGTATCGTTAATAGAGTAACCAACTATTGTTAAAACTGCTGCGATAATAGAAAGATTCACTTCTAAAGACATTATAGAAAATATTCCAAGAGTAATAATAACATCGTGAATTAATGCTATTATAGAGCCAAGGCTAAATTGCCATTCAAATCTTATCCATAAATAAAAAAAAATGCCTGCAAAGGACAAAACTATTGCAATTATCCCTTGTTTAAGCAGATCATCACTTACTTTAGGACCAACGCTCTCCACTCTTCTGAAATTTACCTCAGAACCTATTTTTTTTGAAATATTTTTTTTAAGCTCAAAAATAAATTTTTCAATTTCCTCAGAATTTTTTTCAAATTTTATTAAAAAATCATTCTCTTTACCAAACTGTTTGACATTTACTTCGCCCAGTTTATTACCGTCGAAAAATTCTCTAATTTGTTGAATTTTAATATTTTTATCTGACACTCTAATTTCTATTAAAGTTCCGCCATTAAAATCTACGCCATAATTAAGTCCTTTGAAAAATATAAAAAAAAGACTAACAATCATTGCTATAAATGAACAAATAATTGCTGTTTTAAAAAATTTAGAATAGTTGATTAAATTATTCATTATAAATTAAAATATTTCCCCTGTTTATCCTTCAAAACAACAACTGAAGTTAAGTGTCTGGCAATAAAATAAGCAGAAAAAAGAGTAGTTATAATTCCAACGCCTAAAGTAATTGCAAAACCTTTTACTGGACCTGAGCCAAAAATAAATAACATAATTGTTGCTATTAAAGTTGTTAGATTTGCGTCAATTACTGTAATTTTAGCTTTATTATAACCAACATCAAAAGCATGGATTATAGATTTCTCGGTTTTTAATTCCTCTTTTATTCTCTCATAAATTAAAACATTTGAGTCAACTGCCATACCAACTGTTAAAATAATTCCAGCTATTCCAGGAAGTGTTAAAGTGGCCTCTATTGCTGTTAGAAAACCCATTAATAAAATTAAATTTGAAATAAGCGCAATATTAGAAATGAAGCCAAAAATTTTATATTTATAAAGCATATACAAAACAACTAGGACAAAACCAATTATAAATGAAAAAATACCTGCATCAATAGAGTCCTTTCCAAGATCTGGTCCTACTGTTCTCTCTTCAACAATTTTAATTGGTGTCGGCAAAGCACCTGATCTTAGCAATAAAGCTAAATCGGTAGCTTCTTGAAAAGAAAAACCACCTGAAATAGTACCTGATCCAGCAGTAATTGCTTCTCGAATTTGTGGAGCACTTATTACAATATTATCCAGTATTATTGCTAATCTTCTTCCCACATTTTCAGTGCTAATTTTGCCAAATTTTTGAGCTCCTAATCTATCAAGAGTAAAAATAACTATTGGTTGATTAGATTGATTGTCAAATTTAGGTTGTGCATCAACCAAATTATCACCGCTTATAACTACTCTTTTATTTATTATAAGTTCCTCGTTGGTATCTGCTAAAATAAGTTTTTCTGATCCAAATTCATCATCACTTGAAACCAATCTAAAAGTTAGTTGAGCCGTTTTACCAAGTAATTCTTTTACTCTCTCGGGATTGTCTATGCCTGGAAGTTCTACTAATATTTGTTTATCGCCTCTTTGTAATATAGTTGGCTCATTAGTTCCTATATCGTCAATTCTTCTTCTAATTATCTCAATTGATTGTTTCAAAGCAGCATTATTAAGACTCACTTGACCGTAATTAGAAAATTTAATTATAGCTTTATTTTGATCAAAATTTAAATCAAGTTCAAAATTATTATATTCAGATATAAAATTATTAATTAAATTTTCTTTATTTTTTAAAAAAAAAAAATTTTTTAATTTTGATTGTTGTTCCTGATTAATTAAAAAAGAAATACTTTCTTTAGATATCAAGAAATCTTGAAATGATATTTCATTTTCACTTAATAATTTTTTAATTGGAATAACTTTATTTTGTAATTTTTGATTTATTAATGGCGAGGTATCTATTTCAAGTAAAATATAAGATCCACCTTGTAAATCAAGTCCTAAATTAAGCTTTTTGTTAATCCAATTATTATTTTTGAAATTTAGAAAAGAAAAAAAAATAGCAATTAAAAGAATAAAATATATTAGAAAAACTTTTTTTTTTGTAAAATTAAGCACAAAAAATATTAATTAGATAAATTCTTTTTTAGTAAACTTGTGACGGTGGATTTTATAATTTGTACTTTAACATTATCGCCTAATATAACTTCAATCCTATCATCATCCATTACTCTATCAACTGTTCCTATGATTCCCCCAGAAGTAATTACTTCATCTCCACGTTTAAGTGATGCTACCATCGATAAATGATCTTTAGCTCTTTTTTGCTGAGGTCTAATTAAAAAAAAATAAAAAATTACAAAGATTAATATTAAAGGTATAAATTGAACTATTCCTTGTCCGGTCATAATTTAAAGGTAATTATAATATATGAGTTATTATAACAAGAAATTAATTAGTAAATACTAAATTTTATCTAAATTATTCATATATTTTTTAAGAACATTTGGAATTGAAACTGATTCATCGGCATTCTGATAATTCTCAATTAAAGATATCATTAGTCTTCCCACGGCCAAAGCGGAGCCATTTAATGTACCTACAAAATCTGTTTCTTGAGATGATTTAAATTTAGCATTCATCCTTCTCGCTTGAAAAGATCCACATGAAGAACAGCTTGATATTTCTCTATATTTATTTTCTGATGGTATCCAAACTTCTAAATCAAAAGTTTTTTCAGCGCTAAAACCCATATCACCTGAACTTAATAAAACAACTTGATATGGAATTTCTAATAATTTTAATATTTCCTCAGCGCAATTTAACATCCTATCTAATTCGAATAGACAATTTTTGGGATCAACTATACTTACCAATTCAACTTTATAAAATTGATGCTGTCTCATCATCCCCTTGGTATCTTTTCCATAACTACCTGCCTCTTTACGAAAACATGGAGTTGCTGCGACATATCTTAAAGGTAGTAATTTAAAATCAATAATTGAATCTCGAACTAAATTAGTTAAGGCGACCTCAGCGGTGGGTATTAAAAATTTTCTTTCTTCCTCTTCATTTAATTTAATTTCAAATTGATCTTCCTCAAATTTTGGTAACTGACCAGTTCCAAACATAACATTTTCATTAACTAAAAGTGGTGGAGAAATTTCCTTATATGAAAACTTAGATGTATGTACATCTAACATAAAATTAATTAATGCTCTTTCTAATAATGCAAAATTTGAATTAAGTATGACAAAACGTGAGCCTGAAAGTTTTGATGAGTTTTTGAAATCAATTTGATTATTTTTTTCTCCGATATCAACATGGGACTTAATTGGAAAATTAAACTTTCTTATATTACCCTTAGAACGTATTAGTTTATTTGATTTTTCGTCTTTGCCAATCGGAACTTCATCGAGAGCGATATTTGGAATATGAGATAAAATATTTAAAATTTTATTTTGCAATTGACTTTGAGATTTAAACAAAGAATCAATTTCGGTAGTTAACTTTTTAGAAAGATTGAAGTTTAATTTATCTTTTGTCTTAGATAATAGTTTTTTTTCTTGTTCTTTTTTTTCTTTTTTTTGAATTATTTCTCTATTAATCTCATCTAATTTGATCAATTCATCAAAATTTATAAGGGTATTTCTTTCGGAAATTTTTTTTTTATAAAAATTTAAATTTTTTCTAATATCTTTTATATTGTGCATCTTATTTCTTCTCTATAAATTTAATTATAAAAATAGATAATTCATAGAGTAATAGCAATGGTACGGCTAAACCAATTTGGGAAATTGGATCTGGTGGTGTTAAAAGGGCTGCTACTATAAAAATTATAACCACAAAATATCTTCTTCTTTTTTTTAAGTACTCAGAATCGATTACACCAATTCTAGCCAATAAACTTAGTATAATGGGTAGCTGAAAAGTTATGCCAAAAGCAAATATTAATGTCATTATTAATGATAAATATTCATTTACTTTTGCTTCTAGTTGAATAGCAATGAGCCCTGGTTCGGCTACTGTTTCAAAACTTAAAAAAAATTTTATCGCTACTGGCATTATAAAATAATAAACTAAACATCCTCCCAAAATAAATAAAGTTGGAGTTGCTATTAAATAAGGAAGAAGTGCTTTTTTTTCATTTTTATATAAACCTGGTGCTATAAATTTCCATATTTGAGTTAAAAAAATTGGACTTGATATAAAAAGAGCAGCAAAAAAAGCTACTTTTAAGTATGTTAGAAAAGCTTCATGTAAAGCTGTAAATATTAATCTTCTATTTAATTCATTTGACAACAAAGCATCTGAATAAGGTTGAACAAGAAAACGATAAATATCTACAGAAAAAAACCAACAAATCAAAAAAATAAATATAAAAAAAATAAATGATTTTATAAGTCGAGATCTTAATTCTGTTAAATGACCAACAAAACTTCCTGAGTTATCATTTTGATTGTCATTTGATGTCATCTTGATCTGTATCTTTTTTTTCTTTAGTAGATAATGAATTATTTTCTTCAATATTTATAATTTGATTTATATTTGACTGAACATCAGAAAAGTAATTTTTAATTGTTCTGATCCAAGTTCCTATTTTTTTTAAGACAATTGGAAAATCTTTTGGTCCAATAACAACAATTGCTACAACTACTATAATTAGTAATTCAAACCATCCAATTTGTGGCATTGAAATTAATGTTTATTGGAATTGTCTTGATCGTCTTTTTTTTCGTTTGTAGAATCAGGTGTGTCAGACAAACCTTTCTTAAAACTTTTTATTCCTTTTGCTACATCCCCCATTAATTCAGATATTTTTCCACGACCAAATAAAAGGACGATTAAAACAACTATTATTGCAATTTGCCATGGACCAATACTCATAAGCTTCTTATATACAATATTTTGATTTAAATAAATATTTATTTAATCAGAATTTGAAGTTTCATCTATGGCTTTTTCTATATTTAAGTAGATATCTTCCTTCTTGTTTTGAGACTGTTCTTTATAAAATTTGCCAGTACCAAAAATTGATGAATCAATACTTGCCATATCAATCAAACCGGCTGAACTAAGTTCATCTACGTTCGGTAAATCAGTTAATTTCTGAATATTAAAATGGTGAAGAAAGTTTTCAGTAGTAGCGTATTGAATAGGTTTACCAATCACATCTTTTCTGCCTGCTGGTCTCACCCAATCAAGTTCGAGCAATATTTCAATTGTATTAGTGCCAAAAGCGACACCTCTAATTTCTTCTATCTCTGATCTTGTTACGGGCTGATGATAAACAATTATTGCTAATGTTTCTAAGGTAGCTCTAGATAATTTTCTTTCGGTGGACTTTTGAAGGGACATCAGATTTACTAAATCTTTAGAGGTTCTAAATGACCACTTATCTTTAATACAAACTAAATTTATTCCTCTTTGAGTATAGTCAGATTGTAAATTTTCCAAAATTTTCTTAATATTATTTGTACTTTGAACTCTTTTTTCAATAGTTTCTATATCTAAAGGCTCATCAGCAGCAAATAGGATTGCCTCAACTTGTTTTTCTAATTTATTTAAACTATTTGGAAACTTAATAATGTTGTTTATTTTTTTTATTTTTTTATCCATTTAAATAATCTTTTTTATTAATAATTTACCAAATATCTTCTTTTGCATTATATTTGTTACGCCCTGTTTAGTTAATTCTAAACTTGCAGCAAATATTCCGGCTAAGCCGCTTTTTTTTAATTTTTTGTTAAACTTAAAACTTTCCGGAATTAAATCTTCAATATCCTTCCATTCTGTAATATTATTAAAATTATTTCTTATCTGCTTAATGCCCTCTTCAGGTGTGAAAACTGGAAGTTTAGGTATATTAATAATTTGAAAAGCTTTTTGCATTTTTACAGTGGCATAAGTTTTTAATAATTCATACAGACTAACTTTATAAACTGGAGTATTAATAGATTTTATTCCTCCTTTAATCCCTCTATAAAATATATTAATTCCTATTCTGTCCTTTTTTACTAATTGATCAGATAATAATCTTATAAGTTCTAGCTTTTTTAATTGTAATTTAAGTTTTTCAGCTACCTCAAGAGCTTTAAAATCATCGTCTTCATCCTCTGGCAATAATAATTTAGATTTTAAATATGCGAGCCAAGTTGCCATAAGCAAATATTCTGCAGCTAATTCCAAATTTAAATCAATAGACTCTTTTATATATTCGAGAAATTGATCAGCGAGTTTTGAAATAGATATTTTTGCTAAATCGACCTTTTGCGCTTTAGCTAAATCTAATAGCACTTCAAGCGGGCCAGAATAATTCGGTATTTCTACAGATATTGAATTATTTAAATTTGATTCCATTATTAATTTTAACTTAAAAATTTATAAAATTCTGATGTTTTTTTTGCTGTAAATTTGTCAATATATGGAACTGAATGTAATAATTTTTCTAATTCTTTTGTTTTTCCAGCACAATATAACACTAAATTACAACCTGCTTTTAAAGCTAAATCTGCATTCTTGATTAAATTATACTTTAAAGCCTTCATAGAAATATCATCAGAAATTAAAATACCCTTAAAGCCAATTTCTTTTCTAATAATTTTTTTTAAGACTATTGCTGAGTGTGTAGAATTATTTTCTTTATCAATTTTATTATACAAAATATGTGCGGTCATAGCAAAAAAACTTGATATATTTTTGAAACATTTAAAGTCTGTTTTTTTTAAATGTTTAAAAGAACTATTTACTTTTGGTAATTCAAAATGAGAGTCTGTATTTGCTCCTCCATGACCAGGTATGTGTTTAATAACCGTTCCAATCTTATTTTTTTTATAAAAGTTTACACATAACTTACCTAATTCGTTAATAATATGAGGTTTGTTAGAATAACTTCTATTACCAATCACTTTGTGCGTATAACTTTTAGTTAAATCTAAAACTGGAGAAGTATTTATGTTTATGCCAGTTTTTAATAAGATTTTTGACAAAGAATTAATATAGGTTTTATAAAGTTGCGTTCCAACCCATTTGTTTATTTTATAAATTTGGGAAAAATATTTTTGGTTATAAAAAGAATTATCTAAAAAATTAGAAAGTCTTGATACTCGACCGCCTTCTTCGTCAATTAGAATAGGAAATTTTTTATCTCTCATTACCTCTTTAATTTTTTTTATAAGATTTATTAATTGATTTTCTGATAAAATATTTCTTTTAAAAAGTATGATCCCCCATGGTTTTTCTTTTTTTAAGATAAATATTTCACGCTTTAATAAAAATGGACCAGCAATACTAACAATAGCTGCTTTTCTAATCATTCTTTTTAAATAAGTTCCAAAAATTTCTTTTTATTTTGTTGTTACTATCGTTAAACCCCGAATTAAATTCTATCACATCATTAGTATCATTTTTTAATAGAGGTAAACTTGACAAGCTCTCTTCAATTTTTAAATATGCATTTTTTCTATTAGTTTTAATTTTTTCTCTATTATTGCTAGATACATATGTTGAAATAACAAAAAAAATAAATATAAAAATAAATATATAAATTAATATTGAAAAAAAATGTCTAATCATCACATTTTAGTAGGTAAATTCACTCCTAAAATTTTCATCCCGTTTTCAATTGTTAAGCCTACTATCTTAATTATTAAAAGTGTATTTATATTTTTAATTTTTTCATTATAAAGAAATTTATATTTTTCATCTTCATTGCCTTTACTCCAATAAGAATGAAATAAGGTTGCTAGTTCGTATAAATAAAAAGGTATTCGATGAGGTTCAAATTTACTAGAAGCTGTCTCAATAACTTTAGGCCAATCTATAACCTTTCTAAATAAATTTAATTCATGTTCATTAAGATTAAATTTTTTTTCATCAATTTCAAATTTACTATTAATATCGAGTTTTAAAATTCTAAATAAAGATGATATTCTGGCATAGCAATATTGAACGTAAAAAATGGGATTCTCTCTAGTTTTTTCTAAAACTTTATCAAAATCAAAATCCAATTCAACATCGCTACTTCTATTTAACATCATAAATCTTATCGAGTCCTTATCGACTTGATCTAAAAGATCTTTTACAGATATAAAGTCTCCTGCTCTCTTTGACATTTTATAGGGTTTGCCGCTTTTAAAGAGTTTCACGAGTTGACAAACTTTGCATATTAAAATTGTTTTATTATCGGAAAGTGCTTTTACCGCAGCAGTAATTCGTTTTATATAACCTGTATGATCAGCACCTAAAATATTGATTAAATAATTATAATTTCTATCAATTTTATCTGAATGATAAGCGATATCATTTGCAAAATAAGTCCAGTTTCCATCATCTTTTTGTAAAGCTCTATCAGTATCATCTTCAAATAATGTTGATTTAAAAATTAATCTTTTAGTTTTTTTCCAATCTTTATTTTCTTCTCCCTTTGGTTGATTTAGGTAACCGTCTTCGACAAATTTTTTTCTTTTTAAAATTTGAATGCTTTTTTCTACTAAATTTTTTTCAACTAAAGATTTTTCTGAAACAAAGTTATCATGAGAAATGCCAAGCGCTCGTAGGTCTGATTTTATAAGACTCATAGAATGTTTAAGAGATTCTTTAGTTATTATTTCTAAATTTTTTTTAAAATCTGATAAATCAATATTTTTAAAATCTTTTAGAATATTATTTGCAATATCAATTACATAATCACCTGGATACAAGTTTTCTTTTATCGGAAATTTTTCTTTGAATTTTATCTCTCTAAGTCTGTAGAAAACAGATTCAGCAAAATTTGTAATTTGGTTTCCATAATCGTTGACATAATATTCTTTAACAACTTTATTACCGTTAAACATTAGTAAATTAGCTAAAACATCTCCAAAAACAGCGCCACGTGAATGGCCTACATGCATTGGGCCAGTAGGATTCGCGGACACGAATTCGATATTATAACTTTCATTTTTGTTATTGGATCCATATTTGTTGCTTATTTTTAAAATATTTATGATTAATTTTTGATATGTCTTAGTAGAAAATCTAAAATTGATAAATCCAGGTTTGGCTACACTGATTTCCGAAAAATCATCTAGATTGTCTAACATTATTTTTTTTAAAGTTTCAGCTAATACTATTGGTGATTGTTTTGTTTTTTTTGCTAAAACTAAAGCAATATTCGATGAAAGATCAAAATTAATTTTTTGAGGGGGCGTTTCTACTAATGTCCCCAAAAAACTAATATTATTTTCAATTTTTAAAATTTTACTATTTACAAGAATTAAGTCTTGTATTTTATTTAAATAGATTTCAAAAATATTCATTTCAAAGAATTGTATAAATTAATAGCATATCGATCCGTCATTCCGGCTATAAAATCACATATATTTCTTTCAAAATTATTTTTTTTATAAATTGCTGCATTAATAAATTTTGATGGTTTTTTCTTAATTTTAAAAAATAAAAAACTAATTATTTTTTTACCCATATTAGTTTTTCTAATGACATTTTTACTAAGATACATTTTTTCTTTTAAAAAGGATTTAATTGCTAAATCAAAATAATTCATCTCTTTAGAAAAACTAACAATTAAATTTTCGTGATTATAAATATCGTTAATATGTTTAATTTTTTTTTCCTTAATTTTTTTTTTTGTATTAATAATTACATCATTTACTAATTCATTTATTATATCTCTAATAACTTGTCGTATCACTAACTCTGTTCCTTTAGTTTTAATAAATTTTTTATGTTTATTTATTATCTTTGATAAAATTGGAATTTTTTTTAAATCATCGATTCTGTATAAATTTGCTCTTAACCCATCCTCTAAATCATGACTGTTATAAGCTATATCATCTGAAATGGAGGCTAGCTGTGCTTCTAAAGATGCATTTTTTTTATAATTAATTTTATTTCTAAAAAAATTTTTTCCTAATATCAGATCAAGCTTTCTTATGTCTTTAACTGGTCCGTTATGTTTTACTAGACCATCAATTGTTTCAATTGATAAATTTAAACCCTTAAAATTATAATATTTAGTCTCTAAGATATTAACTATTCTTAGAGTTTGTATATTATGATCAAACCCTCCGAATAGATCCATACATTCATTTAAAATTTCTTCACCGGCATGTCCAAATGGAGTATGTCCGAGGTCATGTGATAGACTAAGTGTTTCACATAGATCTTCATTTACATTAAAATACTTAGCAAGTGTTCTGGCAATCTGTGCGACTTCAAGAGAGTGTGTTATTCTAGTTCTAAAATGGTCGCTAGTAGTATTAACAAAAACCTGAGTTTTATGTTTAAGTCTTCTAAAAGCAGTTGAGTGAATAACTCTGTCTCTGTCTCTTTGATAGGGCGTACGAAGTGTACTTGAGGGCTCATGGTGAATCCTTCCTCTTGATCTGACTGGCGTTGCTAAGTTTGAATAGTGTTGGCTTGATTTTTTTTGCATAAGAATAAGTAAAATTGTATAATACATTATTTAATAAATATGACTAATAAAATTGAGTTTACAGAAGAAGCTAACAAGCAGATTTCAAAAATTTTATCTGTACAAGGAGAAAATTCTTATTTTAGAATTTCTGTTCAGGGTGGTGGTTGCTCAGGATTTAAATATAATTTTTCTTTTGATGCAAAAATTGAAAAAGACGATATTGTTTTTAAAAAAACAATTATAGATAAAAATTCATTAGAAATTATAAATGGTTCTGTTGTTGATTATAAAAAAGAAATGATTGGAAATTCTTTTGTAATTGAAAATCCAAAAGCAACTTCTTCTTGCGGATGCGGATTATCTTTCTCTATATAATATAAATAATGAAAATTGCTTCATGGAATGTAAATTCTGTAAGAGCAAGAATTGAAAATATTTTAGAATATTTAAAAAATGATGAACCAGACATTGTTTTTTTACAAGAAATCAAAACAGAAAATATAAATTTCCCTATAGTTCAATTTAAAGAGTTAGGTTATGAATCGTTTGTCTTCGGCCAAAAAAGTTATAATGGCGTAGCATTTTTATCTAAAATTAAAATAAACAATATTAAAATAGATTTTATCAATGATGATTTAAAGCAATCAAGAATTATCACTGGTGAAATAATTAATAATAAAAAAAAAATTAAATTAATAAATATATATGTACCAAATGGTAATTCAATAAATACTGAAAAATATGAATATAAAAAAAATTGGTTAACGAAATTTTTAAAATCCGTTAAAAAGGAATTTGCTATAGAAAAAAATATTATTATTTCAGGAGATTTTAATATTATTCCAGAAGAAATAGATGTTTATAATCACGAAAAATATAGTAATGACGCATTATTTAAAATTGAGATAAGGAAATGTTTTAGAGAATTATTAAATTATGGCTTTAAAGATGCTTTTAGATTCATGCATAAAACTAAGCAAGAATATACTTTTTGGGATTATATGGCCGGCTCTTGGCAAAAAAATTATGGGATGCGTATAGATCATTTCTTAATTTCAGATAATCTAATTGAAAATATTAAAAGTATTAAGATTAATAAAAAACCACGATCAAGAGCAAAACCTTCAGATCACACTCCAATAGAGTTGGAAATTAATTAGTTCTGCCATAAATATCTTGATATCTTACAATATCAGTTTCTCTTAAAATTTTCCCAATTTGTGCTTCTATTATTTTAACAGGTTTATTGAACAAATTTTCAATTCTATGGATTGATTCTTTTGGTATGCAGATATTCTCTCCAACATTTTTATAAAATTTTTTATTATTTAGAGTTATTTTAGGTTTACCGGCTGTAACTGTCCAAAGTTCTGACCTGTGAAAATGTTTTTGCAAACTTATGGAAGATTTTTTATTTACTGTTAATTCTTTAAGTAAAAAACTTTTTCCATAAAAATAATTAATATATTTTCCCCAAGGTCTAAAAAAAGTATTTTTTTTAATAAACTTAGGTTTGATTTGCTTTTTTAATATTTTAAATATTTCAATCCAACTACCTAGATCGGACCAGCTAGTTTGTAATTGAATTGCATTAATTTCATTTGCTTTTTCTAAAATAGCATAATCAAATGAAATTGGTTTGATTCTGGCAAAAAAATTTTCATTTAATGAAAAAATCCTACTTTCTTGATTTACGCCTATTAATGAACCAAGGCATTGGTTAAATAATTTTTTTTGTAATTTTTTAGCATTATTAATCAATGAATCTTTTCTAATTAAAAAAATACCTGAATTCCATAAACTTCCATTTCTTATTAATTTTGAAGCAAATCTTTTATGTGGTTTTTCAATAAATTTATTGACGCTTTTAATGTTTTTATTAACTTTCTTAATAGATAAATACCCATAGTCAGTTCTAGGTAAATTCGGTTTAATTCCAAATAAGAAAATATTTTTAGAATTTAAGTTATTAATATTATTTTTTAGTATTTTATTAAATTTATTTTTATCAGGAATATAATGATCGGAAGGTAAAAATAAAATTGGTTGATTAATCTTAATATTTTCTAATAAAGTTGATGTTATAACAGCAGGAGCTGTATTTTTTTTAAAGGGTTCTAAAATAATTTTAAATTCTTTTATACGATTTTTTTTGAGTGCTCTAAGGACTAGATTTTTATAAATTTTATTGGTACTAATAATAGGGTAATCAAATTCAATCGATTTTATTCTATTTAATGTTTTGTCAAATAAAGTCCAACCACCAAAATCTATAAACTGTTTTGAAGGATTTTTTTTTAAACCTGGAAATAACCTTGTACCAGTACCTCCGCACAAAATTACTGGTTTTACTTTCATTTAAATATCAGCGTAACACTGCAGTTCTTTTTTGGCGCCAGGATGAGTTGTTGCACCTTTAAAACTTGGACCAACTGTTTGTGCATATTTCCAGAGAGTTCCGCTTCCAAAATTAATTTTTTTAGCTTTCCAATTCTTTTTTCTTAATCTTAACTCTTTGCTACTTAATCTTACGTTTATACTTCCATTAACTGCATCAATATCAATTATGTCTCCATTCTTTAATAAAGCTATTGGACCTCCAACAAATGCTTCTGGTCCTACGTGTCCAATACAAAATCCCCTAGGTCCTCCAGAAAATCTACCATCTGTTATAAGAGCTACAGTTTCACCTTTGCCTTGTCCATATATTGCAGCTGTTGTTGAAAGCATTTCTCTCATGCCCGGCCCGCCTCTTGGACCTTCATATCTTATTACAATTACATCTCCGTCTTTATATTGTCTTTTTTTAATTGCTACGAAAGCTAGTTCCTCGTTATCAAAACATCTAGCTTTACCTGTAAATTTTAATTTTTTTAAACCTGCCACTTTAACAATTGCTCCTTCTGGAGCTAAGTTGCCTCTTAATCCTACTACGCCACCTGTTGGAGAAAGTGGATTATTGTATCTACGAATTACTTTTTGGTTATCATTAAATTTAACTGTCTTTAAATTTTCTTTCATTGTCTTGCCTGTGACTGTTAAGCAATCTCCATGTATGTAACCACCTTCATATAAAGTTTTTAAAACTATTGGTACACCCCCAGCTTCAAACATATCTTTAGCCACATATTTTCCTCCAGGCTTTAAATCAGCAAGGTAAGGTGTTTTTTTAAATATTTTTGCAACATCCATTAAATCGAATTTAATTCCACATTCATTTGCTATTGCAGGTAAATGTAATGCGGCATTTGTCGAGCCTCCTGTGGCAGCAACTATAACAGCAGCATTTTCTAAAGATTTTTTTGTTACAATATCTCTAGGACGTATATTTTTAGCTAATAAATTCATAACTGTTTTACCGCTTAAATATGCATATTTATCTCTTTCCAAATACGGTGCTGGGGTTCCAGATGAATAAGGAAGTGCTAATCCAATTGCTTCAGATACACATGCCATAGTATTAGCTGTGAATTGTCCACCACACGCACCAGCACTTGGGCAAGCAACTAATTCTAATTCGGTAAGTTCTTTTTCAGTTATATTTCCTGCTGAGTGTTGACCTACTGCCTCAAAAACATCTACAACTGTTACGTCTTTACCTTTATATCTTCCTGGAAGTATTGAGCCTCCATAAATAAAAACACTTGGAACATTTAATCTACACATCGCCATCATCAAACCTGGCAAAGATTTATCGCAACCTGCAACTCCAACTAAAGCATCATAAGAATGACCTCTTACTGTAAGTTCAGTTGAATCTGCAATTATTTCTCTAGAGATTAATGAAGATTTCATTCCCTCGTGTCCCATAGCAATTCCATCAGTCACAGTAATTGTACAAAATTCTCGAGGCGTTCCACTTGCATCGATTACACCTTTTTTTACTGATTGAGCCTGTCTCATTAAAGTCGTATTACAAGGCGCTGCTTCATTCCAAGTTGTAACAACACCAACGAATGGCTTTGCGACATCCTTTTGTGTTAATTTCATAGCATAATAGAAAGATCGATGCGGAGCTCTATCTGGGCCTAATGTTGTATGACGACTTGGTAATTTTTTTTTATCAAATTTCATGATTTAGCGTATGGTAGATAGAATACTTTTTAATTTAATTTGTTCAATCTTTAAATCTCTTAATGAATCCTTGTCTGAAACAACTATATCTTTAGGAGCTTTCTTTAAATATTCTTTATTACTAAGCTTATTATTTAAAGAATTAATTTTATTTTCAATCTCTGTTTGTTTGGTCGAAAGCCTTTGTTTTTGAGATTGGATATCTATATTTGTTTCAAATTCCAATCCAATCTTTTCATTTAATACTACCATTTGAATAACATTTTTAATGTCGTCTTTTTTTTGAATTATTTTATTAACTCGACCAACTTGTCTTATTATTTCAATATTTGCATTTATTGATTTTTTAATTTTTTTAGTTTCATTAAAATACATAATATTGCAATACTCTTTTGGTGGAATATTTAATTGTACTTTTGTAGATCTAATTTCAGAAATAATTTGTATCAATGTTTTAATTTCTAATGAACTTTGATTAAATAACTTAACTTTTTCAATATTAGGCCAACTAGCGTTAATAAGATCGGAGTTTAATATTTTATCTAATTTATTTTCTTTCCAAATAAATTCAGTAAAAAATGGAATAAATGGATGTAAAAGCTTAAGAATATTTGAGAGAATATAAGTAGAAAAAGCTTTTGCTTCATTAATTGAATTCTTGTTATTTGAATTAAATATTGGTTTTAAAAACTCAATATACCAATCACAGAATGTGTGCCAAACAAAATTATAAACAACTCTACTAGCTTCATCAAATCTAAAATCTTTTATATTTTTAGTAACTTGTTCTAGTGTTTTTTGAAGCTCTACATATATCCATTGATTTATTATCAATTTAACTTTTTTAATTTCTGGCTGCTTATTAAGTGAACAATTATTTAATTTTAAAAAATTATTAGCGCTCCATATTTTTGTAATAAAATTTCTGTATCCAGTTATTCTATCTTTTGATAATTTAATATCCCTGCCAGGCGAAGCCATTGCAATTAAAGTAAATCTTAATGGATCGGCGCCAAATTCGTTTATTAAATCTAAAGGATCGATAGCATTTCCTTTGGACTTAGACATTTTTTGTCCTTTTTCATCTCTAACAAGTGCATGTACATATACTTTATTAAAGGGTGTCTTTTTTAAAAAATGATTGCCCATCATAAGCATTCTTGCTACCCAGAAAAAAATTATATCAAAGCCGGTTACTAAAACTGAAGTTGGATAAAACTTTTTTAATTCATTAGTATTTTTTGGCCATCCTAATGTAGCAAAAGGCCAAAGTGCTGATGAAAACCATGTATCAAGAACATCGGTTTCTTGAGTTAATTTAAAATCTTTATTTTTATAATGTTTTTTTGCTAGAGCTTCAGCTGATTTATAATTTTCAGCTACAAAAATTTTCTTATCTTGGCTATACCAAACTGGAATTCTATGACCCCACCAAATTTGTCTAGAAATACACCAAGGTTCAATATTGTTCATCCATTGAAAGTAAGTCTTTGTCCAATTTTCAGGAAAAAAAGTTGTTTTTCCTTTCTTAACTATTTCTATAGATTTTTTTGCTAATTTTTTTGCATTGACGAACCACTGCTCTGTCAGAAGTGGTTCTATGATGGTATTTGAGCGATCACCATGAGGAACTTTATTGTTTATTGTTTCAATTTTATCTAAAAAAAATTTCTCTTTGAGTTCTTTAATGATTTGTTTTCTAGCTTCAAAACGATCTAAACCTACATAAGTTGAAATTCCATTTTTGTTAATTGTTCCGTCTTTTTCTAGAATATTGATAATGTCTAAATTATTTCTCTTACCAACAAGATAATCATTAAAATCATGTGCTGGTGTAATTTTAACTGCTCCCGTTCCTTGCTTTGGATCTGCATAATTATCTTTTATTATTTTAATTTTTCTATTTACGATTGGTATAGTGACAAGTTTTCCAATTAAATTTTTATATCTATTATCTTTTGGGTTAACTGCTATTGCTGCATCACCCATCATAGTTTCTGGCCTTGTTGTTGATATTGTTATAAAATCTTTAGAATTTTCAATTGGATATTTAATATAATAAAGCTGAGATTGAACATCTTGTTGAATAACTTCTAGATCGGAAATAGCTGTTTGTAATTTTGTATCCCAATTTATAAGTTTTTTGTCTTTGTTTATTAGCTGTTTATTATAGAGAGAAACAAATACTTTTATAACAGCATTGGATAGTTCCTCGTCCATAGTAAACTTCGAACGTGACCAATCACAAGAACAACCTAGTTTTTTCAATTGATCAAGAATTAAGTCACCTGATTCAGCTTTCCATTCCCAAACTTTTTTAATAAACTTATCTCTTCCTAAATCATTCTTATTAATTCCCTCCTCTGCTAATTTTTTTTCAACAATAGCCTGTGTAGCAATACCTGCATGATCTGTCCCAGGTTGCCATAAAGTTTCATATCCATTCATTCTATAAAATCTAACCAATACATCCTGTAAACTATTATTTAACGCATGACCCATGTGTAAACGGCCTGTTACGTTTGGTGGAGGAATAACAACTGAAAATTTTTTGTTTGATTTACTCTTTACAGGTTCAAATAATTTTTTATTTTCCCAAAAATCATAGATTTTTTTTTCTTCGATAAAATGATCGTATTTTTTAAATTCCATATAAAATTTAGCTAAAATGTTATAGATTTTATATCAAAGGAAATGTCTTCTTAAAATCATAGAATTTTCTTTAATGAGACAACTAAATGATTTAAATAGATATAATCAAAACTGGCAACGTGGCGGAATGGTTACGCAGAAGACTGCAAATCTTTGTATCCCAGTTCGATTCTGGGCGTTGCCTCCAAGAAATTGGTTGTTTTATTTTTTTAAAAAAAGTAAGTTGCTTTTTATTCCTCGATAGCGGTGCTTTTGCTATATAAGATTTTCCTAAATTGCGGTAGAGTAGAGAACTTATTTATGAAAGTGTGAAAAAGTTAATGCGGTGCGAAAAAAGACACCGCTTTTTCTTTTGACAGTCTGAGTGAAGTAAAATAAACTTTGATTTAATTT
>SXGQ01224829.1_pt1 | contig 19143 bp, 10 predicted proteins | sample 3178371 | NCBI WGS metagenome assembly SXGQ01 (sample SAMN11356859, study PRJNA531348) | freshwater metagenome | isolation source: freshwater sample F1-20 | place: China: Fuxian Lake, Yuxi | collected 2017-12-25 | reverse complement strand
GTGGTTGAAAATGTTGAAAGATGGCTGCATAAGGGAGAAAGCCCGCGTGAGGCGGCGCGCAAGGCGATGCGGGAGGTCACTGGCCCTGTGATCGCGGTGGCACTTGTGCTTTGTGCCGTGTTTATCCCATGCACATTCATCACAGGCATCACCGGCCAGTTTTTCAGGCAGTTTGCAGTCACCATATCAGTATCCACAGTTTTGTCAGCGATCAATTCACTAACACTCAGCCCCGCCTTGGCCGCGATCCTCCTCAAGCCGCCTGGTTCAAAAAAAGATGCAATACAATTTATCCTTGATCTGCTGCTTGGATGGTTCTTCTGGCTCTTTGAAAAAATATTTGGGATGGGAATCTCCAGCTATGGATGGATCGTCAAAAAATGCCTCCGTTACAGCATATTGGTCCTGGCTTTTTATTTGTTCCTTGTGACTGCGACAGTGGGCCTATTTGCAAAAATCCCAAAGGGATTCGTGCCCCAGCAGGATCAGGGATGGCTTTTGATGAATGTCCTGTTGCCTGATGGGGCTAGCCTTCAGAGATCCCAGGAATTGATGGCGAAAATTGAAAAAGCAACCTTGGAAACGCCTGGGGTGGCCCATACCTTCACGACATCAGGTTATTCATTCCTTTACAACGCGTTTGCGTCGAACAATGCCGCCATGTTCGTGGTGCTGGCCCCTTTCAACGAGAGAAAAACCAAGGATCTTAGCGCCAACGCGATCACATTCAGGATCACCGAGTCGATCAAGAAATTCAACCGTGATTCCAAGGTGCAGATACTGCCAACGCCCCCTGTCCCCGGGATTGGTGTGGCAGGTGGGTTTCAATTAATGCTTGAAGACCGTGGAGACCTGGGTGCCGTCGCCCTTGAATCTGAAACCCAAAAGCTCGTTGATCAACGGGCATCGATCAATGGCATGTATGCCTTGTTCTCGCTTTATCAGGCAAAAACCCCGCAACTTTTTGCCGATATCAACAGGGACAAATTAAGGGCTCTCCAAGTCAAGATCTCAGACGCCAACAACGCCATGAACTCACTGATCGGCTCGGTGTTCATCAATAACTTCAACGCTTTTGGCAGGTTTTGGCAGGTCACCATAATGGCGGAACCGGAATATCGCAGCAAAAAGGAAAACCTTAATTTGATCAAGGTGCAAAATTCCGAGGGCAAAATGGTCCCGCTAAGCACCATATTGGACTTTTATGACGCCAACGGGCCAAACATGATCAATCGCTACAACCTTTATCCCTCATCACAGGTGATCGGGATCAATCTTCCTTGGCTCCTTAGTTCCGGTGATGCGGTGAAAGTAATGGAGAAAAAATCCCAGGAGGTATTATCCTCCTCGATGAAAACAGAATGGACTGGATTAAGTTTCCTGCAAATCATGGAAAGCCAGGACATACGCAACAAGCTGGTCTTCCCCTTGTCCGTGATTTTTGTGTTTCTGGTTTTATCAGCCCAATATGAAAGCTGGGGTCTGCCACTCGCGGTGATCCTCGTGGTACCGATAAGCATATTCTCGGCACTTATCGGAACCATCGTGGGAATGACAGGGATCAACCTATTCACTGAAATTGGGTTGGTGGTGCTCGTCGGGCTTTGCAGCAAAAACTCAATCCTTATCATTGAGTTTGCAAAACAACTTCATGAGGAGGGAAATCCACTGGTGGATTCCACGATTGAAGCCTGCAAGCTCAGGTTGCGACCGATCCTGATGACATCATTCGCGTTCATACTTGGGGTGGTTCCACTCGTGGTAGCAAAAGGTGCCGGTGCGGAAATGCGCCAGGCTTTGGGGGTTGCGGTATTCAGTGGCATGCTGGGTGTAACAATCCTGGGAATACTTTTCACCCCGGTGTTTTTCTATGTGATAGAATCGATCGGCAGCCATCCAATATTCAAATCAAAAGCTGTAAAAGTGATTAATTCAAGTTCGACAAGGATTCTCTCAGTAGCCACATTGGGACTTCTTGTGAAGTTACGCAAAAAAAATCTGAACAAAGGTGGATCGGAATGATATCCCACTTCTTCATCGACAGGCCGATTTTCGCCGCTGTTTTATCCATTGTGATAACAATCATGGGAGTGGCTGCACTAACCGCCCTGCCTATAGCCCAGTATCCGGATATCGCGCCGCCCACTGTCATTGTCACTGCCAGCTACCCGGGAGCCAACGCCCAGACCGTGCTTGACACGGTGGCGGCACCCATTGAGCAACAGGTTTCAGGCGTTGAAAACATGCTTTACATGTCATCGCAATGCGCGAACGATGGCAGCTATACCCTGCTGGTAACCTTCAAGCAGGGGATGGATTCAAACATGGCGCAGGTGTTGGTGCAAAACCGGGTTTCCCTCGGCCTGCCCAATGTTCCCGACCTGGTTCAAAGGGAGGGAGTAGCGGTAAAAAAAATCTCACCTAGCATCATGATGATTGTCAATCTCGTTTCAGAAATCGACCCTCAAACCAAGAAGCCACTTTTCAATGACCTTCATATGTCCAATTTTGCAACCATCCAGATCCGAGATGAACTTCTGCGCCTTCCGGGCGTGGGCAATGTCACTTACATGGGCCAGCGGGATTATTCCATCCGTGCCTGGCTAAACACCAATAAAATGTCCATTCTTGGCCTGACAACGGATGATGTGGTCAACGCTTTAAGCCAGCAAAATCTCCAGGTCGCGGCAGGTTCAATCGGACAGGAACCCGCCCCCCTCGGGCAGCAATTTCAACTTATCATCAACACGCTGGGTCGATTGGTTGATGTGGAGCAATTCGAAAATGTGGTGATCAAATCCCTACCGCCTTCAACCCAAAACCCGACTGCAAGCTTGATCAAGTTGAAGGATATAGCCAGGGTGGAACTGGGGTCCCAACAGTATGACCAGATCTGCTCACTGGACAACAAGCCATCCGTGGCACTTTCCATCTACCAACTACCCGGCTCCAACGCCATTTCAACAGCCAATGGAATTTACAAGAAAATGGCAGACCTGAAAAAGCGTTTCCCCCCGGGACTGGATTTCAAGATTGTTTATGACACCACCCCATTCATCAAGGATTCCATCATGGAGGTTTTCAAAACCCTGAGGGATGCGATAATCCTTGTTGGAATCGTGGTGCTGATATTCCTGCAGAACTGGCGCGCAACCCTTATTCCACTGATCGCGGTGCCTGTTGCCGTCGTGGGCACCTTCGCTGCCATGGCCGCACTTGGTTACAGCTTGAATAATCTCTCGCTGTTTGGATTGGTGCTTGCAATCGGCATCGTGGTGGATGATGCGATTGTGGTCGTGGAAAATGTGGAGCGCTGGTTGCACGAAGGGCTTGCGCCACGGGATGCGGCTCAAAAAGCAATGAGCGAGGTGACAGGGCCTGTGATTGCTGTCGCACTCGTTTTGTGTGCTGTTTTCATCCCCTGCGCGTTCATCAGCGGGATCACGGGGCAGTTTTTCAGGCAATTCGCCATCACCATCTCCGTGTCCACCATCATCTCGGCCTTCAACTCCCTGACTTTGAGCCCGGCACTCGCCGCACTTTTGCTCCAGCCCAAAGGGGCTAGGAAGGATTTACTGCAAAAGTTATTGGATGCGTTGTTTGGATGGTTTTTCTTTTTATTCAACAAGGGATTCAATATCGGGACCAAGGCATATGGCGGAATGGTCTGGGCGATGCTGAAAGTTTCAATCATCGCCATGTTGATTTATGGCGGGTTGTTATATGCGACCTATCATTACTTCAAAACCACCCCAACGGGTTTCATTCCACCCCAGGACAAGGGATACCTTCTTGCAAACATTGAACTTAGTGACGCAGCATCAGTGCAACGAACAACTAAGATCATTGAAAATATCTGCGACATAGCATCAAAGACGGAAGGCGTGGATCATACTGTTGGGATAGCAGGCCAATCGCTTCTTACAGGAACCAATGCACCAAACCTCGGATCAATAAACATTATCTTAAAACCGTTTGAAGAGCGGGTGAAAAAAGGGCTGACCAGTGAATTAATTAGCTCGAGAATCAAATCCCAGTGCATCAAGGAAACACCTTCTGCGATGGTAAGTATTTTCGGCCCCCCACCGGTTGATGGCCTTGGCACAGCGGGTGGATTTAAAATGATGATAGAAGACCGGGGCCCACTGGGTATTAATATTCTGCAGGAGGCAACAGACTCGATTGTCTCAAAAAGTTCCGAGAACAAGATGCTCAAGGGTGTTTTCACAGGAAACGATTCCGATATACCCTGGTTTTTCATCGACATTGACCGGGACAAGGTGATGTCGCTGGGCCTGCAGATGCAGGATGTTTTTGATACCTTGCAGGGTTTTTTCGGTTCGTATTATGTTAACAATTTCAATCTTTTCGGAAGATCATGGCAGGTGAATGTGATGGCGGATGATAGATTTCGCGCCTCCATCAAGGAACTTACACTGATCAAGGTGCGCAATAAATCCAACCAGGCCGTTCCACTGGGCACCTTCCTGAATGTCAAGGATTCATACGGCCCAAATGTGCTTCAACGGTACAACATGTACCCCGCCACGGCTGTTTATGGAAATAGCGCCAAGGGAGTAAGTTCAGGTCAATCAGCAAAAGAGATGGAAAACATCGCCAACGCGGTGCTTCCAAAGGACATTGGTTTTGAATGGACAGAGCTTTCCTATCTGCAGTTACAATCTGGTGGAACCGCAATGGTGGTTTTCGGCCTTTCGGTCATTTTTGTTTTCCTGGTGCTTGCGGCACAATATGAAAGCTGGAGCCTTCCACTGGCAGTTATCCTTGTGGTTCCCATGTGCCTTCTTTCAAGCGTTTTCGGGGTGCAGTTGTTCAACATGGACATCAATATTTTCACTCAAATCGGATTTGTGGTGCTTGTCGGACTTGCGAGCAAGAATGCGATCCTAATCGTGGAATTTGCAAAGCAGTTGGTGGAACAGGGCAAACCGTTGACCGATTCAACCGTTGAAGCGAGCAAGCTTAGGCTGAGACCAATCCTGATGACCTCATTTGCGTTTATACTTGGAGTGGTACCCCTGGTGTTATCCGAGGGTGCCGGTGCCGAGATGCGTCAGGCCCTTGGAACCGCTGTCTTTTTTGGCATGCTGGGGGTGACTTTCCTGGGTATCTTTTTCACCCCGGTATTTTTTTATGTCATTCTTAAAATCACAGGAATTAAAAAACCGGGCCATGCTGATCCAGCGGAAACTTCAACAACAACCCATCATTAAGGCTGGTTCAATTTCTAGTGGGTTTCAATCCTTGGGCGCAAACCAAAGAAATTAACCCCGGTTCCGCCATCAGGAATGCAAGCACCTTTTTCAAGCGGCTTCACACAGGGAATACTTTTCATCCTGTAATCATCAAAACCTGCTGGTTTGAAATAAGGATGTATGGGTGGGCAGGACTTTGATTTATAACACCCCCCACCATCTGGTTTGAAGTATTCCCGGGCACAAGGCATTGGTTTTGTTTTGTAATCATCAGGACAATGGACACATTGGGAATCCGAGGCGGTCAAGCCACCTAATGAACCAAGTAATATACCAACCCCAATCAAGCCTCTAGACCATGAATAGTTCATTATTTCGGCGCCTCGGGCTTGCTTTCGGGCACGGGGCGAAGGATTTCTGTTTTAGGCGCGGGTAACTCACCGGGTTGTTCCGAAATTGCCCCACCCTCATCACATCCATCCAACCTGACCTGCCAGCCTCCACCCAGTGATTTATAAATTTTCACCATGCCACGCGCATACATTTGCTGGTATAAAGCCAGCTCGGATTCACGCTTGATGCGGGATTCTTGAACGAGTGAGACCCGGTTAAAATCCGTGGTGCCAGCCTTGTATTGCACAATTACAATTTGGCTGGCCCTGCGAATGGCATCAACCGAAACTTCCATTTCCTTTATAGCCTCGGCACCTTTTACATACTCCACGATGGCATCTTCGACCTCTTTTCCCGCATTTACCAGCGAGTACTGAAACTTGGCGACATTCACCTGGAAGTTGGCATCCTGCATTTTCACATTGTTCAACAGTCTTCCGTAATTAAAAATGTTCCAGTAAAAACCAGGACCTATGGTACCGTAAAATGCGGGACTGGTGAAAAGCGCTGTGTTATTCGCTGCGTTGTAACCAAATGAGCCGTTGATATATAAATGGGGGAAAAGTTCTGACATCGCAACACCTATCTTGGCGCATTGTGCCGCAGCTTGTCTTTCCGCCATACGCACATCAGGCCTTCGCGTAATTAGCTGCGCGGGAACCCCGACCGCAACATCCTTGGGCGGAATGGGAATTCCTTTTCTCACCATTTTTTTGCCAAGGTCCTCGGGTGATATACCTAACAATGTGCAAAGCGCGTTATTTTCAACTCTTTGGAAGCGCGTGTAAACATTGACAGAGGCCTCCAGGTATTTTAAATCACTCTGTGCCTGGTCAAAATCCAGTTCACTGGTGGTTCCTCCTTCAAATTTCGCCTTGGCTATCTGCAGGCTTATCTTCTGATACTCAATATTTTCCCGGTACAATTCCACCAAGCGTTCAAAATATCGATACAGCACATAATGTTCACCAATTTCCCCAAGCATCGAAACCATCACTTCATCATAATTCTCTATGGATGCATCGAGTTGATCACTGGATGATTCTATCGCCCTGCGGTAACGACCCCAGAAATCGAGTTCCCAGGCAAGATTGAATCCAAAATTGTACTGGGGATAATAATTTTGTGGAATCAAGTCAACATTATTGAAATTTCGATTAGCAACCGCGGTACTTAAACCATATTGGGTGAATCCGCTTCCCATATTCTGGTTTTGTGGCATGAATTGACCAATGGCGATCGCCAGGTCTGCGCGCGACGCCATAACCCTGTAACCAGCTTCCTTCAACTTCAAATTCTGCTTGGTCGCAAAACAAATAAGTTCATCCAAATTGGGATCATTAAAATTCTTCCACCAATTTCGATGCTCGTCAGGGTCTGTTCGAATTCGTTTATCATCCTTGTCGATCCAATCAATGGAAACCGGCGCGGGAGGTTTTGAATACTCCGGCCCCACTTTCATCCCATGATCCCAATATTCTTTAACAGGTCCTGGAATACATCCCGGAAGGCAGAACCCAATGCCCACCATCAGCAGAACCCAGAATTTTGAATCAATTTTCAAGTAAATACATCCGTTAGATAAAATCACTGCGATGCTATAACTCGCATCCTTGTATTAATCGGCAAACTCAACTCAAATAAATAAGAAATTTACTCAACTTATTTAAAGTGAAAAAACTTCATCATTAAAAACCTTTGAAAAAGTTAAAATAGAAAACTTATGGGAGATAGGATTTAACCTGAAACCTGTAATCAATAATCTTTAGTAATAATTTTAATTTCTTAATTTTAATCACATCTGATAGCCGAATTAATAATACATGCTGAATAATCGTTAAAATTTATTGAAATTCTTATGTTTAGACTTTCTAAGATTGCAAAAGCTGATCCTTTTTTTCACTTCCTGAAAAGTTCAGGATTATTGGTGTTAATATTGGGTATATATTCATTTTGTTCATTGCCTGTTTATGCCCAGGATTCCTCAGAAGAATTAAAGCTTTTCATCAAAGCCCAGCAAGCCAAATTGGAAGAGCAAACTAAAATTCTGGAACAACAAAAACTGCTAATCCTTGAGCAATCCAAACTACTTAAACAACAAAATTCCCAGGAAAAACAAACCGTTGATCCGGAATCAACAACTCCCCCAAAACTTTTAGGAGAAGCCGAGGATTTCAAAAAAATCCCATCCTTGGAGGAACTGACAGACATTACCAAGGAAACACAACCTGGTCGCCGAGGGCCTAACTGGCCTGTCAAGGATAATGGCATGATGGCCACCTGGGGCAAAGATGGCCGACTTACCTTTGAATCTGAAGACAAAGCCTTCAAGGCACGAATAGGTGGATTATTTCAAATGGATTTTGGCTTTTACAGCATTGATCCATATGCCCAAAAACTGCTGCCAGATTCAGGTCTACAGCAAGGCTCTGATTTCAGGCGCGCAAGGTTACGAAGTGATGGCAACTTCTACACTTACATGGAATGGGTTTTTGAAATGGACTTTTCAAGAGCATCAGATGAACGAGTTGATGTTCTCACAGCCCCTGTTCCAAATGTAACCTTCAATAATGTTTTTATCGGCATGCACAATATCCCCTACCTGGGAACTGTCCGCGTGGGTCATATCAAAGAGGAGTTAAGTTTTTACAGTGCAAGCAGTGGTAGAAACATACCGTTCATGGAACGCCCATATGTCTGGGATTCCATCGAAGATCCTTACCTTTTCAGCAATGGTATCACCATCAGTAACACTTATTTTGAAGATCATGTTTATTCTTGGGTTGGTTTATTTCAGACAAACACTCGCACAGGGGCATTCGCTGCAAGCAATACCGCTGAACTTGCATTTGATGTCCGGCTTTGCTTGATGCCTTTTTACGATGAGGAAAGCAATCACTGGATGAACCTTGGCTCAACCGGTTCCATTCGCGCAAATCCCACAGATTTATTGGGACAAAACAAAGGTCTACCGGTGGCCAGCTCCAATGTGGCCCCATTGGTCAGAGCGGGTTCTTCTTTCCAGGTTCCCAACTTGATTAATACACGCGCTATTTTTACAAGAGATGGCACCGAGCTTTACACTTTATGTTTCAACTATGCAAACGGTCCCTTTTCAATGGGCGGCCAATACAATGGACAGTTTTTAAGTAACTCTTATACTGGTGGCCTACCAAATTCCAATGGCACCCTTCCCGCAAATGTAAAACCTGTGGGCGATCTTTATTTTGATGGTTACTCGATAGAAATGCTTTGTTTTCTAACCAAGGGCGATCATCGTGGCATAAACAAGATGGACCCCATGTACGCACAGGTCATACCAGTCAAAAACTTCTCATTTGGACACGGCAAAGGTGAAGAAGGAAGTGGCGCCTGGGAAATAGGGACCAAGTTCGACTTTATCAAATCACAATTTGATGTTCCAGATGCCAAACCTCGCGGGGGCTATTTGAGTGCTGTCACCCTTGGCCTAAACTGGTACCTTAATCCGAACGCGCTGGTCATGACCAATTATGTCTACACAACAGGTTTTTTTGGCCAGAACGGCCCTGATAATGCGGCTTTCCACTCCTTCGGTTCCCGTTTCCAATTCACTTTCTAAACCAAGCTCAACCACCAAACTTGGAAAGTGCAGGCTGCACAACGGTTCCCTCCTCAAGCTCACCTTGATTGCTGATAATGATCTCTTCTTTCTCACTCAACTCACGGGAAATATCGATGTCCCTTTCCCGCTCAAGCCAAAACACCCTTGCAAGGGTGCCATCATCCACTCCTATTGAAACCCGGGCCCGATGCGCCACCCCGGATTCCACCCGATAAAGATAAGGCACACCTCCAAGACGAACTATTGCCGCACTGGGGATCAGTGCCGTTTTTTTTAATCCTTGAAAGTTCAATCGCATTCTGCCATACATACCAGGCAACAAACGAGCTGCGCCATCCGCTTCCAATCCCTTGGGAAACAAAGGCAACTTTCTACTTTTTAAATCTGCCTGATTATTGAATTTAGCCTTGGTTAAAAATGCCCGGTACTCCTCCTCGGTGCCATTGTACAAGTCAACCTCCACCCGAAGAGTTCGATCTGCCGGATTAAGCGATGGTGAAAGTCGGCTTAATTTACACTTCAGGGCTCGACCAGGAAAAGAATCCATCCGAATCTCGGCTTCGGTATCTTTATCCACATAAGCGACAAAAGTATCCGGCACCTGCATCGATACCGTCACTATATCCGTCTTTTCAATCACCAATAAGGCTGGGGAACCAGGCACGATGGCAGCACTGGGAACGAAGGTCCCGGGATCAACTGAACGGGTTGCTATCACACCATCAAACGGGGCCTTGATCACCAACTTGTTTTGCACCATGGATTCCTGCACGGTTGGATCCAACTCAATCAATTTTTCGCCCGCCTCTACTTTGTCTCCAATTTCTTTCTCCAAAAAGGTGATCGTTCCACCCTGCTTTGCAAACAAAGCTGCACTATAATAAGGCGAAACTTCGGCAGGTTGCTCGACAGTCAATCCCAACCCCCCACCAATTTTTGGATTAACCGTTTTCACACGGATGCCCACGGGTGCATTCAGATTTGAAACCTGGACACCTTTGACAACCGTGGGGGAAAACGCGAACAACCAAAAACCAATACCAATAATCACTGCAAGCAAAGTTACAGCAAGCCCTAATCCCTTGTTTTTTCCGAGCATTTTTGAATCCCCTTTAACTAAACAGCAGACCCCCCAATACCATCACCCAACTCCCCCGCTACTTTGGGATCGACCGCGTTGAATTTTCGAACAATAATAGTGTATAGAACAGGTACCAAAAATAGAGTTAAGAAAGTGGAACTGAATAAACCACCCACGACCGCCCTAGCCAGCGGTACATTTGCCTCATTTCCACGCCCTGTCCCCAAGGCCATAGGGGTCAATGCAAGCACAGTGGCAAGAAATGTCATGAGTATCGGACGAAAACGGACTGAAGCTGCCGCACATATCGCATCCCTTGCACTTGTTCCAGCAGGCCTGCTTCGATTCGCAAAATCCACCAACAACACGCCGTTGTTAACAGCAATTCCAACCAGGAAAATAACACCCATCAACGACTGAACATTAAGCGTGGTTCCCGTCAGGTATAACATCCATAAAACACCAATAAACCCCAATGGAACTGTGGACATGATCACCAAAGGCCCTGACCACGATCGGAACAAAGTCACTTGCAACAGGTAAACCAAGATTGCGGCAAGCACCAATCCCAAAGAAAGCTGGCGAAACGAATCATTCATCCGCCCGTATTCCCCTTTAAGCTGCAATCGCATTCCCTCGGGAAGATCCATGGTTTTAACAAGGGTGGTAATATCCCCAGCCACCGATGCCATGTCTCTACCCTCGATGTTCACCAGAAGATTTGTAACCCTTCGAAGGCCGGCATGGTTGATTTCCACCGCGCCGGATTTTCTTCGGGGTGTCACCAACGAACCAAGATTCACTGGTGCCGGCTGCGCAGCACCCTTCACAGGAAGCCCCATTACATCATCCAATTTTCGATCAACATCCTCAGGGTATTGCACACCGACAAAATACTGGTTACCTGTTTGCGAATCGATCCAGAAATTGCGGCTCACCGAGACACTTGAATTTAGAGCGACCACAACCTGAAGTACCACATCCTCTGCTGAAAGGCCAAGCTTGGCAGCCTTCACACGGTCCACATCGAGCACCAGATATGGGGCATCATCCCGCTGGTGTACCCGCACATCAACCGTGCCACGGATGGACGAAACACTTTCGCGCAGTTTCCGGGCGATTCCCAGGGATTGCTCAACAGTTCCCCCTTCAATCTCAATATCAATGGGCGAGGACGCTCCCTGGTTAAGCGCGGTTGAAATCATCCCACCAGTATCAAAATCCACCCGAAGGTCACTGAATTCCGGTATGGCATCGAACAAGCGCCTCAACAATCCTGCATATTCCTGCGCGCTTTTTGTTCTCTTATGGTTCAACTGAACACGGATGACCGCATCCTGCTGTCCTGAATTAGTCGTGTACGCGGCGGACCAATCAGGGTTCAAGCCTATTTCGGAAACAATCATCTCACGTTCGGAAGCAGGGATGTTTTCCTTTAGAAATCGCTCTACCTGTTTCACCCGATCCTCGCTGGCATCAAGGCGCACATTCGATGGCGACCGAAGATGCAGGGTGATCTGCCCCGCGTCAACAGGTGGAAAAAACTCACGGCCTATTCCCCTCAATAATCCAAGTGACAATAAAAAGATCAGCACCACGCCGAGAATCACCGTTGTGCGATGCCCAAGGCACCATTCAAGCAATCCCAAATACCATCGGGTCAAATGATCCAACATCACCTGAAATCGCTCCAGCACCCGTGTCAACATTCCAGCTTTGCCGGAGATATCACCATTGCTAGGATGAAGATGCCCATCCGGCAGGAAATTGGCGCACATCATTGGCACAAAAGTTCGCGATAACAAAAATGATGTGAGCATCGCGAATCCGACCGCGATGGTCAAGGGTCGGAATAAAAATCCACCTATGCCCGGCAAAAGGGCGAGGGGCGCCAGCACCAAAACCGTCGTGAATGTGGCGACAAGCACGGGCACCATGACTTCGGAACAGCCGTCAAGTGCAGCCTTGATCCGCGACTTGCCCATGTGATAATTCCGATGATTATTTTCCAGTTCAACAATTGCGTCATCAACCAATGGTCCGATCGCAAGGGCAAGGCCAGCCAATGTCATTGCATTGATTGTATTACCCGTGACATGCAACCCAATGACTGCCCCCATTAGGGCAAGGGGAATTGAAAATGACGCGATAAGGGTCATCCTCCAATTTCCCAGGAACAAAAGAATCATGATTGAGACCAGGATGGCACCGATCACAGCTTCTTCCACCAGCGAACCAAGCGCCGAGCGCACCACGACCGTTTGATCCATCACCAGGTCAAGTTTCGTACCCTTGGGAAGTTTATCCTGCATTGTTGGAATAATATCCCGAACACCATCGACCACTTTCAAGCTGCTCGAACCCCGTTGGCGGTAAATGGGCACAAAAACCTCATTACGATCATCAATCCGAACCCTAGAGGTTTGAATCGCGGAGGAATCCTCGGCGCGACCTATGTCGCGCAGCAGCACATTTGAGGCACCACCAAAGGTAAGGGGTATATCATTGAAGTCTTCAACTTTTTCCGCCATCGCGTTGCTATCAAGCAGCAACTGGTCGGAACCAAAATAAGCCGTGCCCGGGGTGACCATGAGGTTGCCCTTGCGCAATGCGGAAACCACATCCAGTGGAGCCATGTTTCGGGCTTCCATTTTTGCGGGGTCAAGATAAACCATCACACTGCGGTCGCGACCACCAACCACCACTGGAGAAATACATCCCGGCACGGCACCCAGCATGTTTCGAACCTGGATTCGCGCCACATCCTTCTGCCTGGCATCATCCATAAACGGATTGCTCACCGTGAGAATACCCACGGGCAGAGTACCAGTGGCATCAAATGGCAATGACACTGGAGGAAGAGTGTTCGGAGGCAGATTCGGCAAGGCGCCCAAGGCAAGCGAGTTCGTAAGTGTCAATGCCTCGTTTGGATCGATGTCGTCCCTGAAATAGACTTTCACCACACTCACACCGGGCACCGACCTTGATTCCACCAAACGGGCACCGGGGGCCTGATTCACCCAGCGCTCAATTCGATTGGTGATGGTTTTCTCAATCGAGGAAGCTGGCATACCCGGGTAATAAGTGAGCACCTGCACCGCGGGGGTCTTGAATACCGGCAAAATATCAATTGGAATGCTAAGGATTGAAAGCGAACCAAGAATGATAAGCATCAAGACGAATGCGGCGACCATGTATGGATTACGAAGAGATGCCTTGATGAGCCACATTTTCGGCAAGCCTTTCAACTAAACACTGGTTGACACTATAAAAAATATAGCATAGCGCATTATTACCCAAAATATCCTCTCATTAGAAAATTAAATTCAATCACTCAGCTTTCAAGACTTAAAAGCCCTTTGATGATTAACAAAATTTTGTGAAATCACATTTCAAATCATCATAAACACAAAAGGCCCCTTGATCACAAGGAGCCTTTCGAGTTTGAGAAAAAGAAGCACTTACAAGCCAGCCACTTCAAAACCTTTTCGATAAGTCTTTCTCACAAATTGGTTGGCATCCTTGAAGTTGGTGATCTCCATCTTCTCCGCATTCCAGGTCAATTCCTGCTTGGGGAAGCGGGTGGACATGGTTCCCAAAAGCACGGATTCAGTCATGGGACCAGAGTAACTGAAAGGAGCGGACACAGCGCCATTGCCCCTGCAGGCTTCAACCCACTGGAGATAATGATTGTCACCGGGAATCTTGACAATAGGAATGTCCTTGCCTTTTTCAGTAGGGAAAAGCACGGGTGGGCCAATATATGGGGAATACAAGACACCCGTGGTGCCAATGTAAATCGACCCTTGGTCGGTGATCTTGCGATCGCCCAGCAAGGCCTGCACTTCCTTGCCCGGCCTAAGGCTGCCATCAAACCAATTGAGAGTGACCGTATCGGTGGTGAACTTGGTGCCAGGGAAGGTATATCTAACTTGGTTATCAAGCCCCCAACTATCGGGGCCAGCGCCACCTTGGAGGCAGATGACTGAGCTTGGATAGGTAAAGGCAACCGAGCTAAAGACAGGGTCAAGGATATGGCAGCCCATATCCCCGAAAGTGCCAGTGCCAAAATCCAATCGTTTGCGCCAATTGCCCGGATGATAATAGCCATTGATGTAGGGTCGTTCAGAAGCGACCCCCAGCCAGCCATTCCAATCAAGTGTTGCGGGAACAGCATCAGTTTTTTCTGGCCTGGGGCCTTTGTCGCCCCATTGTTTGCCGCTCCAGCTATAAATCTCCTTCACCTTGCCAACTACCCCAGTTTGGATCGCATTCACAACGGTCTTATGAACCTCGTGGGAATGAATCTGTATACCCATCTGGGTGACAAGTTTTTTCTCCGCAGCAACCTTGGTAAGCTGCCTGGATTCATAAATGGATTGGGTCAGGGGTTTCTGGGTGTAAACATTCAAGCCCTGCTGCATGGCCCGCATGGTTATGGGCGCATGCATGTGATCGGGAGTGGAGATGTTCGCGGAGTTCAGGCCTTTTTCCTTGTCGAGCAATTCCCGCCAATCGGTATACACCTTAACATCGGGGAATGATTTCTTTAATTCCTCGAGTCTGCTTTTATCAACATCCGCAACAGCGACGAGCTTGAGGTTTTTGCTTGCGGTAAGGGAATTGATATCCGCGCGAGCCATTCCACCCGCGCCAAAACTGGCATGCATCAGGGTTTCGCTGGGTGCGGCCTGGGAGAATCTTTTGAAAACCATGGGGGCGGTAAGCGCCATTCCCATGGTTTTGATGGCACTACGACGATTCAATTTAAGTTTGCTGTTCATCTTGTTTTTCCTGGATTGGTGGGAATCATCCTAAGTGGCGGGTGCCACGACAATAAAACTACTCTGATTTAACCTTAAGCAATAACAATTGCAACAAAAACAAAAAATCAGGGACTTTTTGTCTTGGGCGGAACGACTTCCAGGCATACCGCCACCTTGGTGCCATCAGGTGGAATATTCTCTGTGAAAGCCTCGAATTGCACCTCGGCATTCTGCTTGCTGCTTTCAACAGGCAGATCAAGCAAGGCGGATTCAAAATTGCTGACGCAAATCACATCCCCTTCATTTGCCAGGTAGATGGGGGGCTTTTCCTTGTCAAGTGGGTCGGGAACAAATCTGCTCCCAGCAAAAACCCAATCATGATTCAACGCCTTGCCGGACTTGGTGTCCCTAATCCAATTTTGCGCGGGCCCTGTCTGCTTCTTTCCATCTTTTTCATAAACGAGTGTGATCCGTATCACAGAACCCGTCGCTGCCTTATACTCCGGCCGAAATGACACCGGTGAACCAGGCTCGCCCCTGGCAAGTATCAATGCCTTGTGAAGATCACGGGCATCGATATCCGCAAAAAGGACAGATTCATGCTCCTTGGTTCCTTTCCTGCAAAGAAACTGCTCCAAAGGCCCCATCGTTCTGCAAACCTCGGCACTAACCCAGACTTTTCTGGATTCACCATCCACCTCAAAAATAATGTTGGGCCCCACTGGAACCTTCTTGGATTCAGCTTTCCTTGAATCCTTCGGAACAGCATTTGCCTCTGGCGTTTCTTTCTCCTGGGCGCATCCCAAAAGCAATGTCAAGGACAACATCAGCGATAGGGTGGTTGATCTCAATGGCATTTTAAATTCCCCGGTAATATCAAAATGAAAGCCGATCACACCTGGAGTTCCACTGGTTTATTGTAACCCAAGTGGTTTGAAAATGCATATCCCCAAACATGGGATTGAGTATAAAGATGAGGGTGTAAATAATAAGACCGGCCCCGGGAACTAATCCCGGGGCCGGTCTTGTTTCATCACTCTTAGCCTTTACTTGGCAGGTTTTGCCTCGACTTTGGCTGGAGCGCAACTATCTTCGCAAGGATTCTTGCAGCAAAGGCGGTTGCGGAAAATCTTGTCAAGGAGCTTTTCCTTGCAAGGGTCGCAATCGTTGTTGCCACACTTGCCGTTGTCACAAGGATCTACCTTGACCCTCTTGCATACGGTCACTGGCACGCATTCGGTTACCTTGTAAGGAACCTTCACATTAACCGTGTAGGGAACCATCTTGCAGATTGTTTCAGGAACTCTCTTGCATACGGTCACGGTTTCAGTGCGGCATACCTTGTAGGGAACTTTCTTAACGCACTTGGTGGTTTCCATCTCGGTCACGGTCACAGGAACCATCTTCTTGACGGTTTCAGGAACCATTTTAACCACAGTGTAGGGAACCTTCTTCACAGCTTCCTCTGTCACAGTCTTGTAGACGGTGTAGGGAACTTTCTTGACCTGTGTTTCACGAACCATCCTGGTGGAGGTGGTTGTGTAGGTTTTGTCAAAAGTAGCGCCTTCGGTGAAGGTCCAGGGTTTGCCAGCATCGCCACCAGCATTGCCATTGGAACCCTTGCCGTCGTTGCCATTCTTGGCATCGCCATTCTTGCCGTTACCATTCTTGCCATCGCCACCCTTGTCGAAACCAGGTTCGCCATGGCCAACACCCTTGCCATCAACATAAGCACCACGAACGGTGCGGCTGACAGTGTAGGGAACTTTCTTTACAACGGTTTCAGGAACCATCCTGGTCACGGTGTAAGGAACCTTCTTGATGATGGTTTCAGGCACAACCTTGCAAACGGTGTAAGGAACTTTCTTGACGGTGCAAACTGGAACCTTCTTGCAGACGGTCACAGGCACTTTTTCACGAACACATTCCCTTACATAGGACTTGCAGGTGACTTGTTCGCAAACGGTGTTGATCTTGAAAACCTTGCGGCAGCATTCCTTTGCGGGAACTTCGCAGCATACCCTGGTCAACTTGCCTGGCTTGCAGACAGTTCGGCAGGTTGCGGGATCAAAGACCGACTCGCTTGGGGTACGAACCCACTGGGTCCTGGTGGTTGCTGGGATGGTGTAGTTTTCAACAACCCACTGGCCAACCCTGCGGGATACAGTCTTGGTGGTTTCAACAGGTTTCCATACAGTCTTAACGATTTCTTTCTCAACCGTTTCCTGCACGTTCTTGTATTCAACACACTTGACTTCCTTCACGCAGTTTTCAATCACTTTTTTGTTCTGCACACACTTGACTTCCTTGATGCAGGTTTCCTGCACAGGCTTGCAAACTGTGTACTTGCATTCCTTCTCATGCTGTTCGCAGATTTTCTTCTGCAACTGGCATGTCACCTTGTGGCAATGCACTTCGGTAACAGGCTTGCATACAGTGTAGCAGCATTCTTTTTCACATTGGACTGGCACACGCTTGCAAATGGTGTACTTGCAATCCTTGTAGTGGGTTTCGCATACAGGCTTGCAAACCGTGGAGGTTACTTCCTTCATGCAAGTCTTCTTGACAGGCTTGCAAACGGTGTATTCGCAATCCTTGTAGGCGGTTTCAACCACCTTTTTCTGGACCTGTTCCTCAACATTCTTGAAGACGGTCTCATAGCACTTCTTGTAGCAGGTGCGAGCCTCGTCCTTGTAGCAGGTTTTTGTCACCTGCTTCATGACTGTCTCCTGCACGGTGGTGTAAGAGGTCAGCCAGCGCTTGCCAAGGACATTGTCCACGACAAGGCGGAAATTTTCCCTCATCTGCCCGCTTGCAGATGAAAAACAACTCTGGGCATCGCAGCAGGGCGTGCCAGAAGCATTGTACTTGCCTGCACCGCAGTTTGAGGCTGACACATTCTGGGTGGCAAACAAGCCAACCATAACTGCCAACAGCGGCGCTACCATGCGCATCCTCTTCATCGTAACTCCTCTTAAAACTTGGGTCGGGGGTGGCTTGTCATTACAAGCATGGCCCTGAATATTCCCGGATTAAATCCATCACCACGCCTTAGCCATCCACATGGATGACAGGGGTAAGTAGGCGAGTGATCCAGCCGGGAACCAACGCTCCAGGTGCCTGGCGTTTCCTACGCCGGCTGTAATCTTCACCGTTCTTATCGGATTATTTTTTCACCTGAGAATATGCACCCTGACCTTTGTAACCAAGGTTCTTGCAATTCCGCTTCCACCTATACAGGTCATCTCGTTTTTTCCGTTGGCAAAATATAGTCAAGATATGACGATTGTTTCAGCTTTGCGAATGGCATGGGACCAAAAAAAAACCAGCATGCTTTCTGGCATGCTGGTCTTGGATTTTATTAAAGTTTTCCGGCTGGATGGACCCCTCCTACACGGCAACAGCCTGGTTTGCCTTGCGCTTGATGCTCTCGCACAGACGATTGCACCTTTCCAAGTCCCGCAACATCACCTCTGTGAGGACATGCACCGCCTGGCTGTCCGTTGTCCATTGCAATTGCTGCTGGCAAGACACCAAATGTTCAAGCATGTCCTTCAAAAACAGCATATTGGAATCTCTTTGGCTCATTTCCCACCTCTTCATCTTCTTTGAAAACACACCTTGGTTAAATAAAGCCGGCAACACTTGTGCCATGGCCCATGTATTTTCAAAAATTAATCATATTTTGATTTCTTTGAGAATTTACACGAGCCTTATATCAACCTACGATGCAAATATGCCATCCAACTTATGTTGATGAGTTCAAGCTTGAGCCTTTTTTGAAAAAATCCGTTTTACCTTGCTATCCTTGAAACGCATAAACTGAATATCTTTCCAACTAATCCCATTTGATAGAGCTGGGGATTGATTGGCATTTTTTAAAAAAATTGTAATTGTTTCATTACTTACTGTAAAAACATCCACAACTTAATCTTGAAACACAATCCAGATTTTCTGGGGGGTGCTCACACATTCAACTATGCTTTTTATTGTCATGTATGCTGAATGTTTTTCATCAAGTTCCAAATGGCCTTATAGTATGTGAAATTTGAATCCGCAATAACATATAAAAAATTTCCAGAT
>SXGQ01098439.1_pt1 | contig 19149 bp, 20 predicted proteins | sample 3178371 | NCBI WGS metagenome assembly SXGQ01 (sample SAMN11356859, study PRJNA531348) | freshwater metagenome | isolation source: freshwater sample F1-20 | place: China: Fuxian Lake, Yuxi | collected 2017-12-25 | reverse complement strand
TTCCAAACGCACCACATGCGGCTGCTGCAGTCGTAACTCGGCAGCGTCTTCAATCGTGATAATGCGTTCAGCGCTTGGAATAAATCCGGAGATCACATTCAGTAACGTGGTCTTGCCACTGCCCGTACCACCAGAAATCAGGATATTCAGCTTGGCACAGGCTAGTGCCTGTAATAATTCAGCCATCTGCGGGGTTAGCGTTTGACGTGCCACCAGATCTTTCATAGTGAGTGGCTGCACAGAGAAGCGACGTACCGACAGTACAGGCCCATCGAGCGCCAAGGGCGAGATAATTGCGTTCACGCGTGACCCATCGGGCAGTCGCGCATCGACCATCGGGCTAGATTCATCAATACGGCGACCCACCCGTGACACAATTTTTTCGATAATGCGCATGACATGAGCATCATCATGAAATTGCACCGAGGTCAGCATCAGCTGCCCTTTACGCTCGACATAAACCTGCCGATGCGAATTAACCAATATGTCAGATATGGTCGGGTCCAACATGAGCGGCTCAATCGGGCCCAAACCGATCATTTCGTTTTGTATATCTTGTACCAGTCGGCGATGCTCGGCCTGATTCACAGGCAAACGTTCATCTTCCAATATGCGCTCAACCAGCAGCGCCAGCTCACGCCGAAACTGATCACTCGATAAACTCTGCAAGCGCTCTAAATCGATACGCTCGAATACGACTTGATACAGCCGTTTGCTGAGAGCGCGAAATGCCTCTGTGCTGAATTCATCCGGAAGAGCGGCATCATTCACCGGCTCTACTGTTACACGGTGCTCTCTGTATGGCTGCGCACTGGACGCAGCGGATTTTTCCATATACATGGCAAACTGATCTTCAGTGAGTGAGTGAAGTACCGCGCGTGAAAAGCCGACGAATCAGGCTGCTCGACGATGGCGTAGGTGTTTGGGTTAACGATTGCACAATCTTGCCGAAACTCTTTGCAAGTGCGCTACCTCGTGCAAGATTCAGTGCCGGCTCTCCCTGATTGATGGATTCGCTGGCAATCGTGAAGTTATTGGGTATCTGATACGCAATACGGTGACCGAGACCACGCTCGAGATCCGCCTGCGTCACGGCTGCGCTATCGTCATAGCGGTTCAGTAGATGGCGAATAGTGTCTTTGCGATAGCCCAAGGTACTGAACATATCGAGCATACGCTGCCCGCTTCGAATGAACGGAATGCTTTGCTGCAGTACCGGGAAGATCAGATCACTGCCGTCGAGCGCACGAATACTGACCGCATTCACCTGCCGGCCGATATCGAGCAAGACAAAATCGTAACGACGCTTGGCGACAGCGAGCAGTTCAGCGATATGGTTTGGCTGTATACGATCTTCAGGATCAGGGTCTGATGCCGCTGCAATCAGATCAAAATTAGGCGCGACGCCAATCACGCTGCTATCAAGTAATTGCGTATCAAGACGATGGATCTGCGCACAAATATCGGTCAGCGTGACCGGTGATTTTGCATCAGATATAAACAATGCTGCATCACCGTATTGCAAATTCAGGTCGATAAGCAAGGTTTTTTTATGCGCCAAACTGGCTAAAGCAGCGGCCAGGTTTACCGCAATAAAGGTTACACCACAGCCGCCTTTGCTTGATACAAGCGAAAGTACTTTGCCTTGATCGCGTCTATGCTCTGCGCGCTTTTGATAGATGCGCTCGACAGACAGCGACAGTTCTTCCAGATCAAGCGGGAAACTTGCGACCTCGCGAACACCCAGCCGCATCGCTGCGATTAACAGATCGGGCGTACGTTCAGGCACCAACAACACGATGATGGCCTCTGGATGTCTTACTGACGTACGTTCCAGTGCGGCGATAACCTCGCGCTGATCACCACGCGCATCAAAGAAAATCAGATCGGGTGCTGTTATGGCTACCGGATCGAGTCGTAACATCCCCGGCATATCGCGCACCAATTCTACGGGCGGCGATAGAGTTGCGCACAGTTGCTGTAGTTTGAGTTTCAGCTCAGGGTCGGTGGTAAGAATCAAAGCATTCATTCATCCTCCTTCTTGCTCATATACAGCTTGCGCTATCCATTGCTTCGCGCGTTAGTGTGGTAGTGAAGGTGGGAATCTCTACCGAAAAATTCGGTAGAGGGATGTTCGTACTCACCACAGTTTCCGGCTTTACGGCGACCGTCACCGAGCGGCAGCTTGCACGCGCCGTAGTGCTATCTGCGGCACATGACGGCGGGTCATAGCGAATACTGATTGTGCTTGCATTAAGCTGTGGCAGTAGCGCAGACATTCGCTGTGTGATCAGCGTGGCATTCGCATCACACACCACAGCTAGCCGGGCACCTAACCGGGTAGCCTCACTGGCTGTGTTAAAGATAAACAGCAAACGACCCAGCTCAAATACAGCTAGCAGCAATACGATAAAACCGGCTGTAGTCACCAGAGCAAATTCAACCAGCGCCGCACCACGCTGATGCCGATGTCTACGCTGCACTCTCATAGCCCTCGCATGACAGAGCTAACAGGCTTGAACTGTACTGACGTGCCGGCGCCGGTGAACGGCAGACCAAGAAATCCGAATTGATAGCCATCGACACGTACCACCAGTAACTGCACGGTACCGGTACCGCTACCTGTTGATACATTCTGTACATCGCTGGTTCGTAAATCCGGACACTCCACCACTGATGCGCGAGTACAAATTTTTATATGCGACGTGGTCAAGCCTGGTGCGAGTGGCTGAGGGCTACCTTCACAGTTGGTCTGTCCGAATACGGCGAGGCAGCGCGCCTGCGTAGCAGCACCAGCGAAACTTGCGCTGTCGGTTGGGTCGTAGCCCGCCAGCATGCGTGATGCGGCTCTGACTGACTTGACGATAGCGTCGTAGTGATAAATCGCCCTACCGTACTCGACAACACCGAACGCCAGTACCAACAAGGGGATTAATACCAAAGCAAACTCGACCGCTGCCGCGCCTGCCTGGTAGCGCCGATTGCGAGTGCCTCGTCCATGAGAGCGTGTGCCACTCATTAAACCACGCATCGCGGCACTCATAGCACCAAGGCCGCCACCAGCGGCCCGCTTGATGTACCACCGCCCGGTAAGCCGCCTGAAGCACACGGGCTACCTGCAGCATTGGCACTTCCCAGATACTCAAGATACATGCGAGGGGTGGCTACCGTGCCCCCACCATTACCGTTGCCATTGCCGTTACCATTGCCGTTACCCTTGGCATTACCGTTGCCTTGAGTCGAGCTAGCCGTGGTGGCAGTACCACCTGCCACGAGCTGCGAGTTTCCACTCGCGTTATTCAGTATGGGATGCAGCAACAATACACAGGCCCACTGCTGCACCGGTGCGGTTTGGCTTTTTTGATAGGCAGTGCAATCAACGACTGGTGCGATCATGATGCGGCGATCGCCACCTTGAGCAGCCAGACTACTGCTACCGAGTACACTGCCACGCACATCTGGATTACCCCCTTGATAAGCAGCGTTGGATGTGCGCTTGGAGATAAAGTCGGCATAGGCATTACCCGCCGATTTGCTCCAGTTACCGCCGCTGGTGTTATCGGTGTAGGCGAAGCCGGTTCGGTCGGGTTGCGCGTCTGCGGCGCGTACATTGCCTTGATAAATACCGAACCGGCTGTTGTATTCATTGGCTAGCGAGGTGACATTACCGGCCTGACCCACCGGTGATCCGGTCGGTGGTAACTGACACTGACCGGCACCTGTCAGGTTCGCGGCCAACTCTGCCGCGCCGCCTTGCGGTGGACTCAAATCGGCCCACATAAAGCTGCCGGTCAACGAGCCACTGGCATTGACCGCGCCTTCCAGCCAACTACCCTTGCCCGTAAGGTTGGCCTTGCATACGGCGACCGGCATAGCACAGGTCGACTGCGATGGCTGCAGCCGGGCGACGGCCGAGGAAGACATACTTTGCGCGCCGATGTTCACGCCGGGTAGCACATTCAGTACCTGAATTAGCCAAGTGGGGATGTTATCTTGTACCAAGCCACAACGCGCATAACGCATAGTCAGTACAGTAGCGTTGCCCACAGCGAGATCGCTGCTGTGATACCAGGGCCCATTCACATTTGCAGCAAAATCAATACTATGATCGGTTTGGGTTGCGACGGTGCGAGATTGAAACAGCACTTTATGGCGCTGCGCTGTGGTCAGCCCCGCTGCCTCGCTGATTTGAAGCTGCTTGCCATCGCTGCCTGAAAGCGACTGCGCAGCGGCCAAGGCACAGGCATCTGCTGCGTTCTGCAGCTCGGCTTTGGCAACATACAATTGCCCAAGGTCGAGCGCCAGGCCGGCAATACCGATCATGGCTGTGATCACGATCGCAAAAATTATCGCAACCGCACCTTGCTGCTCACGCATGCGTTGGTGTCTGGGCATAGCTTGAGGCACGCTACAGTCTCCCGCTCGCGCTGCTTATTCAGCGTGAAACGCCAATAGTGAACGAAGGATTTGCAGGCGACGGCTCTTTGAACGAGTTACGATAGCGCACCACCGCTTCACGTCCGCTAGCACCGTCGATACCGTTCACCGCAACATCACGACCTGCGTTTGGGTCAATCGTCTGCTGCAGTTGTACCTGCCTTACCGATTGACCGAATTGCGAATCCCACTGCGGCGTTGTTGGCACACAAGCGCTTAGCGCTGTGATAATCGGGATGCAGATAAATGAAGTGCGTAGTATTTGCTTGAGCTTATTCATGGCTATGCTCCTCACTTCATATCCGTTGTAGTACTACTTCTGCGTTGCTCTGTCGCCGATGCGTTATCACTACCGCCTTCCAGTTTGCCGTCGATGAATAGCTCTCTACGGCTGGGATCATTCAAGCCATCGGTGGGTAACTTGGTGGTCTGAGCCAAGGGTTTCACCAGCCTTGGTGTTACGACAAATACCAGCTCGGTTTTATCGTTTTGAAAGTCAGTGCTTCGAAACAAAGCACCCAGCACCGGTATTTCACCCAGAACAGGAAAAGCTTTGATATTGGAAGTCGAGTTGTTTTTTATCAGGCCGCCAATCGCGAAGCTTTGTCCATCTGCGAGCTGCACTGTAGTTGATGCCCGGCGGGTTGTAATCAGCGGCAAAATAGCGCGCGCTTGCGTAGTACCTGTACCGATTCCCACACCATCACGCGAAAGCTCGGATACCTCGGGTGATACACGTAAATTGATACGCCCGCCTGAAAGCACTGTTGGCGTAAATTTCAAGCCGATGCCGAATTCTTTTTCTTCGAGCGTAATCCGGCCAAGTGCATCTTGAGCCACTGGAATCAGAATCTTGCCGCCAGCGAGAAAGCTGCCTTCCTGCCCGCTGATCGCCATCACATTGGGTTCAGCAAGCACCTTGACCAGTGAGTTTTTTCTCTCCGCATCAAGATAAACGCCTGACCCCGAAGCACGCGTGACACTCAGGTTACCCGCAAGATTTCGGACCAAAAAATTCGACAAGATGCTGGTCGTGACAGAGCCATTTACAGGCGCTCCCTGAACACCAACACCCAGTTTATCGATCAGTGCTTTCGAGACTTCCGCCACCTTCACCTCAAGCATCACCTGCTGCGCAGCTTCTACTTGCAACAGATTCACTACACGCAATTGCTGTAGCGCGAGATTACTGGACTGTGCCCCGGTGATAGCACCTGTATTCGACGCCCCCATACCCTCCTGCAAGGCACCTTGACTCATGCTTGCTGGTCGTCGTACATAGGCTAGCGCAAGATCATGCGCGCGTGCAGCTGCAAAAGTATCACTCACTGTGCCACTGAGAATCAGGCTATCTGCTGCTGCGCTGACACGAATTTGCTTTTCCTCGGGCATCAGTTCCTGCAGCGTCGCCTGCAGTGCACCAGGGTCGAGCGTCACGACAATATCAATAGCACTGCAGCGTCCACTACGGCCTTGCACAATCATGTTTGTGCTACCGATTTCAACACCCAGCAGATACAGCGTCTCGGGAGATACCAGCATGGCCTGTGCCACCGCCGGGTTTCCAAGCGTGCGGTTGGTTACCGCATCCGGCAACCGTAACAATGTCGATTTACCGATTGGCAGTGTGATACGGCTTGGTGCGGCAGGCTCACCATTACAGTTAAGCGGTGACAGTGCATGCAGCTGATTCGATGCCAGCCTCTCGCTGGCAGGTCGGCGTGCGACGCTATCAGATTCCTGCGCAATAGTCGTGCCGGTCATACTCGACATACCGAGCAAGCTCGACAACAGCAGCAGGCGCATGTGGTAGGCGCTTGTCTTCATAATCAGTCTCCGATAGCTTGGCGTGGTGCGGTTCAGTAGCATTCCTGCGCGTTCCGCAAGCCGTTAATCACGCCGATACAGGTCAGCGTTGCTGCTGCAGTTGAGGCGGGTAAGGTGCCAGCCACCGGTGTGGTCGCTGCTGTTGTCGATGTTGTCGAAGTCGATGCAGCAGTGGCTTCAGCGTAGGTAGCGGGCTTGGTTGCGGTCGCCGATTTGTCTGCGCTATTTGATACGACTTGTGTGTTGCGCTTTACTCGAAGCGGTGTTTTAGTACTCGGTGTGTGCGGCGCTTCAGAGGCGGCGGGTACCGCTGCCTGCTCAAGTAAACTGTTTTTTGTTGCCCCTGTCGTGTCCGCAGCCAGCGGGTCAATCTGATTACGTAACACCAGTGATAAGGTGCCGACGCTACGCGCCAAATCGATTTTTTCTGCCTGCTGTGGCGTAACTTCGAGTGTGACGGCATTCACAACACGTGGCTTGGTGTCATCACGACCCACCTCTTGCGCTACCGCCAATACCAGGATTCTTTCTAATACAATCTTGGAGATAGTCTTGTCCCGGACGCCGTTATCTGCAGAGTCGCGCTGCGTATTGACGATGATATCGACATAATTTCCTGGTAAAGCAAAGCCCGCAACACCGATCACATCATTTACCCTGACCGTAATCGCGCGCCGGCCTTCGCCTATCACGGCCGATAAACCACCCTGCGTTCCCTTTGGCGCGAGCTTGGCTAGTAAAACCGGTTCACCGCGTAATACATTCGTTTTTAATACGCGTCCTTCCAGGCTATCGACCTGCTGAAACGCGCCGGGTGGCAAACTACGCGAAGGCCAATCAACCAACTGCACCAGCTCTGGTGTCAGCCTTTGTCCCAGACTGATATCGGTTGCGGCGACGGCGACTTTGGTCATGCCGCTGCCGGATTTCGCGTCCAGCCACTGAGAGGCGAGCAGTACTGCTATCAACCCCGCGATAAGTGCAACGCTCAGCATCAGCCATGTTCTTGTTGTTCGCATAGTTTCTCCGGTCGCGTGGTCGCTGTGTGATTCGCGTGGTCGCTGTGTGATTAACGGTGCGGGTACATCTCGATGGCAACAAGCACCAGCGTGCTGCCGATGGCAATCACCACTCCGTATGGCAGCGTCGCACGTGATTCTTTGGTCATGACAGGTGCCGGCGCCCGACGCTGCGAACGCATCCAACTGTCGGCCATGACACTCATCCATTCGCCGTAGGCCGAGCGGGTGAGTAACAGTGCAATCGCCCACACGCCACCCACCAACGCGCTGATCAGTGCCACATGCAAGGTAGCCAGCCAGCCCATGTGCAGCCCTAGCACTGCCAGTAATTTGACGTCACCGGCACCCATGCCACCCATCAAATAGAACGGCATCAGAATCAGCAGCCCGGTGACCCCGCCAAGTAAACAATCACGTAGCGTGATGCTGTCGGCGGTGAACATGGCAAGCATCAGCGCAGCGGCCAAGCTTGCTGCGAGTAGCTGATTAGGTATGCGCCAATATCGCCAATCGGATACTGCCGCTAGCCAGGCAGTGGTCAGCACCGCCACAGTGCTCGGCGGCGATAGCAAAGCGGGAATCGTCGAAAATTCAGTCATGATGGTGCATGGATAAGAAGCAGAAAAATTCGCTGGGTGAGCAGCGGTGAGCCACCGCCACCCAGCCACCAGACACATAGATTCATTAAGCCGTGGTTTCTTGCTTTTACCCTTTTGGCGGTGCCAACTTCGTCAAAACTTCGTTGAATTTGGTATCTAGCGTCGTACCCAGAGTGACGACCGTGCCTATGATCACCGCAGCAATTAGTGCGATCAGCATGCCGTACTCGACAGCGGTCGCGCCTTGTTCGTCAGCGAGGAAGGACCGCAGTTTTTGCTTCAATGTATTCATTTACCGACTCCTTGATTAAGGGGATCAACTGAAAGCCTCCGGGTCCGTGACAGCATGAAACTGGGTGCGGATACCGGTGCGCTGAACCGCATGCGAACCGAAATCCGCCAACGGACGCCTGACAAAGTGTTGCTTATTTGTCATTGGCTGCAGTGTCGGCGGGTATTGCCAAAAGTTAAATAGTACAAATGCGCTAAGCGCTGTTGCTTAACGTCATAGAGCAATTTTTACAATGGCTTTTGAGAAAGTGGGCGCTAACTTTTTTAACAAAAGATGGCAATGGATTTGATTTTCAGCAAACAGGCCAATACCTTAGCGGGCGGCTGAAAATCAGGCGGGACTTGACCCGGGAGATACCGGAAGCTGGAAAAAGCAACCGGCGTACTAGGCAGGATAAGCAGCGTTGGCGAGTTGTTTCAGCACATGGGCTGCAGCGATAAAGCCGAAACTGGCAGTCACCACCACCGCCGAACCATAACCCGCGCAGTGCAAACCGGTGAGACCAGCAGCGCTATTCACGGCACTCTCAGCGTCTACCGCAACGCCCTCATCATCCGGCAGGCATACCTCAGGAAAACGCAGCGGCTCGGTCGAGTACACCGCATCAATACCGAATTTGTGTTTACGGCCGCGCGGAAAGCCGTGCTTGGTACGCAGGTTTTTTCTCACGCGGGCGAGCAGTGGCTCTTGCTCGGTACGCGATAAATCGCAGACGTCAATACGCGTCGGGTCGATTTGACCACCGGCACTGCCTAGCGTGACGAGTGCAATTTGATGCTCGCGACAATGCACAATCAGCGCTGTTTTGGCACGTGCATCGTCCATCGCATCAATCACAAAATCGAAATGACCCGGCTTGATTAACTGCGCGACATTATCAGCACTGACAAATTCCTCAATCGTCTCAACCTGACAAGCCGGATTAATCTGCACAATTCGCTCGGCCAGCGCGAGCACCTTGGCTTTGCCGAGGGTGTTGGTCAACGCGTGGATCTGGCGATTGATATTCGATTCCGCCAGATGATCAAGATCGATCATGGTAATGCGACCAATGCCGGTGCGTGCCAAGGCCTCTACCACCCAGCAGCCAACGCCGCCGACGCCAATCACACAAATATGTGCGGCACGAAAAGTGTGTAAAGCCGCCGCGCCGTATAAACGCGCGACACCGGCAAACCGGCGGTCTGCATCGATACTGCCGTCAATATCGTTGGGTTGATCCGCAGCAGGGGCGGCAGCATGGTGCGTGAGATTGGCGCTCATCGGCGCATTCTAGCGGACTGGGTTCAAGTTAGACGTACACTACCTGTACGCCCACTGACTGATCTGCTGCTGCCCCTGTGCCCCGCCCCTCGCCGCTGCTTGCCCTGATTGGCGTTGCCGTCTGCGCTCATGTCGCGCTGGCAGCAGCGCGAGTTACGACCTCGCTGTATGCGCTTTCGCTGCATGCCTCCGAATTCACCGTAGGCACACTGATCGCACTGTTCGCGCTATTCCCAATGCTATTGGCCGTGGGCATGGGCCGCATTATTGATCGCATCGGCATCTACCAACCGCTGCGTTTCGGCGCCCTGATCGGCTCGGCAGGCGTACTGTTGGCTGCGGCAGCGCAATCGGTGGCGGTGCTGTACCTGGCCGCGATATTGATCGGTACAGGTTTCATGGCGATTTTCATCGCAACCCAGTATGCAGTCGGCACCCTGCTTGAAGGCGATGAAAAAACCGCAGGCTTTTCTCAGCTTGCTGTCGGCTTTTCGGTATCGGCGTTTATCGGGCCGATGCTCGCCGGTTTCACTATCGATCACGCTGGACACGCAGCAGCTTTTCTGGCCTGCGGCGCGTTCACGCTCATTGCCTTTGCGATTGCCTCAAGCGCACCCTTACGCAAGCTGCCCGCTCCCCCAAGTACGCATGCACGGTCACGTGGCAGCGCATTAGCACTGCTCACCCACCGGGAGCTGCGCGGCTTGTATTTTGTCAGCATCACGCTGGCAGCGGCATGGGATTTATTTACCTTCATGGTCCCGGTGCGGGGTACGCAATTAGGGTTCTCGGCTTCAACCATCGGCTTGATTCTTGCGACCTTCTCGGTAGCAACCTTCACCGTGCGTATTGCCATGCCCTGGATTGTGCGGCGCTACCATGAGTGGCGGATTCTCAGTATCACGCTGTCCGCCGCCGCGCTGTGCTACGTGCTACTGCCGTTCACCCAGCAGCCATTGACGATGGCAGCAGCAGCCTTCGGGCTCGGGCTCGCACTCGGCAGTGGTCAGCCAAATGTGCTGGCACTACTGCATAGCGGCGCACCCGTAGGACGCGGCGCCGAGGCAATTGCGATCCGCGCGAGCTTGGGCAATCTCTCCTCTGTTTCATTGCCACTGGCCTATGGCGCGCTTGGCGTAGCGCTCGGCCCATTTGCGGTATTTTGGGGCTTGGGTACGCTGATCAGCTTCGCGATCCCGGTGGCCGCAAGACGCGCAAGGCGGAGCACCTCTGATTAAGCGCTTCTAATTAAAGACTACAATAACGATGCACATTTGCTGCGATAGGCGCTGCGCTCTACATGAGCTCACTACCTGCGCCATCAGTTTCGCTGCAATATCTTTTTCTACTTCAGTGATCAATAGCCCATTATGACGATCTCTATTGCTGATCTACGCCGTGATTACAGCCAGGCTACCCTGTCTGAAAATGAAGTCGACAGCGACCCGCTAAAGCAATTTGCGCGCTGGTTTCAACAAGCGCTTGAAACGGAGGTGCCCGAGCCGAACGCGATGGGCTTGGCGACTGTTGATAGTCATGGTCGCCCGTCACTGCGTATCGTGCTGCTGAAAGACTTTGATGCGCGTGGCTTCACTTTTTATACAAATTATGAGAGCCGCAAGGGCGAGCAGTTGCTGCTTAATCCTCATGCGGCATTGAGTTTTCATTGGCATGATCTGGAGCGACAAATTCGTATTGAAGGCGCCGTCGAACGTGTCGCGGCAGAAGAAAGCGATGCCTACTTCGGCATCCGTCCATTGAAGAGTCGTATCGGTGCGATTGCCTCGGCGCAGAGCCGACCGATCGATAGCCGCGAGCAACTCGAGCAGCAGTTCAATCAAGCAGAGACTCAGTTTGGGCAGCAACCACCGCGACCCGCGCACTGGGGTGGTTATCGTCTCGCGCCGAACTGGATCGAGTTTTGGCAGGGAAGACGCTCTCGCTTGCATGACCGGATCGCGTATCAGCGTAACAATGATGGATCATGGTCGCGCCAACGGCTACAGCCTTGAGCGAACCTGAAATAGCTGATCAATAGATACATATCAACACAGCCCGGGCCACCCACCAGCAAAGTGCTGCGCTGGAGGTGCGCGATGTGGTGGCAAAAAAAACTTGATCGCTGGGTCAGTCGTATGCGGGCGCATCTCGCGCTACCGCTACGCCTGCAACTGTGGAATGGGCATCAGGTTGATCTTGGTGGTGCTGAGCCCGAAGTCACGATTCGGCTACCAAAGCCTTCTGCACTAGCTTATCTGTTGGAACCGTCGTTGGCGTCGCTTGGGCGTGCCTATGTTGAGGGTAAGTTGGAAGTCGAGGGTCGCTTACGCGCGATCGTAGAAATCGCCAATCAACTCGCTCAGCATGGCCAGCGTCAGCGCTTGCGCTTGGGGCGACTATTTATTCCGCGTGCGCACAGCAAGGCGCAGGATGCACGTGCGATTGCCCATCACTATGATGTTTCGAATGCGTTTTATCAATCATTTCTCGATCAGGAGATGGTGTACTCCTGCGCTTATTTCGACCAGGGTGATGAGGATTTAGCGACAGCGCAGCAGAAAAAAATTGATCATATTCTGACGAAAATCGCATTACAGCCAGGGCATACACTACTGGATATTGGTTGTGGCTGGGGTGCGCTGGTGATTCGTGCTGCGCAGCGCTTCAACGCGCAGTGCGTCGGCATTACGCTTTCACGGCAGCAGCAACTATGGGCGACTGAACGTATTCAGCAGTTGGGACTACAAGATCGCATTCGAATACAACTACTGGATTATCGTGATGTTCACGGTCAGTATGATCGTATCACCAGCGTGGGTATGTTCGAGCATGTGGGCTTAAAAAACCTACCGCAGTATTTTCAGAAGGTGAACCAGCTACTCGCTGATGATGGGCTGATGATGAACCATGGTATCTGCACCACCAATACCGATCAACGAACTGCGCGTTACGGGGCGGGCGAGTTTATTGCGCAGTATGTGTTTCCACAAGGTGAGTTACCGCATATTGGCACTGTGCTGCGCGCCATGCAAGATAGCGGCCTGGAAACCCGTGATGTTGAAAATCTACGCCGGCACTACACCCGCACCTGTGCGCTATGGGCAGATAACTTCGAGCGAAACGACAGCCACATACGCACCCTTGTAAACGAAAAAACATATCGCATCTGGCGAATTTATCTCGCCGGTTGCGCTCATGCGTTTGAGCATGACTGGGTTGCGTTGTATCAGGTACTGTGTGGCAAAGCGGGACGAAACTCAGCAGCACTACCGTGGTCACGTAGATATATGTATCTGCAATAGCGGCTACTGTTTTGCTTAGCGCGCAAGACGCTGACCAAAAATCTTTTTGAATTTAGCAAGCTTCGGCTCAACCACGAACACGCAGTACGACTGCAACGGGTTATTCACGAAGTAATTCTGATGATATTCCTCGGCGCGATAGAACACCGGCGCCTCAGCCAACTCGGTCACAATGGGTCCATCCCAGACATGCGCCATTTCGGCGATGACTTGCTTGGCTATAGCCATCTGCTGCGTATCGTGGGTGTAAATGACCGATCGATACTGCGTACCGACATCATTGCCCTGCCGATTGAGTGTTGTGGGGTCATGAATTGTAAAAAATACTTCAAGCACATCTCGGTAGCTCACTTGCGCAGGGTCAAAGTGAATGCGCACCACCTCAGCGTGACCCGTCGATCCCTGGCACACGGCCTCGTAGCTCGGGTTGACCACATGGCCGCCGCTGTAGCCCGACTCGACCAGCGAGACGCCACGTAGCTCTTGATACACCGCCTCAAGACACCAGAAGCAGCCACCGCCCAATGTTGCGATCTCTGTACTCATACACTATCCTCGAATGATTCCATTAGCATGCTCACGGGACACGCAGCGCTATAAAGTAATTAGGGGCAGCAATAATCACGAGCCAGTATCTGATACAGGGTCGGTCGCCGCAAATTGCATCAAGCGATGATCGCGTAGCGAAGGTAGTACAACCTCGCGCAGCACATCCGCAGTAAAAATTTTCTGATCAATAAAGGTCTTGCGCGATGTCGCTGGCAAACTATCGCATAGCTGTTCAAGGCTGTATGCCTGAAACTCAAGATCAGGATCAGGTAACCACAACGCTCGCGCTGAGACGGTCTGATCGACTAGCGCTGGCGCATGATGGCTCCAGCTGGCTAACAGCTCATGTAATGGATGCACCCGATGATCTGAAGCGAGTTGGTCGGCACCGGCGTGGTCCTTGATCACCAAGGTGGGCTGATAAGCCGCCAGCACTTGGGTCACCTGCGCCGCTGACATAGCCTCTAGCGGCAGTAGCGTTGCACCAATACGAAGCAAAGCAAAATACAGCACGATCGCATCCGGATGACCCCGGCCTACATACGCCACCACATCACCCGCACGCACATGCCACTCGCCGCACAGCCTGGCCGAGCCGCGCTCGATGCGCGACCACAGGCGTCGGTAGGTAATATCCCGATCTGGCAGTACATGGGCCAGATCGTCACCGAACCGGCCGGCATGATCCTGCAGCAGCGCCAACATGTCATGATTTCTGATGCTCATCCGCATGATTCTACGCAAGAATCAGCAACCGCCGACTTGATACGCACTTTTTCGGCATAATTCAGGATGTCCGCAAAAATTTCCAAAATGCTCACCCCTGCAAAACTTCCGGTTGAACCTGAATTCGACGCGCAGCATTTTCGTGCTGCGTTGTCGCAGTTCGCGACTGGCGTCACCATCATCACCACCCGCGACCCGGATGGCGGTTTCTTCGGTCTGACTGCCAACTCATTCAATTCTGTCTCGCTGACGCCGCCACTGGTACTGTGGAGCCTGAGCGGGCAATCGCGCAGCATGCCGCTGTTCGCAGAGAACGCCCACTACGTGATCAACGTGCTCGCCGCAGACCAGGCCGAACTGGCCGAGCGCTTTGCCAGCCGTGTTGACGATCGTTTCAATGGCGTTGACTTTACGCTGTCTCACCACGGACTACCGATTTTGAGCGGCGTCTCAGCCTGGTTCGAATGCCACAATCGCAACCGCCACCCCGAAGGCGATCATGTAATTTTTGTGGGCGAAGTCGAGCGCTGCGCATTTGAGCGCAAACCGGCGCTGGTGTTTCATGACAGCCGCTTCAAAGCTACACCCACCTGACCCGTCCAACGCGATCTGTTCAACTTGATTAGTTCAACTTAATTGGTTCAACTTGATTAGGTCAACTGAACAAAGCGAACGGGCATTAGACGCGTTTCAGTAATCTCCTCGCCAAGTGCGCTACGTTCGCTACGTTCGCTACGTTCGCTACGTCCGCTTAGTCACGCGAGCAAACGTTCCAGCACGCCAACGGAATCAAATGCGGCGCGACGCAAGCGATCATTGATGCCTTGCCACGCTGTACTGCCGGGTGGTTGCTCAACCAAAATTACATCGGCGCCAAGCTGGTCGAGGCTACGCAACTGAGCATATAAGTCATGCGCATACGCTTGCGGATTAGTAGACACGCGCAAACTCGCGACCTGTCGCTGCTTGGCTTGCAGCTCTGCCAAGGTCTTGACGAAATGATCGGTCTCAACAAGTACCAACGGCGTTTGTGGCGCGTAATGCGCATCCAGACTGCCCGATACACGTGGTGCATCATGCGCTGCCATTGCTAACGAACGTCCTAATACCTGCTCGAGCTCCTGCACACCAACCTGCCCCGGACGTAGCAGTACGGGTCCATAGGTATCAAGACGCGTCAGATCAACAATCGTTGACTCGATTCCAACCGCACACGCGCCACCGTCAAGCACTGCGGCCATCGGCCCGGCGCCTGGCGTACCAAATTCATCGATCACATGCTGCGCGGTGGTGGGGCTAACCCTACCGAAGCGATTCGCTGACGGTGCCGCGACGCCACCTTGCCCATCACGAAATAGTTTTAACAAGGCTTGTGCCACCGGATGCGATGGGCAACGCAAACCAATCGAGTCCTGACCACCGGTGACTGCATCGCTCACCTTGGGCGCGCGCTTCAAGATCAGCGTCAATGGCCCGGGCCAAAATGCAGCAATCAGCTGATGGGCCTCGAGCGGAATATCCACCGCCCAGTGCGACAAGTCAGCATCACGTGCCACATGCACAATCAGCGGGTGGTTAGCAGGCCGACCCTTGGTGGTAAAAATTGCAGCGACTGCGGCCGGGTTATCTGCATCTGCAGCCAAGCCGTAAACAGTTTCGGTGGGTATGGCGACGAGCTTTCCCTCTTCCAGAAAACCAGCGGCCTGCGCAATCGCCTCTGAATCAGACATCATTAGGCGGCGATGCCGAGCAGATGGCAGGCGGCAGCACAATTCTGCTGCGCCTCTGCCAAGGTGCTGGCGACAAAGGTGACATGTCCCATCTTGCGGCCACGACGCGGATCATCTTTGCCATACAGGTGAAGATTGGCACCGGGTAGCGCGAGTAGTTTTTCCCACGCGGGTTCGCGTGGCTGATCATCTTCTGCCTTGAACCAAAGATCACCCAGCAGATTGAGCATGACCGCAGGCGAATGCTGACGCACATCACCCAAGGGCAGCTTGGCCATGGCACGCGCTTGCTGCGCAAACTGGCTGGTGACACAGGCATCAATGGTGTAATGACCGCTGTTATGCGGCCGTGGCGCCATTTCATTGACGATCAGCGAACCATCACTCAACACAAAGAATTCGACACACAGCACACCAACATAATCGAGCTGCGCGATGATCTGCAGCGTTGCCGCCTGTGCCTGTGCAGCACAGCCTGGCGTAACGTTCGGACCCGGCACCGTGGTGCTGAACAAGATGCCTCCTCGGTGTACGTTTTCAGCAATCGGATACACCACCGCCTCGCCATCCGCACCGCGCACCGCCAGTACCGATATTTCATAGGCCAGTGGCAGCATCTTCTCCAGCACGCACGGCACGTGCTGCATCTGTGCAAATGCAGCACTCACCTCTGCTCGGGATCGGACACGCGCCTGACCTTTACCGTCATAGCCCATGCGCGCGGTTTTGAGAATACCGGGGAAAAGATCATCCGGTAAGGCATCAATATCTGCCTGTGAGTTGATCATCTGATGCGGTGCCGGCATGACCCCCGAACGTTCTGCACAGCGCGTAAAAAATGTTTTCTCTGCCATGCGGTCTTGCGCGACTGATACAGCAGCCGCAGCGGGCGCCACAAAAGCATGCTGGGCCAGTTGCGACAAACTCTGCGCGGGTACATTCTCGAATTCAGTCGTCACGGCGACGCACTGCTGACCAAGTGCTGCCAGGGCATGGGCGTCGGTGTAACCAGCGACATGCAAGTGATCTGCTGCGTGACCTGCAGGACAATCGGCCACCGGCTCAAGCACTGCAACCTTGAACCCCATCGCTTGCGCGGCATGGACAAACATGCGGCCTAACTGACCACCACCCATCACACCAAGCCAGGTTGAGGGATGCGCGGCCGGAACGAAGCTATCGCTCGGGTCGCTCTGTGTCATGTGGGTAGTGTCATTGCCTGTGCAGCCTCAGTCTGCTTCCGACGGTACTGCTGCAGACGGTCTGCAAGTGTTGCGTCGTGCAAGGCCAGTATCGCCACCGCAGACAGCGCGGCATTCGCGGCACCCGCCTCGCCAATCGCAAAGGTCGCTACCGGAATGCCTTTCGGCATTTGCACAATCGATAGTAGTGAATCTTCACCACGCAGGTACTTGGATGGCACCGGCACACCGAGTACGGGCACAATGGTTTGCGAAGCAATCATTCCTGGTAAGTGTGCGGCACCACCTGCGCCTGCGATGATGGCGTGCAAGCCGCGCTCGCTCGCCGCTTTGGCATAGGCGAACATCTGATCAGGCATACGGTGCGCTGATAACACCTGCGCCTCATGCGGTATATCGAACTCTTTCAGGATCGCCACTGCATGCTGCATGACCTCCCAGTCTGAGGATGAACCCATCACCACACCGATCAAAGGCTTTTTTATTGTACTCATCTCAGTCCTTCAACTCATTACCGGTGAGTCGTTGCAATGCCTCGCGGTACTTGGCACCGGTTTTTTCGATCACCTCGGGCGGTAGCGTGGGTGCAGGCGCTGTCTTGTTCCAGTCGGTCAGCGTTTCCAGATAATCGCGTACGAACTGCTTATCGAAAGATGGCGGTGAAATGCCCTCGGCATAAGAATCTGCGGGCCAGAAGCGCGAGGAGTCTGCGGTGAGCACTTCATCCATCAGGTGCAAGCGTCCTTGTGCATCCAGGCCAAACTCAAACTTGGTATCGGCGATAATGATGCCGCGCGTAGCAGCGTAGTCGGCTGCAGTCTTATAGAGCTGAATGCTCACCGTACGGATATGCTCGGCTAAATCTTTTCCGATACGGCTGATCATGTCGTCGAAGCTGATGTTCTCATCATGCTCGCCTAAGTCGGCTTTCGCCGCAGGGGTGAAAATCGGTTCCGGTAATTTTGCCGCGAGTTTCAGGCCGGCGGGTAGTGGAATACCGCAGACAGCCCCCGTGCTTTGATAATCCTTCCAACCCGAGCCAATCAGGTAGCCGCGCACGACCGCTTCTACCAAAATCGGTTGCAATCGTTTTGCAACCACTGCGCGTCCGCTAACTTGTGCTACTTCATCGCCGGAGACAACGGTTTCAGGTGCGATGCCCGTGAGATGGTTGGGCACGATGTGGCGCAACTTGTCGAACCAAAAATCCGACATCTGATTGAGCACCTTGCCTTTACCCGGAATCGGCTCATTCATCACCACGTCAAAGGCAGACAAACGGTCGGTAGTGACAATCAGCAGCTTGTCATCACCGACCGCATAGTTGTCACGCACCTTACCTCGACCGAGCAGTGGAAGGCTCTTGATGTGCGATTCGTAGAGACTATTCATCTGATTCGATTTATGGGGCAATTCAATTCCAAGTCAACATTCAGGATATTTCAAGCATTCTGGATACCGGCATGCGCCGGCATGACGGTCAAAAAACAGTGGCCCTGAAAAACGTCACCCCAGCGCAGGCCGGGGTCCAGGACCTAGCACCAATCATGGCGGCAGAGGCTTATTTGACAAGCTGCGCTAACTCACCTTTCTTGTAACGCTCCGCCACTTTGTCGAGCGGCACTGGCTTGATCTTTCCTGCCTGACCTTCGCACCCAAACGACACGTAGCGCGCCTTACACACTTGTTTTGCAGCTTCACGTGCCGGCTTCAAGAAATCCCGTGGATCAAACTTCGACGGATTTTCGAACATGAAGCGTCTCACCGCTGCAGTCATCGCCAAACGGATATCGGTGTCGATATTGATCTTGCGTACACCGTGGCGTATGCCTTCCTGAATTTCTTCAACCGGCACGCCATAAGTTTCTTTCATGTCGCCACCAAACTGACGAATTTCAGCAAGTAATTCTTGTGGCACTGAAGATGAACCATGCATCACCAAATGCGTGTTCGGGATGCGTTGATGAATTTCTTTAATGCGATCAATCGCCAGAATATCACCGGTGGGTTTGCGCGAGAATTTATACGCACCATGCGACGTACCGATCGCAATCGCCAGCGCATCGCACTGGGTCTGACGTACAAAGTCAGCCGCCTGACTCGCATCAGTCAGCAATTGCTCACGGGTCATCGTGCCTTCAGCGCCATGACCATCTTCCTTGTCGCCCTTCATAGTTTCCAGCGAACCCAGCACGCCGAG
>SXGQ01284908.1_pt1 | contig 19160 bp, 20 predicted proteins | sample 3178371 | NCBI WGS metagenome assembly SXGQ01 (sample SAMN11356859, study PRJNA531348) | freshwater metagenome | isolation source: freshwater sample F1-20 | place: China: Fuxian Lake, Yuxi | collected 2017-12-25 | reverse complement strand
GTTTTGAAACTCCGTACTCAATTGTTGCCGGTGGCAATTTACTAAAGGAAGATTTTCCAGAGGTACTGGCTGCTCACCGCCAAGCAAGTACTCGAGTAGTTGGCGTAAGGCAGATCCTTAATTATCACTCCGATCCCGAGTACACATTTACCGATAGTCCAGAGATCATGTATGACAAAACCTGGCGTAAAAACTTTGCACATCTTGGTGACCAAGGAATGATCTTTGATCTACAAATTTTCCCTGATCAATCAGCGGGAGCCGCAGGCTTAGCGCAAGAATTTCCGCAAACCAAGATGGTAATCAATCATTTTATTATGCCGCTTAAATGGGATCGGGCCGGAATCGCTGATTGGAAAATTGAATTAGCAAAATTAGCGGCGCATCAAAACATCGCGATGAAATTAAGTGGTCTTTATATGTACCATCGCAATTGGCCAAATAATGCGATGGATACCTTAATCGATACTGCGCTGGAATTATTCACTCCTGATCGCGTTATGTGGGGAAGCAATTTTCCAGTTGATCGCCAATTTGTCTCTTTGAAAAAACTAGCAAGCGACTTTGAAACCAGCCTCGCACGTCATGCGGTAACTACCCGCGATGCCGTTATGTGGAAAACCGCAAACAGTTGGTACCGCTTGAGTGCTATCTGATTTAATTACTAGGTTTTAACTGCTTTTTAACTACTGTGTATAGATAGCCAACCAAGGCCATTGTCGTTATAAATCCCAAAATGGCGAGAGTTAAAAATGGCGAGATCAAGGCCTGTGCAACTATTGGTATAGCAATTTGCGGTAACTGATCAGCTGAATTTCCACCGATGCTGCCACCAGCCGCGGACCCAATCACGAAGATCAAAATAGAAATTATGGCAAAAATGGCACTTTGAATTCCGGAGAATTTCAACGCATTATTCAAATTGCTGGCAAATCTCCAATAAAGAGCAGAAAACAAGATAAATCCAATCCATAAAACAAAAACAAGACCAGTAAATCTGTTTTTAATTTGTTTTAAATCAACATCTGATTTCGAACTAGTAAGAGCAATTGGAGCAACATCCTTTATTTGGCCTTCCGCTAGTGACAAAAGTGGGTCAACTTTTGAAAAAGCTTTCAAAGCCATGGAAGCGATTGGGCGGATATCAATTGATCCAGATTGAGCGTCGCCATCTATATAAAAATCGTAGGCCTTTTGAGTAATTACTACTACTTCATCTTCGAAAGCTTTTGTTCCCATGGCATCAGAGAGAGCTACTCTAATTTCTTTCGCCTTAGCTTCAAAAAGTAAAGCTTCGATTCCTTCTGCATCTTTTGAAATGTTTTCAATTAATTTATCGGCTGCGGCATCTCGGAACTCACTGTTTGCCAAGAGGGAGTTGGCGATTTTCGGTGCGGGATTTGATTTACCTACTGAAAGATAGACTCCACTTACGATCGGCAGAAAAATCAAAATTACAGTGCTTAAAGTGGCAAATGTAATTGCTGGGCCACGTTTAGCAGTGAGAAATATAGAATTTGTCATTGGAGAAGAATATGCAGATACTCACTTGTGAGCCAGGTTACTAAAGCGCGCCCTCGTGTTTTAATAGCCACTCTTTCTTGGAGATTCCATAACCATAATTCCCGAGCGCGCCACCTGTTTTAACAATACGATGACAAGGAACAATCGGCGCAACTGCATTACGTCCGCATGCAGTACCCGCAGCACGTACAGCCGCTGGTGAGCCAGCACGTTGAGCTAAATCTGCGTAAGAAATTACTTTTCCGCTTTTTATCTTTCGCATCGCTTTCCATGCGGCTTGTGAAAAATGAGATCCTGGCTGGCGTACTTCTATTGCGTTCAGGGTATCTAATTCTCCATCAAAATATGCCGTAATTAAATCTGCAATTTTGCCAACTGCTTTACCACTCTTAATTTCTCTTTCTTGGTCTTCACTTGATAATTTTCTAGTCAATTCAGCCAAGTTACTAAATCCAGCAGCCAAGACAAGATCATTATCTGCAATCCAAATCAGTGAACCTATCGGCGTCTTGATAGCTGCAGTTGAAAGCACTGCAAAAGGCTAGCGATCACGCAGCATTTCGGCAACGAGAAAAGCAAGCTCAAGTGATTGAGTGTGGTTCAACCGTGGGTCACAAGCAGTCTCATATCGAGAGGAAAGGTCCTCATGTGAGATTTGCTCTCCTCCGCCCACGCACTCAGTGACATCATCGCCAGTCAACTCAATATGAATACCACCAGGATGAGTTCCTAGTTTTTTATGGACTTCGAAGAATCCACGAACCTCATCTAGTACATCATCGAATTTTCTGGTCTTATAGCCACTTGGAGCCTCGTAAGTATTTCCATGCATTGGATCACAAACCCATAAAACTTTTGCTCCAGATTTTGTTACGCCATCAACTAATTTAGGTAGCGCTTCGCGAATAAATCCGGCTCCCATGCGAGTGATGAAAGTCAATCTGCCGGGTTCGCGATTTGGATTCAACTTCTCAATTAAGGCTAATACTTCATCAACTTGGGTTTTCGGTCCAAGTTTTACTCCAATCGGATTACGAATCTTGGAACAGAAATCAACATGTGCTCCATCAATTTTGCGGGTACGTTCCCCAATCCAAACAAAGTGAGCCGAAACATCGTATGGTTCCTGGGTTCGTGAATCAATTCGAGTGAGTGCGCGCTCGTACTCAAGAATTAAAGCTTCATGACTTGAGTAAAGGTCTACACTTCTAAATGCATCTGGATCAACACCAGCTGATTGCATAAATGCTAACGCTCTGCCAATTTCATTTGCCATTTGCTCATAACGTTCACCTACTGCTGAGTCACGGATAAATCCCTTGTTCCATTCATGCACGCGGCGCAGATCAGCAAAGCCACCATGTGTAAATGCACGAACTAAATTAAGAGTAGAAACTGAAGTTTGATAAACCTTAACTAATCTTTGTGGGTCTGGGGTCCGGGATTCAAGCGTAAACTCCAAATCATTTACTGCATCTCCGCGGTAGGCCGGAAGTGTTACATCTCCACGAGTTTCATTATCGTTACTGCGCGGCTTGGCAAACTGTCCAGCCATACGACCCACTTTTAAAACCGGTAAACTCGCGCCATATTGCAATACGGCGGCCATCTGCAAAATAGTTTTCATCCGGTTTCGAATTGAATCTGCAGTTGCCCCAGCAAAAGTTTCAGCACAATCCCCACCTTGCAACCAAAATGCGCGGCCCTCTGCAGCTTCTGCAATTTTCGCTTTTAAGGTGTCACACTCACCAGCAAAAACAAGAGGTGGGAATGTGCGCAACTCTTCAACTGCTTTTGCTAATGCCTCTTTATCTGGCCAATTTGGTTGCTGGGCAGCAACTAGTCCAGGGGTGAAAAGGGCATCGATTTGAGATGATTGAGTTGAATTGGGCTTCACGCTCATAATCCTAGAGATCCTTTGCTGTTGGGGGCGGGGTGATTAAATCTGATCTATCCGAAGAAGATTTCCGCTTCGGCGTAGAGGGCTGGGTCGACTAATTTGAGTTTCTCGGTAGCCGTTGAGAGCAAAACCCGATCGATCTGAGTTCCATGCAAGGCCACCATTTTGCCGAAATCTCCATCATGGATAGCAGTGATTGCATGCAAACCAAAGCGGGTTGCGAGGACTCGATCAAAGGCGGTTGGTGTGCCACCCCGTTGAATATGTCCTAACACGGAGGTACGTGCCTCTTTGCCAGTTCGTTTTTCAATTTCCTGAGCAAGCCATTCACCAATGCCAGAGAGTTTCACATGTCCAAATGAGTCTAATGTTCCATCTTTGGTAATCAGGTCACCATCTTTAGGTACGGCACCTTCTGCAATAACAATAATTGGCGCGTAATTTGTTTGGTAGCGAGATTCAACATACTCACATACTTTTTCAATTGAAAAAGGAATTTCTGGAATCAAGATACATGCCGCCCCACCTGCAAGCCCTGCGTGTAATGCGATCCAACCAGCATGTCTACCCATAACTTCCACAATCAAAGTTCGATGATGAGATTCGGCTGTCGTGTGAAGCCGATCAATCGCCTCAACTGCAATATTGACTGCGGTATCAAATCCAAATGTGTAATCTGTATTGTTTAAATCATTATCAATTGTTTTTGGAACACCAACAACTTGTACACCAAGTGAATGTAGTTTTGCCGCAACTCCCAATGTATCTTCTCCACCTATAACAATAAGAGCATCAACTCCGTGGGCAGCTAAATTTGATTTAATTTTTTCGATTCCGCCATCAATCTTGAAGGGATTGGTTCGTGACGATCCCAAAATGGTTCCACCGCGTGGAAGTATTCCTCGTGTTGTTGAAATATCTAATGGAATTGTTAAGCCCTCAAGTGGGCCTTTCCAGCCATCTTTAAATCCGATGAATTCATACCCATACTCTTTAACGCCTTTGCGCACCGCAGCCCGAATAACTGCATTTAACCCAGGGCAATCCCCACCCCCGGTCAATACACCCACTCGCATTTATGGCTCCTAATTACTGGAAATCTCCTCAAATTGTACCGCTCACAGGAAATATTCAATAAACTTGAATAAACGTGAATTAACTCCAATGAGTCATTCAATAAGGAGGAAAAATGCCAGCACCTTTACATCCACAAGCCGCAAAATTTCTAGCCGATCGTGCTGCATTAGGCCTACCAGCCGCTGGTGATGCGCCTATCTCAATTCTGCGTAAAAATACACATTTATTTATAAATGATGGTGGACCGAGTGAAGTGGTTGCCTCTACTCAGTTAAAAACAATCCCGACACCAACAGCAGATATTTCAGCGCTAGTTATTACTCCTGAAGGTTCAGGCCCTTTTCCGGTACTTCTATTTTTTCACGGCGGTGGATGGGTTTTTAACTTTATTGAGATGTATCAAGCACCTTTGAATGCAATTGCAAATAGAACGAAATCAGTAGTAATTGCAGTGAATTACCAAAAAGCTCCAGAACACAAATTCCCAATCCCATTTGATGATTGCTGGGCAAGTGTTGAGTGGGCAATCGAAAATGCCAAAACTTTAAATATTGATCCTAAAAAAATTGCAGTATCTGGAGATAGTGCTGGGGGAAATCTCGCATCTGCGGTTGCGCTGAAAGCCCGAGATCAAAATATTCAACTTGCATACCAACTCTTACTTTATCCATGCAACCAAAGAGATTCAGACACTGAATCTATGAATGATTATGCAGAAGGTTATGGCCTGACTCGCGATCGGATGGCTTTTCTCTGGGATCAATATTTAAATGGTAATGCCGATGATAAAAATCCTTATGCTGTTCCACACAGTGCACCAACGTTAAAAGGCGTGGCACCAGCGATTGTGATTTTGGCGCAATGTGATGTTCTTTACTCTGATGGAAAGAAGTATGCGCAACGTTTGACCGATGAAGAAGTATCTGTTGCTATGCGCGAGTACCCAGGGATGCTCCACGGATTCTTTAGTCAAGGAGCCTATGTCACAGATAGTTTGCGCTTGCGTGAAGAGATTTCAGAGGAGATTAATAAGATTCTAGGTTCATAGAACCCTAGTAGGATCAACAAATGAACTCCCGTAAGTCACTTGGCCTATTCCTTTTAGTAGGTGTGCTTTGGGGCGTTCCATATCTATTTATTAAGATTGCGGTCGCAGAGTTCTCTACGCCCATGGTGGTTTTTTCCCGAGTTTTGATTGGCGCACTTATTTTGCTACCAATCGCGATCAAGCAAGGTGCTATTGCACCCGCTAAGAAATATTGGAAATTGATTGTTGTGTACGCCATTCTTGAAATGGTTGGCCCTTGGTATTTAATTACCACAGCAGAAAAAAGTATTACATCCGGATTGGCTGGGCTACTTATCGCCACAGTTCCTATTTGGGCAACTTTGCTGGCTTCAGCTTCAGGTGACACAACTGTCTGGCACTCTAAAAGATTATTCGGATTAGTGATTGGTTTTATCGGCGTTTTTGCCCTTGTCGGAGTTGATGCACTTCATGGTGCTACAGATATTGCTGGCGTCTTAATGGTTTTGCTATCTGCTTTCCTCTACGCCTTTGCAACCAACATGATTTCAACAAAAGCACCAGAAGTTCCAGGAATCGCGATAAGTGGAATATCGATGGCGATCACAGCAGTTATTTTCGCGGTGCCTGCTGCATTGACCTTTCCAACTGAAACTCCTTCACTAAAAGCTACCTCCTCTCTTATTGGATTAGGTGCAATAAGTACGGCTGCCGCTTTTTACTACTTCTTTAAATTACTTGCTCAAGTAGGTTCGGCACGAGCTTCAGTAGTCACATATGTAAACACAGCAGTAGCAATCGGACTGGGTGTCATTTTGATTGACGAACCACTAACTCTGGGAATCTTTATTGGGTTTCCGTTAGTGCTAATCGGTTCTTACTTAGCCAGTCGAAAAAACTTACCTGTAACTACTAAATCCAATTAAGGGTTTTAGATACGGCTTTTTCCCACTGCTCAAAACCTTTTGTTGCTAATTCGCTGTCTTTAACTGGGCTCCATTTATTAGCAATTACACTTTTTGTTTTTAACTCATCAGTACTTTCCCAATACCCAACAGAGAGGCCCGCAGCATAGGCAGCACCTAATGCTGTTGTTTCAATTATCTGGGGTCTGACAATCTCAGTTTGCAAAATATCTGCCTGTAGTTGCATGCACAATTCATTATTCGTAATTCCTCCATCAACGCGTAACTGCTTTAGTTGCACTCCACTCTCGATTGCTAGTGCTACCAAGACTTCACGACTTTGATAACAGATTGCTTCTATGGCAGCACGTGCAAGATGCGCTTTGGTTACTCCTCTGGTTAATCCGACTATGACCCCTCGAGCATCACTTCTCCAATGCGGCGCAAATAACCCAGAGAATGCGGGCACAAAATACACTCCCCCATTATCTGGAACGCTTTTTGCTAAATCCTCTATCTCGTCTGCACTTTGAATTAATTCTAATTGATCTCGTAGCCATTGCACCGCTGCTCCGGTTACGGCGACTGATCCCTCGAGCGCATATTTCGTAGATTCTGTTCCAAATTTGTAGCAGACAGTTGTTAGTAAACCGTTTTTGCTTCTAACTATTTGAGTCCCTGTATTTACTAATGCAAAATTGCCCGTTCCATAAGTACATTTTGAATCACCCTTTTCAAAGCATCCCTGACCCACCATCGCTGCTTGTTGGTCACCTAAGATGCCAGAAATAGGGATCTCTGCGCCAAAAACTCCATCCTTAAGAGTGTGGCCATAAATCTCAGAGGAGGATTTAATAGTTGGAAGGGTAGATTTTTGAATATCAAAAATCTCACATAATTCAGCATTCCATTCCAGCTTTTCGATATCCATCAAAAGAGTGCGACTGGCATTTGTCACATCAGTTACAAATACTCCACCATTTGCACCACCAGTTAAATTCCAAAGTAACCATGTATCCATGGTTCCAAAAATTAACGAATCATCATCCTCAGCTGCTTTCACGCTAGGTGTATTTTCTAGCAACCATTGCATTTTACTTGCTGAAAAATATGGCGCAGCCGGCAGTCCGCTCAAATGCTGGACACTTATTTTTTGAGATTCAGAAAGTTTCTCTAAATTATTTTTACCTCTGGTATCTTGCCAAACAATCGCATTTGCGAGAGGTAGTCCAGTTTTTTTGTTCCACGCCAAAATGGTCTCTCTTTGATTGGTAATTCCAATAGCAGCTAAATCCGACCCAGTGATTCCGACTTTTTTGAGTCCACCCTCTATAACCTTCTTGGAGTTATCCCAAATTTCTAAAGCGTTGTGCTCAACCCAGCCATCGTTTAGCAGTATCTGCTGGTGTTCCATCTGGTCCATAGCAACAATCTGACTATCATGATTAAAAATAATGAACCTAGTGCTTGATGTACCTTGATCTAAGGCGCCAATTAACTTCAATTTTTGTTTACAGCTCCATAGAGTTTTACGACATCTCCAGCAATCTCGCTATCAAATGGGAAGAATGGTCTTTCTCTTTGCACATAAGTTAGCGCTTTGCAGGTTGCCGGAGTTGGTCCAGGTGAGTCAATTACATAGAAGTTATCGGCAAGTGGACTGTACGTCATGAAGTAATTCATTGGATTCTTAACAATTATTAATTTGTAATCGGCCGGATTTAGCCCCATTGAAAGGTACTGCTCATCTCGCCACTCATATGTTGGGAATGTCGCTATGACAATGTCGATTCCACCAACTCTAACTACTGCGGTAGCACCCATACGTCCACTTGCGCCATCCCAAACTCCACCTTGATAAGTGAAGTGTCCATCGCTCACATTAAGAACAGTGCCTTTGATATTTACTGGAGCGCCCCACTTTTTATCAATCTCCGCTCCAATCTGTAATTCAACTTCTGAACCCACACCAGATTTAATTGCTATTACAGCAGCGTTCGGTGAAACCACGGGATAGATCGCTTTAATATTTGTATCGATATCAAGTAAAGCGCGCAGTACTGCAACACAATCACCCGCAGATCCTCCACCGCAAGTATCTGCAACTTCAGTTAAAACTGATCTACCACTGTAATTCTCAATTGCATCGTGAATTGCTGCTGCGGCTTTCCACACTTGAGGTTCAAACTCTTGGCGTCGATCCCAATACTCTTGTGCAATCTCACGAGTCATATTGGCTGCGCTTTGCGGATCGTTGTCGGTAACTATTAGCGCACCACTTCCCATTTCTGGGCGATCAATATATGGGTGCACCAAAAAGACACTGCTAGATAAACACTTACCTTCGTGCTCCCACTTTTTAGCTTTTTTCATTAAATCAAAAAACGGTCCTGGTCTTTCAGTAGAGGCATTAATCGCACTAGTTAATACCGGCACTCGAGCCATGACTTGAACAGGTTTAACCTCTTTATTTAGGGTTCGAACGATTAGATCCGCGGCACGAGCGCCAGTGGTAAATGAATCCATGTGTGGATAGGTTTCCCATCCAAATAACGCTGTTGAAAGAGCGACCATCTTTTCAGTGATGTGCGCATGTAAATCAAGAGTGACCATTACGGGAATTTCTAAGCCGACGACTTTTCGCACTGACTCAAGTAATTCTCCTTCAATATCTGCCACACTCACCGACACTGCGGCTCCGTGCAATAAAAGCAATACTCCATCAAGGGGGCCAGCAGCCTTTAAACGCTCAATAATTTCATCATGAAAAGTTTTGTAACACTGATCTGTTAACGCTCCACCTGGGATAGTTGAAGTAAAAAGTAGAGGTACTGGAGTGAATCCGTCATGTTTAGCAAGTTCGGTCAACGTTCCACCAACTACGCCATCGGTTCGCTCAAACATCTGATCGCCACGGAGTAGTTCAACCCGTTCAAAATCCGCTTCTGTAATTAAGGCACTAGTGAAATCATTACATTCGGTCAAAATGCCAGCGATTGCAATTCTTTTCACTGTTATTGCTCCTTAAAATCCAAACTTTTCGAGCGATCGCGGATTTCGCTGCCACTCTTTCTCAATTGAAATTTGTAGATTAAGAAAAACCTGTTTCCCTGTCACTAGTTCAATTTCACGTCTTGCCTTGGTTCCAATCTTCTTTAGCCGCTCCCCACCTGGTCCTAGGACAATTATGCGCTGACTTGGGCGCTCAAGGAAGAGTGTGGCAAAAATAGTTTTGATATTTTTCTCTTGGATCTCATCAATAACTACAACAATTGAATGTGGAAGCTCATCAGAAACCTCCTCTAGAGCTGCTTCGCGGATTAATTCAGCAAAAACCATGTAATCATCATCTTCATTAACTTGATTATCCGGGTAAAGAGCTGGACCGGTTGGAAGATATGAGATCAAGAGTTCGCGCAACTTTTCAATCTGATCACCTTCGCGTGCTGAGACTGGAATGATTTCTTTCCATGGAGCCAATTTTGAAACTTCTAATAATCTTTTGGGAAGAGCGTTTTTTGGTACTGAATCACTTTTTGTAACTATCGCAATCAAAGGAATCTTTCCGCTTATTTCACTAATTATCCGTTCGTCACCAGATCCGCTGCTTTCATTTGCTGGTAGGCAACAAGCGATTAAATCAACATCTGAATAAGCCTCAGCCACGATTGCATTTAAGCGCTCACCTAATAATGTCCGCGGGCGATGTAATCCTGGTGTATCTACTAAAATTAATTGACCTTGCGGACGAGAAATCACTCCGCGAATGATTCGCCGAGTTGTCTGTGGTCTGGTTGAAGTAATTGCAATTTTTTCGCCGACTAGAGCATTTATTAAAGTTGATTTTCCAGTGTTAGGCCGACCTACGAGAGTGACAAACCCTGACCGAAAATCTGGGGTTGATTGCTCTGAATTTGGCACGGGTTAATCATCCCATCAGAGTCGAGTATTAACTGACCACTCCGGCCACTCTGGCCGTATGCGCCAACCATCTCCTCGATTTCCCAACTGGAGATGACTAACTCTGCAACTCGATCAGCAATTAAGCGGTTCACACCAGCGCTAAGTGGTGAAGAGATTGGTCCAGGAATCGCCATAACCGGGCGCAACAATTTCACTGTGTCCAAAGCGGTCCTGATGGCTCCACTTTTATAAGCAGCTTCAACAATTAAAGTTCCGAATGCTAGCCCTGCGATGATTCGATTCCGAGTTAAAAAATTATGTTTTCGTGAAGGCGTACCTGCCGGATGTTCAGAAACGAGAGCACCGTTTCTGCTGGCGTCAGCAAACAAATTGCTATGGGCCATTGGATAAGGGCAATCAACTCCCCCGGCAAGCACCACTACAGTTTTACCTCCCACTGATAGTGCTCCACGATGTGCTGCGGCATCTACTCCAAAAGCACCTCCACTAATAATTGTGTAACCAGCTTCAGCAAGTGCGGCAGCAAAATCGGCAGCAACTCTTAATCCGTATGGTGTTGCATTTCGTGAACCCACAATTGCGATTGATTTAGCAGTTAAATTCAAAAAATCAGATTCGCTGGATTCTATAAATAATTGTGACGGAGGAACCTCTAACATTCCTAATTGGCGTGGCCATTCCTTATCGCTTGGAATAATTCTTCTCATACAAAACTCCGATCATGCAATTTTGTTGCTTCTTCAATATCCGAAAGAGTAGGAATCGGATGTTGATGTAAATCTGCGATCGACCAACTAACCCGAATTATGCGATGAAATGCTCGAGCCGTAATCAACTCTCGATCAAGTGCCCGATTCAAAAAAACTATACCGGCAGATTCTGGTGCAAACTCAGTGCGCAGGTATTTGGCTGGGATTAGTGAATTACTTTTCCAGTAGTAATTTGAAAAACGAATTGCAGCGATACTTCTTGCATTCATAACTCTGGCGCGGACTACCCCACTACTCTCTCCTACTTGTGATAGACCAGCACGGCCAGTTGCTCCTACTTCAACCTGCAAATCTATGCGATCCAAAAGAGGGCCTGAAAGTTTATTTAGGTAGCGACGAACCGATTGCGGAGTGCATGAACAGTTGCGACCAGTTCCAGTAAAACGACCACAAGGACAGGGATTTGCTGCTAAAACTAAAGTAAAGCGAGATGGAAAATTTGCACTTGCGCCGCTTCGAGAGATAGTGATTGACCCCGATTCAAGAGGTTGGCGTAATGCATCTAAAACTCCAGAACTCATTTCAGGTGCTTCATCCAAGAAAAGAACTCCGTTATGAGCAAGAGAGCACGCCCCTGGTTTTATATTCACTCCTCCACCACCAACAAGTGCTGCACGTGTTGCACTGTGATGAGGAGCCACAAATGGTGGTTGCGTAATCAACGGTGAATCATGGCTAACTTTTCCCGCCAATGAGTGCAATGCGGTCACCTCAAGGGCTCCTTCTCGATCAAGCGGACGAAGGATAGATGGCAATCGGGCAGCAAGCATTGTCTTGCCTGCTCCTGGAGGACCGATCATCAAAAGGTGATGTCCACCTATCGCTGAAATCTCTAAAGCTTTACGGGCTTGAAGTTGACCACCCACTTCACTCAAATCCAACTCTTCGCTTCCTTTGTTTTCTACATAATTTTCAGTAAATGAATGAGTGAGAGTTTCGCCAGTTCGAATCCAAAGCGCACACTCTTTCAAAGTACTCATGGCTAAAATTTCTAAACCGCTCACTAATCTGGCTTCTTGGGCATTAACGACTGGAACTATTGCTTTTTCAAATCCAGCTTTCTTGGCTGCCATCAATGCCGGTAAAATTCCTAGAATCCCTTTTATTTTTCCTTCCAGTGTTAACTCTCCTAAGATAATTACATTATTCAATCTGTCTATTGGTGCAGCATCTGAGGCTGCAAGCAGTGCTGCGGCGATAGCCAGATCAAATCCTGATCCACGTTTTGGAAGCCAAGCAGGCGATAGTGAGATTGTTACTCTTTTGTTCGGCCAGGTTTCTCCAGAATTTATCAGCGCAGCGCGAACTCGATCTCGAGATTCAGAGAGTGCGGCATCAGGTAATCCCAGCAGCGTGAATCCTGGAAGTCCAATTCCGATATCCGCCTCTACATCAATAATTGATCCATTTAACCCAACCAGTGAAATACATTTTGCGATAGCAAGACTCATGCACAAACTCTTTTTAAATGGTCAATCTCTATTTCTTGCGTTCTTGAAATTACAATTGAAATGACATCTAGTCTCCATGGTTCGCGGCTAGCACTGTTTTCACTTAGCCACTCAAGTGCCAATCGATACATTCTTAAATACTTAGTTGCAGAGATAGCTTCAATTGGGTCGCCATAATCTCGACTAGATCTGGTTTTTACCTCTATAAAAATAAGTTCATCCTGAGAGTTAAATTTCTCAGTTGCAACAATGTCTATTTCGCCACTCTTGGAGCGCCAATTCCGATCAAAAACTACATAGCCTTGAGAAATCAGATAATCAACAGCTATCTCTTCTCCGCTGGCACCCAATAGCTGCTTACTGTTTTGCACATTCGGCAGAGTAAATTAGCTTTTTGAATGCATTAAATCTTAACCTCATGGCTGTGCAAGAAAATCAACTGTTTAAAAGTAGTTCAGCAATTGGAGCAAAACTGCGTCGATGAATTGATGTAACCCCTCTACTTTTTAACGCAGCTGTATGAGTGGCGGTTCCATAACCTTTGTGATCTGCAAATCCATATCCTGGAAATTGTAGATCGCTTTCAACCATTATTTGATCACGATGCGTTTTAGCAATAATTGATGCTGCTCCAACAGTTGCACTGACCTGATCCCCTTTCCAGATTGCCAATGTTGGGACTATCACTCCTTCAATTGCATAACCATCCGTAAGTGCATAATCACATTTTCCTATTTCAACTATCACCCGGCGCATCCCCGCTAAATTAGCTTTATGAACCCCATTTGTATCAATCTCTCCTGGGGATATTTCAATTACGGCTACCGCCAATGCTCGCTCTCTAATTTCTAATGCGATTTCTGCTCTGATTTTAGGTGTGAACTTTTTTGAATCCCCCACTTTCGAAAGTGGATTATCTGGATCAAGAATTACCGCTGCAACAACTAATGGACCCGCGTATGCACCACGTCCAGCTTCATCGACTCCAACAATTCTGGTAAATCCATTTGCCCAGAGAGTTGCTTCTACAGTTGAGCTTTTACTTTTGCTTATTTTGCTCATTTTGCTCATTTTGCTGAGTTCTTATTTTGTTTTGGGCTTGTTATTAGATTTAGGTTCGCGCACTGGAATATTTTTTAACACATCTGGTTTCGGCAAGAATCCGGCATTGCTAGGTGGCCAAACAATTCCAACCGCTCGCCCTACAACAGCTGAAAGCGGAACCATACCTTTACGAGGATCTTCTTGGTGATACCGGGAATCCTCACTAGCTGCGCGGTGATCCCCCATAGCCCAAACAAAACCTTGAGGAACGGTGACTCGAAACTCTAATTCACTTGGATTATTTCCAGGGTAAAGATAATTTTCTTTAATGACCACACCATTAATGCTCAACTTTTTATCAGTACAACAAACAACTTCATCTCCGGCTACACCGATCACACGTTTAATTAGGTGTTGCTTTGCTGGATCTGGGAGCAAACCTACAAAAACTAATCCGCTTCGAATTATTCGCACAGTCGCAGAATGGTTCTCTGGCAAACTTTTAGGCAACCATCCCCCTGGATCGCGGAAAACTAAGACATCCCCACGTTTAACTTCAGTGAAAAAATTACCTAATTTATTGACAACAACTCGATCATTAATTTTTAGAGTTTGTTCCATGGAGCCAGAAGGAATATAAAATGCTTGAACTAGAAATGCTTTAATAACAATTGAGATTATTAAAGAAACGGTAACAAGCAGTGGAATTTCACGAAGGAGCGAACCCTTCGCAGGAAATTTCACAGCGATTAATTCTCTTCGGTAGCTACTGCTTCTACAGCTTCCACTACTTCAGTTGCTTCACTCACATCAGAAACAGGAGCAGAGGTAACTGCGCTAACTGCAGTACCAATTGAAGGAACTTCGCCACGACGTTCGCGGATCTTGGCAGCTTTTCCGCGCAACTCGCGAAGGTAGTAAAGCTTTGCACGACGCACATCTCCGCGACGGACAACTTCCATCTTCTCAATTACAGGGGTGTGGATTGGGAAAGTACGTTCGACTCCTACGCCGTATGAAACTTTGCGGATAGTGAAAGTCTCGCGAACTCCACTGCCACTGCGACTAATTACTAAACCTTGGAAAACCTGAATACGGCTTTTGCTTCCTTCAATAACGCGTACGTGAACTTTAAGTTCATCGCCTGAGCGGAAGGTTGGGATATCGCTGCGAAGTGAGGCAGCATCTAAGGAGTCAAGAATATTCATTTCTAATACCTGCATTCTTAAAACATCTGGAAGGAGATCGCCGCAGGACGAGCGCCTTACTTGAACTAACCCGATCAAATTTGAGATTCGCTACCCCCTGCGGCGGGGCGCCTCGATCGAGTGGTGCTGCAACTACCTGCGTATTCTGCCTCAACAAGGGGTAATCCCCAAAACCAGCCCTGCTGAGGAGCTATTGGTCACCATTCATAGGCTTAATCTGCTTGATCTTGTGGGTGCGCGCTAGGGCTTGGGCGGCTCGCCATTTGGCAATTTCACCGTGATTTCCCGAGGTAAGCACTTCAGGCACCGGAAGACCGCGCCAAAGTGGCGGTTTAGTGAAGTTTGGATATTCAACTAACGATTGGCCGTCTTGAATTAGTGAGTGCGACTCTTCAATCAAGGATGCAGCATTTCCCAGCACTCCTGGAATTAATCGAGTGATCGCTTCAATCATTACCAAAGCAGCGACTTCGCCACCAGCTAAAACATAATCTCCAATTGAAATCTCACGTAGATCAACGCGAGTGCTCAAGTCGGTCATTACACGAGCATCAATTCCTTCATATCTTCCACACAGAAAAAGTAAATGATCGGCTTTTGATAATTCTGCAGCCATCTCTTGCGTTAATACTTGGCCTGAGGGTGTGGGCACAATAACAATTATCTGCGGATTGTTTTCAATAATTGGATCGGTTGCGTCTCCCCACGGTTGGGCTTTCATCACCATTCCAGCTCCACCGCCATATGGAGTGTCATCAACTGTGCGATGTACATCGGATGTGAAATCTCGGAGATCGTGAATTTGAATACTCAACAAACCATCTTGTTCTGCCTTGCCAATTAATGAAAGTTTTAACGGAGCAAAGTACTCAGGAAAAATCGAGATTAGATCAATCTTCATCGATAAGCCCTTCAGGTGGCGTAATAACAACTTTGCGAGATGCAATATCTACAGTTGGAACGATTGCTTTAACAAAAGGAATTAAAACTTGATTTCCGCCACGCATAAAAGAAAGCAAGTTCTGGCCTTTATTAGTTAGCACATCGTCAATAGTTCCGAGAACAGTTCCATCAATTAATTCGATTGTAGAGCCAATTAGAAGCTGTACGTGAAATTCATCAGGATCACTTTCGGAAATATCGACTTCGGCCATAAGTAAAACATTCTTAATCTTTTCGGCAGCCCCGCGGTCAGATACTCCATCAAAAGTAAGGAGCAAAATTCCATTGTGCCAACGTTGTCCGGTGATTGTTAAAGGGCCAAATTTTGCAGGATCTGTAGAAATGGTAGTACCAAGTTGGAAACGTTCTTCAGGTGAATCTGTGCGTACTTCGACGGTAACTTCGCCACGCACTCCGTGAACGCGACCGATACGGCCTACGATCAGGAGCATTTTTATTCGTCTGCTTCGAGCAGATCTACCCGGATTGGGCGACGAGCAAGTGCACTTGCAACGGTGCGAAGAGCTTTTGCAGTGCGGCCATTACGACCGATTACTTTGCCAATATCTTCTGGGTGTACGCGCACTTCATAAGTTAATCCGCGTCGACCGTTTTTTTCAGCCACAGCTACTTCAGCAGGATTATCAACAATCCCTTTGATGAGATGTTCTAATGCCTCATCGATCATGATTATTCGGCTGGAGTTTCAGCAGCAGGTGCTGCAACTTCTTCAACTGCTGGTGCTGCTTCCTCGACAGGTGCAGCTACTTCTTCAACATGTTCTGCCGCTGGTGCTGCTGCTTCTGCTTGAACTACTGGCTCTTTCTTTGCAGCAAGACGATCTGCAGCTTTTTTCTTTAATGTTGTTGCGCCATCCTTCGGCTCATTCATTGCTTCTTTTACGGCAGCTTCAAAACGAATTAACTTGCTCTCTTTTGGAGCAGCGACGCGAAGAGTTCCTTCTTTTCCAGGAAGGTCGTAATGCTTTTGCCAGTCTCCGGTAATTTTCAATAGCGCTTCAACTGCTGCAGTTGGTTTTGCGCCAACACTTAACCAGTACAAGGCGCGTGATGAATCAACTTTAATTACAGATGGTTCTTGTCCTGGTGAGTAGCGACCAATTTCTTCAATTGCACGAGAGTTACGTGCAGCGCGTGAATCAGCAACGACAATACGGTAGTGAGGGGTACGGATCTTTCCCATACGCGCCAAACGAATCTTTGCAGCCACTAACACTCCTGAATTTTAGGAACTAGATTGTTATCTGGTTCGAGCGGTACCAGCAGGTGAAACGAGCCCACCTGACTTGGGGCATATCTTGCCATCTCATCGGCCAGATGCGAAAACGGGCCTAAGCTCACCTGATTTCTGAGCCTACGAAGGAGATTTAGAGGAGATTTAGAGGAGATTTAGAGGAGATTTATCTTCCTTCAAGGGCTCTTTTAGCGGGATTGCCAGATTTGGAACGCTTGGGTGGTGGGGCAACCTTTTGAGCGGGCATTGCACCTATCCCGCCCATTGCAGGCGGCAGATTTGCCGCTCCTCCCAAACCTGGCTGATTGCGCATCTGCTTCATCGCTTTTTGGGCGGCGGTAAATCGATCTAAGACATTGTTGACCTGAAAAACTTCCGTGCCGCTACCTCGGGCAATTCGAGCCCGTCTTGATCCATTAATAATTTTGGGTTCTTGGCGTTCAGTTGGTGTCATCGAATGAATTATCGCCTCTGCACGAGTGAGCTCATTCTCATCAATTGCAGCAATTTGTTTTTTCATGGCAGCACTTTGTGCACCGGGGAGCATTCCTAAAATTTTAGACATTGAGCCCATTTTTTTCATGGCCTGTAATTGCTCGAGAAAATCATCAAATGTAAATTTCTCACCGGATACAAATTTAGCTTCAAGCTTTTGTGCGCTATCTCCATCGAGTCCATCAAGTGCTTTCTTGGCTTGCTCCGCAAGAGTTGCAACATCGCCCATACCCAAAATGCGATTTGCCATTCGATCTGGATGGAATGGCTCAAACTCACTACCTTTTTCACCAGTAGATAAAAACATCACCGGTCTGCCTGTAACTGATGCTATTGAAAGTGCAGCACCACCTCTGGCATCTCCGTCCATCTTGGTGAGCACGATTCCATCGAAACCTACGCCATCAAGAAAAGATTGTGCAGTAATTACCGCATCTTGGCCAATCATTGCATCCACAACAAAAAGTACTTCGTTAGGTGAAATCGCATCTCGAATATTTTTTGCTTGTTCCATCAACTCTTTATCAACACCAAGTCGTCCAGCGGTATCGACAATTACAAAGTTGTGTACTTTTTGTTTCGCAAATTCAATTCCAGCTTTTGCAACTTTCACTGGATCTCCAACACCGTTTCCGGGTTCTGGAGCAAAGACTGGAACTCCAACGGAGTTTCCAACAACCTGCAATTGATCTACCGCATTAGGTCTTTGTAAATCGCAGGCCACAAGTACTGGAGTGTTTCCTTCACTCTTTAGGTATGCAGCTAATTTTCCAGCCAAAGTAGTTTTTCCCGAACCTTGCAATCCAGCCAGCATAATTACTGTTGGGGCAACTTTCGCATAACGTAATCTGCGTGCACTTCCACCAAGAATCGAGACTAGCTCCTCGTGAACAATTGAAATTATCTGCTGCCCAGGATTTATACCTTTTTTATCTAGTGATATTTGCTCAAGTGATCGCGTTCGCACTTTTTCTACAAGTAATGAGACAACCGAGCCAGCTACATCAGCTTCAAGAAGTGCAACGCGAATCTCTTCGCAGGTTTCTTCGATATCTACTGGGTTAATTCGGCCACGATTACGAAGTCCGGTAAAAGTCTTAGTAAGTCGGTTGCTGAGCGAATCAAACATGGCTGGATCCTATTAGATCAAATTAGATTTTATTAGCGCGCAACTGCTGCTCAATACTTTGCGCAACTTCTAAAGCCCGCTTCGGGCCCAATGGCCGGCCATCAACTTCGGTTATATAAAGTGAATCACAGGCTTCCGCGCCTAAAGTAGAAACTATCGCTGCCCGGACATCTACCCCAGCTTCGGTGACCGCTTTACCAAGTAGATATAACAATCCCATTTGATCATGTGATCGCACATCCAAAACGGTTGCCTCTGTCGCACCATCATGAATCACTTCCACAATCGGGGGTGGTACCGGTATCGGTGAAGCTGATCTATAACTTGATGCACGTTCTTTCATCTTTTCAGCAATGTCCACTTTCCCGTTTAAAGTTTGTACTAATGATTGCTTTAGGGCGCTCTCTGAAATATCAGGTGCATACACATCAGGTAGTACCAACCAACGCATAACTGCAGAATTTGCAAAGGTGCGAGTTCTTGCAGATCGAACATTTAATCTGCTGATCG
>SXGQ01081575.1_pt1 | contig 19160 bp, 17 predicted proteins | sample 3178371 | NCBI WGS metagenome assembly SXGQ01 (sample SAMN11356859, study PRJNA531348) | freshwater metagenome | isolation source: freshwater sample F1-20 | place: China: Fuxian Lake, Yuxi | collected 2017-12-25 | reverse complement strand
TTGTGAGTTGTTACATCATGGGTACAGACTATTATGAAACCCTTGAAGAAATGAACTCTTCTGTAAGCAATGGTCTTCCAAAACTTGGGATAGGAGAAAGATGCTATATCAAGAATGCAATCATTGATAAAAATTGCAGAATTGGCAATGATGTGAGAATCAATGGAGGAAAACATCTAGGCAATTCAGATCACCTTCTTTATACCATCAAAGATGGAATCGTAGTTGTGAAGAAGGGTGCCGTCCTTCCTGATGGATTTGTCATTTAAATCTTATTCATCTTTTTTCGTATCTTGACAGTGTGTATTTTTAACACATTGAAACAATGGCCATATGGTACATTCAACAGAATTGAAAACGGAAAAACCTGTCCTTCGCATCAGTCAGATCTTCTTGATGAGCGTTGGGTTTCTGGGTATTCAATTTGGATTTGCATTGCAAAATGGAAATACAAGCAGGATTTTGAGATCCTTTGGGGCTGATGTAGAGCAACTTCCCATGTTTTGGATTGTTGCACCCTTGGTTGGCATGATTGTGCAACCCATTATTGGTCACTACAGTGATAAAACTTGGAATAGGTTGGGCCGCAGGAAGCCTTTTTTTTTAGCAGGTGCTATTCTGTCCAGTATTGCCTTGATCCTCTTGCCAAATTCAGGAAACTTTACAAATATTTTACCCGCTTTATGGATTGGAGCAGGTATGGTGATGGTCATGGATGCATCCTTCAATATTGCTATGGAACCATTTCGTGCACTGGTAGCAGATAATCTTCCAAATAAACAAAGTGCATCTGGATTCAGTATTCAAACATTTTTGATAGGCCTGGGAGCAGTTGCAGGTTCTGCATTGCCGGAATTTTTAGCCAACAATGGCATCAGCATGACCGCAGGCAGCGATGGAGTGGCAGACAATATTAAATACTCTTTCTACATTGGTGCACTGATTTTCATTGCAGCAATTTTAATTACCATCTTCTTTACCAAAGAATACCCTCCAGAAGAGTACGAAAAATACCATGGAAAACCTGAAATGAAAGGGGGTGGCCTCTCTGAAATTTTTACAGACTTTAGAAATATGCCGATCACCATGAAACAACTTGGACTCGTTCAGTTCTTCAGTTGGTTTGCACTTTTTAGCATGTGGGTCTTTACAACTGATGCCGTTGCAACACATATTTATAAACTTACAGGCAACTACAGTCAAACGGTTGCTTATAACGAAGCTGGCAACAAGGTCAGCTCCGCATTCGGTGTATATAATTTCGTTGCAATGTTTTACGCGCTTCTGCTACCATTTTTAGCAAGAAAAATCAACCGCAGGTTGACCCACGCATTTTCCTTGGTTGCTGGTGGCATTGGTTTGATTTCTATCTATTTTATAAAAGATGCTTCTATGTTAAAATTTTCAATGGTAGGAGTAGGACTCGCTTGGGCATCTATTCTTGCCATGCCGTATGTGATTTTATCTGCATCGATTCCTGCCGGAAAGTTGGGCATTTACATGGGCATATTTAATTTCTTCATCACCTTGCCTCAAATAATCAATGGATTTATAGGCGGATGGATTGTAAAACACCTATACAATGGTCAGTCTATTTATGCAATTGTGTTAGCAGGTATTTTTATGATTTGTGCAGCTATTAGTGTTTTATATGTATACGATCCTGGTGAAAAAAATTAAAAATAATTATATGATTCGCCTTTTTTCTGTTTTTGTATTTTTCTTAACCATCCAGTGCAGTTTTGCCCAGATCAATGTGTATCCATCGCATTGGTGGATAGGCATGAAGTCTTCATCGCTTCAATTAATGATTCACAGCAATGAAAATTTGGAACAGAAAGTTTCACTTAAGCAACCGGGACTTGTCATCAAAAAAATATTTCAACCAGAAAACAAGCATTATCTATTTGTTGATCTGGAAATTCTTCCAACTGCAAAGCCAGGAAGATTTGTATTCAGCTTTTCAGATGGCAAATCTTTTTCTTACGAATTGAAGTTGCGTCAAAAAAATCCTTCTACACATCAAGGAGTTCGTTCAGAAGACCTGATCTATTTGATCATGCCCGACAGATTTGTGAATGGAGATCCCACGAATGATTCTTTTAAAGACCTGCGCGATACAATGTCTGACAGAAAAAACCCTTTCGCACGTCATGGCGGTGATCTTGCAGGTGTAGAATCAAAATTGGATTATTTGAAAGATGCTGGCGTAACATCCATTTGGATGACACCTGTGATGGAAAATGACATGCCCATCATGAATGAGAATGTTTGGAAGATGAGTGGGTATCATGGATACTGGATAACAAGTCATTACAACGTAGATAAAAGATTGGGAGGTAACGAAGCATACAAGAAGCTTGTTCAAACAGCTCATCAAAAAGGATTGAAAGTTATACAAGATGCCGTGTATAATCACATCGGTAATCATCACCATACTGTGCTAGACCTGCCCATGAAAGAATGGTTGAACCAATGGCCTGTTTATACTGGCCCAGATCATCGGGAAGAGGTTTTCTTTGATCCGTATGCTTCTTCTGCTGAAAAAAATAAAATGATTGGAGGTTGGTTTGTACCGCATTTGCCAGACTTGAATCTTTCCAATCCCTACGTCGCCAAATATATGATTCAACAAAATATTTGGTCTACCGAAGAATTTGGAATTGACGGATGGAGAGTTGATACCTATAAATATTGTGATGAACAATTTTTGAATGATATCAATGCTGCGTTGATTCGTGAATTTCCCCAATTGACTGTTTTTGGTGAGTCTTGGACCAATTCAGTTGCAGGAGCTGCATATTTCACACAGAATAATTTGAACGTACCATTTAAACACCAAATCAAAGGGGTTACCGATTTTCCGTTGCAAGCTGCCATCATGGACGTGCTCAATCAGCCTTTTGGATGGAATCAAGGAATCATGAAAGTGTATTCTACACTGGCACAGGATTTTCTCTATAAGGATCCTTTTACCAATTGCATATTTCTTGATAACCACGATATGAACAGATTTTTCTCTATGGCTGGAGAAAACTTGAATAAATATAAAATTGGACTGGGGTTATTGCTCACCACCAGGGGGATACCTCAGGTATATTACGGAACTGAAATAGCCATGAAGAATTTTATGGACCCCAATGATGCGGCGGTTAGGTTGGATTTTCCTGGAGGCTGGAAATTAGACAATGCAGATAAATTCAGTTCAAATGGAAGAAGCCCCATTGAACAAGAAGCTTTTGACTTTTTCAAATCAATTGCCAATTTTAGAAAAGGAAGTGCTGCACTCACCAAAGGGAAATTGGTACAATTCATCCCAAAGAACGGCGTCTATGTTTATTTTCGAATTTCAGATAAACAAAAAATCATGTGTGTAGTCAATTCTTCCAATAAAGAAGAAAAGATCAACCTCTCAACTTTCAATGAAATAATATCTCAAAATAAAATTCTATTGGATGTTTTGAATCGTCAAACTAAAAATATCGATCAAAATCCAATTGATATACCCCCCGTTTCTTTCCAGATTTTTGAATTGAAATAATTTTCAATAAACACAATGAAGATTCCATCGAATAAAACGAATATGGCTTATGAAGATGTTCATTTTATTGATGCAAACAAGCCAGTATGGAACTACTCCTTGTTCAATGAAGAAATAATCAGCAATTTCCAAAATGGAACACTTTACAATGCCTATGAATATTTTGGTAACAAGCAGTTCACTGTATTGGGAAAACAAGGCACCTATTTTGCAGTGTGGGCACCCAATGCGACAGAAGTCAGTGTAGTTGGCAATTTCAATGATTGGAAAGAAGGGATCCATCAGTTGTATGTAAGACTGGATCAGAGTGGCATTTGGGAAGGATTCATTCCAGGCTGTGCCAAAGGAGAGGTGTATAAATATACAATCCAGGGCTTTCAGGGAAAACTTATACAGAAGGGGGATCCTTACGCACACTTTTGGGAAAAGAAACCATTGACCGCGAGCATCACCTGGAATTTTGATTTTGAATGGAAGGACAGCGAATGGATGCTCACAAGAGACAGTCACAATAATTTAGATGCTCCTTATTCAGTTTATGAAGTTCATTTGGGAAGTTGGATGAAACCTGATCCTTTCAACGAAGAATCATTTTTTTCTTACTGGGAAATTGCAGAGAGATTGGTTCCTTATGTGAAAGAAATGGGATTTACACATGTTGAATTGATGCCTGTGATGGAATTCCCTTTTGACGGCAGTTGGGGTTATCAGGGAACAGGATATTTCGCACCCACATCCAGATTCGGCCACCCTGAAGAATTCATGGCGATGATCAATTATTTCCATCAGGAAGGCATTGGTGTGATTTTAGATTGGGTTCCTTCACATTTTCCATATGACAGTCATGGTCTTTTTATGTTCGACGGAACGCATACCTATGAGTATGCAGATATGCGAAAAGGGTATCACCCTGATTGGAACAGCTATATTTTCAATTACAAACGTGGTGAAGTACGTTCATTTCTAATCAGCAATGCAAGATTCTGGTTGGACCGTTTTCATGTTGATGGACTTCGTGTAGATGCAGTTTCCTCTATGTTGAAATTAGATTATTCAAGGAATGAAGGTGAGTGGGAGCCCAATGAATTCGGGGGAAATGGCAATATCGAAGCGATTGAGTTTTTGAAGAACATGAATGAAATGGTTTACCGAGATTTCAAAGGGGTGCAAACCATTGCCGAAGAAGCCACCAATTGGCCTGGTGTTTCTCGCCCAACGTATACAGACGGATTGGGTTTTGGAATGAAATGGATGATGGGATGGATGCATGATACGTTGCGGTATTTTAAACAAGATCCATTCTATAGACAGTTTCAACAGAATCAACTTACGTTTAGCATGATGTATTATTATGATGAAAATTTCATGCTGCCTTTGAGTCATGATGAAGTTGTGCATGGGAAATCACCGATGATTTATAAAATGCCTGGTGATGAATGGCAGAAATTTGCCAACCTCAGATTGCTTTATACTTACATGTTCATGCATCCAGGAGCAAAATTGCTTTTTATGGGAAATGAATTTGGGCAAACCGATGAGTGGAATTATAAAACCGCGTTGCGATGGGATTTGCTTCAATACGACTGTCATATTGGGCTTAAAAAATGTGTCAGCGCATTGGCTCATTTGATCAAACAAGAGCCTTCATTGCATACCAATCAATTTACACCAGATGGATTTGAATGGCATGACCTAGATCACAGAAACGAATCGGTGATCTCTTTTTGCAGAAAAGGCAATTCAGCTGAACTGCTGGTTGTGTTGAACATGACACCCGTTGAACGTTTAGATTGGCATGTAAAAATGAAGGCAAAGGGACGTTGGAAAGAAATTTTCAACAGTGATTTGAAGGAATATTGGGGGACCAATCATTTTTCCAATGAGGAAGAGATCAGTACTGAAATAGATACAAACAAACAATTTTATATCAATATCCACTTGCCTCCTTTGGCTGGTATTGTTCTCAAAAAAATAGAATAATTACATTTTCTCAGGAACCTGTATACCAAGCAATTGCATTCCTGATTTTAGGATTGTAGCGACCAAAGAGGATATTTTTAGTCTGAGTTGTTTCTTTTCTTCTGTTTCGGCGTTTGAAATACTCAATGCTGCATAAAATGAATTAAAGCTCTGTGCCAACTGGAACAAGTACATGGAAAGTGTGGAGGGATCAAGTGATTGGCCTGCTTGTTGAAGTGTTAGCTCAAAAAGCTCGCATTGCAGGAGCAAGTCTTTTTCCATTTTGTGCAGAGGCTCGGACAGAGATATGGCAGTTGGATATATTTCATTTTTTCTCAGTACACTTTTGATCCGCGCATGGGTATATTGAATAAATGGACCTGTGAAACCGTGAAAATCAATGGACTCTTCTGGATTAAAAATCATTTTTTTCTTTGGATCCACTCTTAGCAAAAAAAACTTCAATGCACCCAATCCAATCGTATCGTAAAGTTCCTTTAGTTCTGATTCAGTAAAATCTTTGACTTTTCCCAGCTCCTGTGTATGATCACCTGCTATTTTTACCATTTCATCGATAAGATCGTCTGCATCAACCACTGTTCCTTCTCTGCTTTTCATTTTTCCGGTTGGCAATTCAACCATTCCATATGACAAGTGATGAATGCCATCTGCATAGGGGAGTCCAAGTTTTTTACAAATCAATTGCAATACCTTCAAATGATAGTTTTGTTCATCACCCACCACATAGATACTCTGATCAATCTTAAATTCATCGTATTTCAACTGTGCAAGTCCGATGTCCTGGGTTATGTAGACCGAAGTGCCATCTCCTCTCAAAACCAGTTTCTCATCCAATCCATCAGCCGTTAAATCTATCCAAACACTTCCATCAGGTTTTCTGAAAAATATATTTCTTTTCAATCCCTCTTCAATGGTATCTTTTCCCAGCAAATAGGTATTGCTCTCGTAGTAAGTTTTTTCAAAGTCGGATCCGATGCGCTTGTATGTGATATCAAATCCCTGGTAAACCCATTGGTTCATTGTTTTCCATAATTCTATCACCTCAGGTTTTCCATGTTCCCAATCAATCAACATCTGTTGGGTTTGCTTCATGATAGGGGCTTCTTTTTCAGCATCAGCTTTATTCATTCCTGTAGAAAGCAATTCCTCTACTTCAGATTTGTATGCGTCATTAAACTTGACATAGTAGTCTCCCACAAAATGATCTCCTTTTGATTGGGTTGACGAAGGAGTTGCACCGTTCGCGAATTTTTGCCATGCGATCATGCTCTTACAAATATGCACTCCTCTGTCATTAACTATACAGGTTTTTACCACATCGAATCCATTTGCTTTTAAAATTTCAGCAATGCTTCTTCCCAGAAAATTATTTCTGAGGTGACCAAGATGCAAAGGTTTGTTGGTATTCGGAGATGAGTACTCAACCATGATTTTTTTACCATTCATTGGCGCCTTGCCAAAGCATGGATCCTGGTAATGCTTGTTCAGCATTTCTGTAAAAAAATCATTTCGAAGTGTCAGATTTAAAAACCCTTTGATGATGTTGAAAGTATCAAATATGGCATGTTCTTGGTCAATCAGGTATTGACCAATTGTATTCCCAATGTCATCAGGGCTTTTTTTGAGTGATTTAACAAGTGAAAAAAGGACCACTGTATAATCTCCTTCAAACTCCGGTTTGGTGATATTTATTTGAAGTTCTTTTTCAGACAACTGAATATCATACAGTGCTGAAATGGCGCCAAGTGTCTTGCTTCTGATTAAATCTGTTAACATGAATGCTGAATTGCATCAAAGGTACGAATCCCATATTTTAATTGGGTCTTTATTGGTAAATTTGCCATTCAAACAATGAGATTAGTACAAGTCGCGGATCAAGCCACCGCAAAACAATTTTTAGAGGTTCCGATGATCATTTACAAGAATGATCCACAATGGATTTGTCCACTTTTCAATGACATCGAATCTGTATTCAATCCCACGAAAAACAATTTTTTCAGTTTTGGTAAATGCATACGGTGGATTTTGTTGGATGATGCAGACAATCCAATAGGCAGAATAGCTGCTTTTATCAATAATAAAAAAGCTTTCAACGATGAAGTCCCAACCGGCGGTTGTGGTTTTTTTGAATGCATCAATAACCAGGAAGCAGCTGTTGCTTTGTTTGATCAGGCCAAACACTGGTTGATGGATAATGGTATGAAAGCAATGATGGGGCCCATCAACTTTGGTGAAACCGATATGTGGTGGGGTTTATTGGTAGACGGATTTACCAATCCCTATTATGGGATGAATTACAATCCATCTTATTACCAGCAATTTTTTGTTGACTATGGATTCAAGGTCAAATACGAACAAATTTCCAATAAGGTTGATGTTCGAAAAGGGATGCCTGAAAAAGTAATCAAGATTGCCAAATGGGTGGAGAAAAGAAATGGATATATTTTCAAGCCACTAGATCCCAACAACATCCCCAAGTTCGCGGCAGATTTCAAAGAAATATACAACGACGCTTGGAAAGATTTTGAAAATTTTACCGAAGTCACAGATGCTACCATTATGGAGACACTGGAAAAAATAAAACCAATTATGGATCCAAATCTCATCTGGTTCAGCTATACTTCAACTGGGGAGCCGGTTGCATTCGTGATGATTTTACCTGATACAAATGAGTGGATCAGTGGTCTCCAGGGCAAATTGGATTTAATGGGGAAGCTGAAATTTTTATGGAATAAGTGGACGATCAAGCACAAAAAAATGCGGGCAGTGATCATGGGGACAAAGGAGTTGTACAGAAACCAGGGACTCGAATCCTGTATGTTCATGAAACTACAGGAATATGTTCAGCCACTGGGACATTATGAAGAATTGGAGTTGTCATGGGTAGGAGACTTCAATTCTAAAATGCTTGCATTGCATCAGGCTGTTGGGGCTACTTATGCCAAAAAACATACTACCTATATTTTGAAGTTTTAATCCAATATTTTGAAAAAGGCAATTGAAAACATATTGGACTTCTTTTATCCGTTTTTCAGTAAAATATTTGACAAAACAACTTTCAGATATGCTGCCTGTGGAGGAGCAAACACCGTTTTTGATTTGCTGCTATTTTTTCTGATTTACAATTATGCATTGCAAAAGCAATTCATACATCTTCCTTTCATCACTGTCAGTCCACATATAGGAGCTTTTTTGCTCGCTTTCTGTGTAAGTTTTCCAACAGGCTTCTATTTAAATAAAACAATCGTTTTTCAGGAATCATATTTAAGGGGAAGGGTGCAATTGTTCAGGTATTTTCTGACGGTCTGCCTAAGTCTCTTTTTAAATTATGTCTTCCTAAAATTGTTCGTTGAAAAGCTTCAGATCTATCCGACTGTGTCTAAATTTTTGACCACCTTTTTCGTCGTGGGTGTTAGTTTCATCTCCCAGAAATACTTCAGTTTCAAATCAAGCTCCAAGCAATAGGCTTTTTCAGCCAGTAATAGCTGACAAATTGTATTGAAATTTTCAATATAAGTACTTGTTTGTCAGTAATTTATCATAAAACATGACAAGTTTTCTTGAATTTCCCATCGGCATACAGATTGCAATCACTTTGTATCTAAACAATGAATTATGGCAAAAATTATCGGAATAGACCTGGGAACAACCAACAGTTGTGTATCAGTTATGGAGGGAAACGAACCTGTGGTGATTGCAAATGATGAAGGAAGAAGGACGAGTCCCAGCGTAGTGGCTTTTTTGAAAAATGGAGAGCGAAAAGTAGGTGATCCTGCCAAACGTCAAGCCATTACCAATCCCATCAACACTATTACAAGTGTGAAACGTTTCATGGGCCGCCGTTACGATGAAGTAACAGAAGAGATCAAACATTGGAGCTATAAGGTTGCCAAGGGTGACAATAACACTGTGCGAATTGATATCGATGGCCGATTGTATACACCCCAGGAAATCAGTGCAATGGTGCTTCAAAAAATGAAGAAAATTGCAGAAGACTACCTCGGTCAGGAAGTCACCGAAGCTGTTGTTACTGTTCCTGCTTATTTCAACGACGCACAACGTCAGGCTACAAAAGAAGCTGGTGAGATTGCCGGATTGAACGTACGCCGCATCATCAACGAACCAACTGCAGCTGCGCTTGCATATGGATTGGATAAGAAAAACGTGGACAGCAAGATTGCGGTCTTCGATTTAGGCGGCGGTACATTTGACATCTCTGTTTTGGAATTGGGTGATGGTGTATTCGAAGTAAAATCAACCAATGGTGATACCCACCTGGGTGGTGATGATTTCGACAAGGTCATCATGGACTGGCTTGCAGAGGAATTCCAGAAAGAAGAAAATGTGGATTTGAGAAAAGATCCAATGGCATTGCAGCGATTGAAGGAAGCAGCAGAGAAAGCAAAAATCGAATTGTCATCTTCAGCAGAAACTGAAATAAATCTTCCTTACATCACAGCCATCGACGGTGTTCCCAAGCACCTTGTGAAGAAATTGACACGTGCCAAATTTGAACAAATAGCCGACAACTTATTTGAGCGTTGTTTGAGACCTTGTGAACAAGCATTGAAAGATGCGGGTATGCAAGCCTCCGAGGTTGACGAAGTGATTCTCGTTGGAGGATCAACCAGAATTCCAAAAGTTCAGGAGATTGTAGAAAAGTTTTTCGGTAAAAAACCAAATAAGAGTGTAAATCCGGATGAAGCTGTTGCGATTGGTGCTGGTGTTCAGGGAGCGGTATTGACCGGTGAAGTGAAAGATGTGCTTTTGCTTGACGTAACCCCACTTGGATTGGGAATCGAAACAATGGGAGGCGTGATGACAGTACTCATTCCATCCAATACCACGATTCCAACCAAGAAATCTGAAACTTTTTCAACTGCATCAGACAACCAGCCTGGTGTTCAAATTCATGTACTGCAAGGGGAGAGGCCTATGGCGAATCAAAACAAAACTTTGGGAATTTTCAATCTTGACAATATTCCACCAGCACCCAGAGGTGTTCCACAAATTGAAGTAACATTTGATATCGATGCAAATGGTATTTTGAATGTGAGTGCAAAAGACAAGGGTACCGGCAAAGAGCAGAAAATCCGCATCGAAGCAGGAAGCGGTCTTACAAAAGAGGAAATTGAAAAAATGAAAGCGGAAGCAAAGGCCAATGAAGCAACTGATAAGGAAGCACGTGAAAAAGTTGAAAAAGTGAATGCGGCTGATGGATTGATTTTCCAAACTGAAAAACAATTGAAAGAATTTGGTGAGAAAATCCCTGCTGAAAAGAAATCAGTTATTGAAAATGCTTTGAATAAGCTCAAAGAAGTACACAAGCAACAAGATCTTGCAAATATTGAAGCAGCAACCAAAGAATTGAATGATGCTTGGATGGCAGCAAGTCAGGATATGTACAATGCAACCCAGGGAGACCAACCAGGAGCGCAACCAAGTACTGAGCAGGCTGGTGCTGCGAACGCCGAAAATGTAACAGACGCAGAATTCGAAGAAGTAAAATAGTAGCAAGTTTTAGTGAATACAAAGGGCGATCTGAATTTTCAGGTCGCTTTTTTATTTCACTTCAATCCATGTATGATCGGCCAGCATTTTTACTGAGCCAATTGTAACAAATTGATTGTTCCACTCGCTGGGCGCAATCATCGAAAGAAAATAAGATCCATCTTTCTTTTCGTAGAGATGGTATATATTTCCCATCACAGGTGTAAAACTCAATTGTGCATTGTAAATCATCATGGACAATTCTTTTCTGCGGTTGATTTCCTGTGCTTGTGCGGCGAGTAGTTCAATCTGCTGCCTGATTTGATTCAATTGCAAATCAGTTTGTTCCTCCATGGCAGCCAATGCCTTGTGCTTGATCATTCCAACTTCAGTTGGTTTGATGACGGCACCTGCAACCGATGCAGCATAAGGAAGTACACTCAATTGTTTATGGTAGATAGAAATGTCTATTGTTTGAGAGCCATCTGGTTCAAATTTGGTTTCGATGACTTTCAAATAACCATTGTGTAATATTTCATGAGAAATATCAACGAAGGGAGCCCCGTTTGAATAGAGATGAATCGTAAAGTTCTTATGATCCTGAAATGCATAGGCTGCTTCATCAAAAATTACATTGTTTTCAATCGCATGTCTATCACCATTTGGATTGATGTGATAGGATGTATTGTAGGCATTGTTGTCAATTCCCACCCAATTCAGATCAATCTGCAGTAGAGAGGCAGCGGATAAATAATTGATTTTGTATGTACCTGATTTTGGACGCTCAGCCGTATGGTAAGTGCCCATTTCAGGGAAAAGCTGCCAGGAGAAGAGAAAATTGTACAACTCGTTCATACTTACGAAAACAACCTTAATGGAAAATTGTTGAACGAAATTAGGACTATCCCATATTGGCCTTTTGATTTAACTTTGCAACCTATGACAATCGAGCATTTAAAAGATATGAGAGACCGAGTTGCTGTCTTGAGGAGGTTTCTTTGACGTCGAGAACAGGCAACATAAGGTAAACGAGGACAAGCAAAAGTCACTTTCTCCAGGTTTTTGGGATGACAATAAACGTGCCACTGAGATATTAAAGAATATCAAGCTGAATGAGTATTGGCTGAATTTGTTTCAGTTGACCTCCGACTCGGTTGAAGACTTCTCCGTTTTATTTGATTTTTGGAAAGAGGGGGAGTGTACGGAGGAAGAAGTCAAACAGGCTTATGACAAAGCTTTAAAATCTCTCGATGAAGCTGAATTCAAGAGCACTTTGAACCAGCCCGAAGACGAACTGCCAGCTGTTTTGCAAGTCAACAGCGGCGCCGGTGGAACCGAGAGTCAGGATTGGGCAGAAATGTTGATGAGGATGTACAGAATGTATGGAGACAAACAGGGTTGGACTGTAACAGAACTGGATTGGCAGGATGGTGATGGTGCAGGTATCAAATCAGCCGTTTTGCAATTCGACGGCCCCTTTGCCTATGGATTTTTAAAAGCAGAAAATGGTGTGCATCGGCTGGTAAGAATATCCCCTTTTGACAGCAATGCAAGACGACATACTTCTTTTGCTTCGGTTTATGTCTATCCATTGGTGGATGACTCCATCGAAATTGAAGTGAGTCCAGCTGATATTGAATGGGAATTTTACCGTTCAGGTGGCAAAGGCGGGCAAAACGTAAACAAGGTGGAAACTGCCGTTCGTTTGAAACATATTCCAAGCGGAATCATTGTTGAATGTCAGCAGGCCCGAACACAAGGTGAAAACAGAGAGAAGGCCCTGAAAATGCTTAAGAGTAAATTGTATGAAGAAGAGATGCGCAAAAGAGAAGCACTTAAAAATGCCAACAACGCATCCAAGAAAAAGATTGAGTGGGGAAGTCAAATCAGAAGCTATGTTTTTCATCCATACAAAATGATCAAAGATCATCGAACCGATTATGAAGTAGGGAATGTACAGCCTGTCATGGACGGGGAGTTGGATGGATTCATCAAAGCATTTCTGATGATGGAAAAAGAAAATGTTTCTTAAAGAAAATAAATGATATGAACAACGGACACTACAGTTTGCCTTTGCCTACCAATGAACCTGTATTATCTTATTCACAAGGTTCTTCCGAAAAAACAAGGTTAAAGGAAGTATTGAAGGAATTGAAATCAACCAAAGTTGACGTCCCAATGTATATTGGTTCAAAAGAAATTCGAACCAATCAACAACTAGAAATTCGTCCACCGCATGAAACCAAACATTTGTTGGGTCACTTTCATGTCGGCAATGCCAAGCATGTAAAAATGGCCATCGATGCTGCATTGGCTGCAAAAAAAGATTGGGAAAACATGCCTTGGGAAAGCAGGGCAGCTATTTTTCTCAAAGCAGCTGATCTGATTGCTGGAAAGTATCGTCCATATATGAATGGAACAACGATGCTGGGACAAAGCAAGACTGTTTTTCAGGCTGAAATTGACAGTGCCTGTGAGTTGATTGATTTTTTAAAATTCAATGTTCATTTTCTCAGTGAAATATATCAGCAACAACCTATTTCGAGTCCTGGTGTACACAACCGGCTGGAATACCGTCCACTTGAGGGGTTTGTACTAGCCGTGACACCTTTTAATTTTACAGCCATCGGTGCCAATCTGCCTGCATCTGCTGCCTTGTGCGGCAATACAGTAGTTTGGAAATGTGCCAATACCCAAGTGTATTCTGCTCAGATGTTCATGAAAGTGATGAAGGAGGCCGGACTTCCAGCTGGTGTGATCAACCTTGTTTTTGTTGATGGACCCACACTTGGTGAAGTTTGTTTCAAGCATTCGGATTTTGCGGGTGTACATTTTACCGGATCTACAGGTGTTTTTAATCAGATGTGGAAGACAATTGGTGAAAATATTTCCAGGTACAAATCATATCCCAGAATTGTTGGAGAGACAGGAGGAAAAGATTTTGTAATGGTGCATCCTTCCGCTGATCCAGATGTTGTGGCAACTGCCTTATTAAGAGGCGCTTTTGAGTTCCAGGGCCAAAAATGTTCTGCTGCTTCAAGAGCCTATATTCCATCCAATCTTGCCAATGTTATCAAAAAGAAATTGGTGGATGGGGTTAAAAGTTTCAAGATGGGATCTGTAGAGGATTTCAGAAATTTTATAACGGCTGTGATTGATGAGAAGTCCTTCACCAAAATCAAGGCATACATTGATGCTGCCAAGAAAGCACCAAAAGCCAAGATACTGGTTGGTGGCAAATGCGATAAAAGCAAAGGATTTTTTGTTGAGCCAACGATCATAGAAGCCATTGATCCCAAATATACCACCATGTGCGAGGAGATATTTGGACCTGTGTTGACCATTCATGTATACAATGAAAAAAAATTCACTGAAACATTGAAATTGGTTGATCAAACTTCTCCATATGCGTTGACAGGTTCCATCATCTCGCAGGATAGGAATGCGGTTGTACAAGCAACCAAGGCATTGAAGAATGCCGCTGGAAATTTTTATATCAATGATAAGCCAACAGGTGCGGTTGTAGGACAACAGCCATTTGGTGGAGCTAGAGCATCGGGTACCAACGACAAGGCTGGATCTGCCATCAATCTCTACCGATGGTTGAGTGCACGAACAGTCAAAGAAACATTTGAACCACCCAAAGATTACAGGTATCCATTTTTATCTGCTGAATAGAATCAATACCTTTGTACCTTATATGAAAGGAGTGAGTACCATCATGGAAGAAAAACAACTCAGGTTGACCCTGCAAAGGTTGGCGCATGAGTTGATTGAAAATCATTTTCCTTTTGAAGATACCTGCTTGATTGGGATCCAGCCAAGGGGAATTGCAATCAGTGATTACATCTATCAGTATATCAAAGAAATTCATCCTGATGTCAACATTCCATACGGGAAACTGGATATAACTTTCTACAGAGATGATTTCCGTGGACAGATTCACCTACCTAACATAACAGATTTGACTTTCTCAATAGAGAAAAAAAATGTTATACTAATCGACGATGTGTTGTACACGGGCAGAACGATCAGAGCTGCAATGGATGCATTGTTGGATCATGGCAGGGCAAAAAAAGTAGAACTTTGCATTCTGGTGGATAGAAAATTCAGCAGAGAATTGCCCATCCATCCCGATTTTGTGGGAAAATCCATTGATTCGATTGTGACGCAAAAAGTAAAAGTCTACTGGGGTGATGAAAAGAAGGTAATCCTCTACGAAAGTGTGTAGTAAAATAAATAATTCGAAAAATCACAATAAAGCAATAGCTTTGCACCCTAATGCAGCTTAGTACAAAACATCTGCTTGGCATTAGAGACCTTCATCCGAAGGATATTCAACTCATTTTAGATACAGCAAAGCAATTCAAAGAAGTTTTACAGCGACCCATCAAAAAGGTACCATCCCTCAGAGATATTACCATTGTGAATTTATTTTACGAAAATTCCACCCGTACGCGCATATCCTTTGAGCTGGCTGAAAAGCGACTCAGTGCGGATACCATCAATTTTTCTGCAAGTGGATCCTCTGTGTCTAAGGGAGAGACGCTTTTGGATACAGTAAACAATATTTTATCGATGAAGGTTGATATGGTCGTGATGAGACACAGTGCAACTGGCGCTCCTCATTTTTTAGCACAACATATTCCTGCTGCCATAGTAAACGCTGGGGATGGTATCAATGAACATCCTACCCAGGCTTTGTTGGATGCCTTTTCGATTCAAGAAAAATTAGGGGTGTTGAAAGGTAAAAAAGTTGCCATCATTGGCGATATCATGCATTCAAGGGTTGCCTTGAGTAATATTTATCTGCTCACCAAGATGGGAGCAGAGGTCACTGTTGCAGGACCACCTACATTGATACCCAAGTATTTAAAAGACTCTTTCGGAATACATGTAACATACAATGTAAGAGAAGCTTTGGAATGGTGCGATGTAGCCAACGTGCTCAGAATCCAATTGGAGAGGCAAAATCAGGTATTGTTCTCTTCTTTGCGTGAATACAACCGTGCGTATGGTATTACAAAGCCTCTTTTATCTTCCCTTCAAAAAGACATCATTATCATGCATCCTGGTCCTATCAACCGTGGAGTTGAATTGGACTCTGATGTAGCTGACAGTGGGCAATCCATCATTTTGGATCAGGTTGAAAATGGGGTAGCAGTAAGAATGGCTGTACTATATTTGCTTTCAGGAAGAAAAGAGGCAAATAATTAAACATCCGCACATGCAAAAAATCTGTGTTTTCCCTGGCACTTTCGATCCCTTGACACTGGGGCATGTTGATATCATCAACCGCGCATTGCCTTTGTTTGACAAGATTGTGGTAGCCATTGGAACAAATGTCGGTAAAGCACCTATGTTCAGTGCGGAGCAAAGAAAATTATGGATCGATGAAATTTTTGGGAAAGAGGAAAAAATTTCATCTGCAGTATATGAAGGATTGACAGTTGAATTCTGCAAGCAAGTGAATGCCAATTATATTTTAAGAGGGATTCGGTACGTAAGTGATTTTGAATATGAGAAAGCAATTGCAGATGCAAACCGGAACCTCGATCCAACCATCGAAACATTCTTTCTGACTTGCGAGCCAAAATATACTTCTGTTGCATCAACCATTGTAAGAGACATCATTCGAAATGGCGGTAATGCTTCTCAGTTCTTGCCCTCACAGGTTGCAAATTCCATCAAATCCAACCCCTAGATCAGGTAATATTTTTTTACCACCTCCCGGATAGATGCATATGCATCTTCGATTAATCTCTCAGCTTCTTTTTTATCAACCCATCTCACTTCTGTGATGTCTTCCTCTGTTTGAGGTACAGGAATTTCGTTTCCAACGTATTTCATGAAATACCAGTGAGAAAATTTGATAACTTTTTTTCCTTTTAGTGTGTAGGTATGATAAGTTGTCTGCAATTTTCGCCCAATGTTGAGCGCTGTCAGTCCAGTTTCTTCCGAAACCTCTCTCAATGCACATTCCTTGATTGTTTCCCCTTCATCCAGCTTTCCTTTGGGCATATCCCATTTGCCCTTTCTGAACATCATCAATAGTGCACCTTTAGCGTTTAAAACCATTCCACCTGCAGCTTCGATCTTGATACAACGCAACAGGTATTCATTGAAAGTTTGTGTTGATCTGAAGATTTTTTTACCCTTGGGTTCATGTATGGTGATGTACATAACTAAATTTCCATAATTCAAGTCCATGGTTCAAATTTGTAGGATGACAAATGAAACCACGGTAGCCGAAAAACTCTTACAAGTTAGTGCAGTTAAACTGAATCCGAAAAATCCTTTCACCTGGGCATCCGGATGGAAGAGCCCCATTTACTGTGACAACAGAAAGGTCTTGGGATTTCCCTATGTGCGCGATTTCATAAAAAGTGAGATGTGCAATGTCATTTTCGAAAAATTCCCAGATGCGGAGTTGTTGGCAGGTGTAGCTACTGCAGGCATTGCATGGGGAGCCATGTCGGCTGATCAATTGAAGTTGCCCTATATCTATGTTCGTCCAAAGCCAAAAGAACACGGTCTCGGGAACCAGATCGAAGGCCATTTTGAAAAGGGGATGAAGACAGTGATCATTGAAGATTTGATTTCAACAGGGAAAAGCAGTCTGCAGGTGGTGGATGTTGTTAAAAGCGCCGGGTTAGAAGTCATGGGTATGGTTTCAATATTCACCTATGGATTTGAAGCAGCTGATAAAGCTTGTACCGCTGCCGGGGTGACGACGGTTTCTCTAACCAATTATACCAGCCTAATTACTTTGGCCGTCGAAAAGGGTTTGGTGGGAGAAGAAGATCAGAAAACGTTGTTAAACTGGAGAATGGATCCTGCCAATTGGCAGCCAGGATCTTAATTTGCAATAAACCATTGTTATGCGCATTATCATTTCAACATTCATATATGTCTTATTTGCCTTATCAGCCATAGGTCAGCAGCAAAAGCCACTTACTGTAAAAATCAGTACGCCAACCGTCCAATGTGAAAAATGCAAGAAGAGGATAGAGGATTACATGAAAATAGAGGAGGGTGTCCTTAAAACGGTGGTTGATTTCAAGCAAAAGAGAACCACGGTCACCTATTTGCTCGACCGAACCAACATCGAAAATATCAAAACGGCCATAGCAAATTGCGGTTATGATGCAGAGGACATAAAGGCTGCGGAAGACATCTATGCCAAGCTGCCAACATGCTGTAAAAAGCCAATTGATCAATGATTTTAAACTATAATTTTTAGTTTTTAAGGTGTGTTCTAATCCTAGTTGATTTACTAAAATATTTATTTAAATAAAAATGAATATATTTATTGATTATCAACAAATTATGGAATTAAAATAAACAAATAGTTATTATTTAAACTGCCAATAATCAGCTAATTTTTCAATCCATTTATAAAATTTTATATAAAATTGTATACAACTGATTTACAATATTTTCCAAATCTTATTTATATTTTTACTTTATTAAAAGCGCGCGCTATTATTTTCTCTGGGGAAAGAAGGTATGAAAAGGGATCTTTCTTAAATAAAATGGAGCTGGCAGGGTCAAATGGTGTCTTAAAACTTTCTATTCCTATCAAGGGCGGCAGGTCGGTTGCATTGCCTTACAAGGAGGTTCAAATTGATTACAAAACGGACTGGCAAACAAACCATCTCAGGACTATTTCCAGTATCTATGGAAATGCCCCTTTTTACCCTTTTTATGAAAATGATATCAGGGTTCTTTATGGCTCCAAAGTGACAAATTTGTTTCAATGGAACCTTCAGTGTTTTGATTTTTTCCTCAGAAAAGCAAAGATGTCAAATTTGATACAATACCGAATTGAGATACCTGTAGATCAACCAACAGAAAAGACAAGGCCAATACTCACAACAGATGCATATTCATTGCCTCCCTATAGCCAGGTTTTTGGAGAGCGCATTGGTTTTATACCCAATATGAGTTGCCTGGATTTGCTAATGAATCTGGGTCCCGATACAGCCACATATATGAATGATTGCCTAAATAAACTTCCTTGAATATCAGCCGTCTAAGTACTATATCTTATTTTAGTAAACATATTTAGATGTAGTATCCAAACATGATGCGGTTTTCATTTTTTTTCTTTTTCATTTTTCTGGGCTTGATTGGATTTTCACAGGAT